>Ga0187849_1001025_pt1 | contig 33300 bp, 22 predicted proteins | sample June2016WEW_4_10_2_FD_132412 | JGI IMG/M metagenome (GOLD analysis project Ga0187849, IMG submission 132412) | Peatland microbial communities from SPRUCE experiment site at the Marcell Experimental Forest, Minnesota, USA - June2016WEW_4_100 | ecosystem: Environmental > Terrestrial > Soil >...
CGGGAGCTACTGCCGCCCTTGCAGGGCGGGCTGGGATTACGCGACGGTCTTCCCAGGGCGATGCCCTGGGCTGATCTGCCCGCACGCTGTTGGCGTGCAGAAAGTCCAAACTCCAGTCCCGGCGCTGAAGCGCCGGGCTACTGTCGGGATGTCCCTCCGGGACAACAACCGACCGCAACCGCAGTGACATCACAAGAGGCGCCTCCGACAACGAAGCAAGTGTATGGACAGGCACCTGAACGGCTACCGGCATTTTACGTCCCCCAAGCAGAACAACTCCGGCCCTTACTGCTCGCTCAGCCTATAAAATCGGGTTGCTTGGTTGAAAACGTTGGTGTCCTGAAACACAATCTGGCCGTTGGTCAACGCGAGTGTGCCGGGGGCCATCACCCAGTTTTTGAGATCGGTACTGGTCCACACCTCGAAACCCGCCAAGTCATTTGAAGTCAATGTGCCGCCATCCGCATCGCGCGAAAGGAGTTGGAGGGTTCCATTTGGAAGCACAATTGGCTGCCCCAGGCGCTGCGGCACCAGCACGCGCAGCAGCGCGTTGCTGCTCAGGTTGCCGCCAAAGGCATTGGTAACCAGCAGCGAGTATTGCCCTTCGTCCTTCCGCGCCACCCCGGTGAGCACCAGCGTGGCGTTCGTTGCGCCGGCAATCGGTGTTCCACCCTTGCGCCATTGCCAGCCGAGCGGCGGCTGGCCCGCCGCGCTCCCCGTGAAGGTTGCCGTTTGCCCGCACTGGAGAGTCAGGTTTGCCGGCTGTGCCGTAATCGAAGGCGCCAGCGCGGCCAGGTAATCTGCTCCGGGCGTTGGCACGTCCGCAGCCCAATTGACCGGATCATTACCGTAGGCAGTGAAACTCTTGCGCTGGAGCGAAAGCCCCGTGCCGGCAGCGTTCACGGGCCACGGCGCCGCAGCGCTGTACTTTACCGCCTCGATGGTGACATAAGGCACCCCGCTAACATCGGGAGTATCCGGTTGACGCAGCTCCAGAGTCTCACCTGAGGCACCCAGATGACCGGAGTATGGCCCCAGCACTTGAACACCTCCGTCGATGGCGTATCGGGCGCGGAACGCGGCGGGATTGGTCGCTGCCAGCAATATCAACTGGTTCGGGCCGATGATGACGTTGGTCGGAAATGTAAAGTCCAGCCCGTGTAACCTCCATGTATTAGTCGGAAATGCAGGGTCGTACAAGGGAACGTTTGTGGCCGTAATGTTGCGCAATTCAAGAAACTCGTCTCCACCCGGCGCGGGGAGGTATTGAATCTCGTTGATGACCACGGGGCCGATGCGCGGGCCGGCATTGGGGCGGCCCAGGGTGGGCACTGTCTGCAGGGGGAATTGTTCCTCGTTCACGCTGTTGACATAGCGGCCCACGGTCGTCCCCGGGAAGGTCGCGCCAAAGTCAACTCCGTGACTATAGCCGGTCAGGTTGGTGTTAGCGTCACCGGAGAACAGATAAGCCCCATCGCCGTCGGCACTGAGCCCAAAGGGCGCCAGCACGCCGGGACCGCCCGCCACCTGAAACTGATTCTCCGTGAAGACCAGATAACCGCCGGCAGGCATCGTTGTCCCGTTGGCAATCCGGTACTTCTTTGGCGCCGTCGCGTCATCGCTCAGAAACCATCCCCCGAGATCCACGTTGACCGGGTTCGGATTGTATAGTTCGATGCTATCGGCCAATGGGGCGGCACTGTGGGCCAGCACTTCATTGACCAGTATGGGTGAGAGCGTCGATGCAGGGTCGGTTGTTCCCGGAGAACCGCCGCTGGCCGAACTGGCTCGCCAGTTGGCAGCGTCGCCCAGGTCAACACCGGGCCGGGGATCGTCGAGCACCAGCGAAAATCCCTGACCGTGCGGCGTTGCCGGCCACGGAGCGCTGTTGCCGTAAGCAAACGAGAAGATAATCGCGCCACCCGGCTGAGCCAGAGTGAGCGTGTCACCGGCATTGTTGAGCTTGCCGGTGTAAAGGCCATCGACGGACACTCCCGGGTACTTTAGCGCCATCGCCGCCGCGTCGCGGGCCAGCAGGAAGGCCCCGCCTGGCGCCAGCAGGGTGCCGTTGGTAAAGGTGAAGCTGATGCCGGCGGTGAACGTCAACCCTCCGACATCCAAGGTGTTCGTGCCGGCATTCTCCAGCTCGAGAAACTCAAAATAATCTCCGCTGAGGCCTTCGTATGATGGCGGGTCGTACATGATTTCGGTCACCACCAGGTTTTGCGACAGCAGCAAAACGGCCGCCATGCCCGCAGTGAATTGCACGGGTGCGCTCCAATGGCTCCAGGAACCGCTGCGGTCCTGGAACCTCGCCCGCACCCGGTAGCTCAAGCCTGGTTGCGCGTAAGCCGGCGGGATGACGACACGGTTGCTGAAGGTGGTCAGCGCTGCCGAGGTCCAAAGCGGTTCGATTTCGTAGCGGCAAGGCGTGCCTGCGACGTAGTTGGCGACCCCGGGCCCATACACTTCGCCAATCCGCCACTGCATGGCGGCAAAGGCGCGACCGGCGGGCGAGCTAAAGCTGGTGGTTTGAAAGCTCAGGCCGTCTGCCGGGAAGTTCGCCGGGCCGACGTACGTGATGGTGGGAGTATTGGGAATGTTCGTGTCACTTGCCAGAGACGCCAGGCGAGCGCCCCCGTGAAGATCGCTGGAAATAAAGCTTTTGACCCAAGCGACCTCGCCTGCAAGGTCCGCGCTGGTCAGGGTGCGGTAGAACGGCTGCGGGTACGGACCAAAGCCCATATTCGGGATCGCATACGGAGTGTGGTAGTAGTTGCCCACGGCGCGGTCGGCGCGCGGCGGCGTTGGATTCAGGGGATCGTAGTCCCAGCGCCGGCGCTCCGCTTCCACAAAACCCGGGTCGGCCGGTCCGTGGTCGGTGATCACGGATATGAACTCGTCCACCAATTCCCCGGCCTGCTCGCTGTTTAGCAGCAAATCCTGCAACTCTCGGGCACGGTTCTGAAACTGGACATTCAACGCCGGGATCGTCAGGCAGCGGCGAATCTGCTCCAAACTGGATTGATCCTGCACCCCTTGCGGTCCCCATCGGTCGAATTGCTCATAGAGCAGATCACAGTCCCAAGAGTGGATGCTCCACTGGCCGCTATTTGGGTCCCGGAAGTAGGCCACATTTTCCTGGTCGCGCTTGTCGCCATCATTGACCGCCTCGACCACCGCCCGCCAACTGTAATAGGAGGGCAAATCGACGTTGGTCTGCCACCAGGGCAGCGGTTGTGTGCGGGCCGCATTATAGCCGGTGCTTGCGCTAACGAACGCCTCGAGGTCGCTGAGGTCGTCCGGTTGTCCCTGGCCTTGGGCGGCGAGGCGGTTGTTGCCGTCGGAAACTTGCAGATAGAACAGGTTGCCGTCCGCCAGTTGGTGCTCCTTCTTGAAATTCTGGTCGTAAACCTCGAAGCCGAGATACAATCCCCACAAGTCGCCAAGGTACTGATTGGCTGGATCGGCCTCCACCGCATCCTCCACCACGCGCAACTGGTAGTAAGTGGTCTCGGGCGCAGCCACGCCCGCGAGGTTGTTCAGCCGAAAAACCACCGCCTCGTCCAAGCCCGCCAAGCCGCGGTTCCAAGCCGCCCACGGCTCAGTCAGGGCCGAGAGCTTGAGCGTTTCCCGCAGCGTGCTGCGCGGCTGGCCGTAGTCGTCCACAAACGCTAGCCAATGCCCGCGATTGAACCGAAACTTCCATTTATTCTTGCCGGCGGCGTAGGTCGAGTTTTGTCCGGCGACCCGATAGTGAACATGATCATACACGACACCCTCCGCCACCACTGCGCCCTCGAACTCGTAAGGCGCGTTGGCGTAGGCACTGTTGTATTGGCAATTGTAAACATCGTTGCTCCGGCTAATCAGATGAAACGCGCGCACCTTCCGCATGGTGTTCGTGTCAAACACCGTGACCGGCGTCACCCCCGGATGCACCGCGCCGGTCCAGGCGGGCACGCCATCATAAACGAAGTAAGCAAAGTTCGGCGACGGATCGTCCGCGTAAGGCACACGGACCGAATTGCCAGGGGCGTCGGTGGCGGTAATGCGATAGCGGATGAGCCGCCGGTGGCTTTGCACGCCAGCCGGTATCAGGGCCGTGAAGATCGAGTCCCCGGCCACGGCGTCACCGCCGGTCCCATCGTCGCGCATGGCCATGCTGGTCCAGCCATTCGTGAACGCGGCATCCGTCAAGCGGACGTAGTTGCCCGGCTCGACGATTTGATATTCCAGCGTGACGCTTCGCACACCGTCCGGGTCGGTGATTTTCGCGGTGATGGTTACGGCCTGTCCGCTGGCCGGCTGCGCCGGCGTATTCTGCACCTGCTGGATTTGTGGCGGCGCCGAACCGGTGAGGACGGAGTTGGGAGCCCCCGGGGTCGGCGAAGCCGAGCGCCAGGACCCGCCCAGGTTGGGGTCCAAGGCCGGGTTGAGCAACTGCAAGGAAGCGCCCGGATTTCCGCCAACCGTCGGCCAGGGAAAGCCCGAGCCGTAGGCGACACTAGCCACCACTGTGCCCGTGGCATCGGAAAGCTCCACCGTTTCACCGTCATTGGCCAGGCTGCCAGTCCAAGGTCCGAGCGCCTTGACGTTGAATTGCTCGAGCATGACCGGCGGGCTCGAGGCCACAACCAGGAATCCGCGCGCCGGAATACTCGTGCCGGACGGGATCGCATATTGGACGCCCTTGGTGAAGGCCCAACCCGAAAGGTCCACCGCCGACGGCAGCGGGTTGTAAAGCTCGACGAATTCGGCCGGGCTGGATTTCGAGTTCGGAGGATCGCTGTAGATCTCGTTGATGACAATCCTGGGGAAGACCACACCCACACCATTGGGCCCCCCTGGGGTTGGCTCGAGGAAATAGACCGGGAGGGCGGCCTCGCGTTCACCGGCGAGCGTGGCGTCGATCTCGAAGTCGGCGTTGTTGCTGGTGATATTGAGCCCTTGCAGCGCGAGGATGTTGGTTCCCGCGCGCAGAGCGCCGGCGAATGCGCTCACATCGATGTTCTCGGTTGCCGGCGCAGTATTGGCAGCCGTAGCGGCGGAGTTGTAACTCAGCGTGGCCGGCGCATTCCGGCTGGCGATCTCCGTGCCGTTCAGCCAGGCGGCCATGCCGCCGCTATAATTGACGCTGAGGGTCAGGATGGCGTAAAGCGTGTTCGACGGCACGATGAAGGGAGCGCGGATCAAAACGCTGGCATTGGCGTTCTGCATCGCGCTCAAGCTGGTAGTGTAGGCCGAGCCCGGCCGGGTCTGGAACTTCAGCGTGCCGGCCCCATACTGAGCGACCCCGACATCCACGATCTGCGGAAACGCTCCGGCAGTTCCGTAGCGGCTGCCCACGAATCGCACCGCACCGCCGCCCGTGTCGAGCGTGGGGGCGGGAAAGTCCACCTCGCCGGTTACCGCCGTATTGCCGTTGCGTTCAGTGCCGTTGTAACCGTAGGCCACGATGGTGTAGTCTCCATTGGTCAGCACGACCGGCACAGCCAGGCCCTTGAAACGATCCCCGTTCAGCAGCGTGCCCGGTGAACTGGACGTGAAGTTCGTGGTCGCAAGCACCGCCCTCCCGGTATCGTCCTGAAGATTCGAGGGCGTGCCCTTATTGTTGCGCGCCCAGAGTTGCACGGTGATCGTCGTGCCGCCGGAGATGCCATTGGATTCGTCGTCGAAGCACCCCAGGGCCGTCACCTGGACTGGTTGGGTCACGGTAAAATCCATGCCGAGGGCCCCGCCGTAGGCCTGGTTTCCGGGCGTATTGGCCGGAGTGCTGTAAGCGATGGTGGTTGGCCCTGCGCCGGCATTGTAGCCGGCTGGCAGACCGCCGCCGGACCACGAACTATCGTCGAAGGCGGCGCCGCCGTGCCAGGCCTCGCTCACCGCCGAGCGCGGGACCAGGTAGCGCATCGACGCCCCTCCCCACAGCACCTCCTGGTCGAGCGACGGACCCAGCCCGATACCATAAGAAATATCCGGAAACTGCGCCGGATAGTTGAACGAGCCGGCCACGGTTACGCCATCAGGTTTCACCAACGCCAAGTAGCCGCCGCTGGCCTTCAACCGGAAGTTCGTATGCAGATTTTGGCCCGGCACCGCGCGGTCCTTGCCGGAGGCAAAAACCACCAGCCGCGCGTTCGCTGCCAGGTTCGTAGCGGGAAAGGCCCAGAGCTGCAAGTTGAACGGCGAGTCTGTCAGGGTCCAGTTGGCGAGATTGACCGTGTTCGTGCCGGTGTTCTGGAGTTCGATCCAATCCGAGGTGTCCCCATCCTCATCGCGAAGGCCAGTGAGGTTGGAGGCCATAAATTCCGTGATCGAAACCGCGTCCTGCGCGGGCGCGGACAGGCACATCGCCGCGACCGCAACCCCAACCGCCCCCAATCCGGACATAGACCCGATGCCAAAACGGAAATCCATTATGGGCGCGGATAACCGAGAAAGAACGGCACTCTCATATCAACCGGGTCCTGCCAGGTGTGGGGCAGACCTCCGGTCTGCCAGTTCACGGAGCCTCCGGCTCCGTGAACCTGGTGCGATCGGAACACCGGGCCAGAGGCCCGGCTGACCGGCAGACCAGAGGTCTGCCCCACCCTCCCACCTGGGTAGTTGCCTCCAGTGTTCGTGTTCACCGCGTTATTGGCTGGCGCTGCCGTACCTGTCCCACCCAGGCCAACTGTGATAGACCCACCAATCCTCTTCTTTGGGGTTCCCCTTGAAGCGGTAGGCGGAGTTGTCCGCATGGACGACATTCATCCCCTTCTGGTGCGGCATGTTCGTGGCCTCGTGATAAGGAATCTCCCAGACGAGCACTGCCAGGGATGGTTGCAAGACCTGCGAGGCCGGCCGGCCGCTGATTGCCGGGCCATAGTCCGAGTTGGTCAAATCCCAATACTCATGGTTCCAAACGTAGGAGACGCCGTTGTTGGCATAATAGAAGTCGTTGTCAAACCCGTAGTCTTCACTGGCGGGCGAGACCTTCATCCTGATGCCTGCGGGGCAGGCGTACAAGCCGCTCGAGGGGGCGTAGGTTGCGGCGGTCAGACCCCGGGTGCTGTTCCGGTTGGTAATCAGGTAGGGCAGGAACGCCTCGGGCATCCACACCGGCGCGGGATTGAGCTTGTGGTCGTCGCCCCAAGCCTGGCCCCAATTGTGCAGCCACGCAATCCGATCCTTGTAATCGTGCGAGTAGCACGCCGAAGCCGTGCCGATCTGCTTGAGGCTGTTCAGACAGTAGGTCTGGGTCGCCTTCTGTCTCGCCCGGGCGAGCGCCGGCAAGAGCATGGCCGCGAGGATGGCGATGATCGCGATCACCACCAGCAGTTCGATAAGAGTGAAAGCCAGCCGGGTCAGAAGAGGGATCTCCTCTGTCCGCAGCCGGTCATCCGGCGCGTCTTGGTTCATTGGATTATCCTCGCTGTGTTCACCGCGTCATGGATTTATGCTTGCGTACTCGTCCCACCCAGGCCAACTGTGGTACGCCCACCAATCGCTTTCTTTGGGGTTTCCCTTGGTGCGGTTGGCCGAGTTGTCCGCATGCACCACATTCATCCCCACCTGGTGCGGCATGTACTTGGCTTCCCAATAAGGAATCTCCCAGACGAGCACGGCCAGGGACGGTTGCACGACCTGCGTGGCCGGCCGGCCGCTAATGGCCGGGCCGTAGTCCGCGTTGATCCGATCGTAATACATGTGGTTCCAAACGTACGACACGCCATTATTGGCGTAATAAAAGTCGTTGTCAATCGCATAGCCTAAATCGGTCGACGGCACCTTGATTCTGATGCCTGAGGGGCAAGCGTACAAGCCGGGGGAAGGGACGTAGGTCGCGGCGGTCAGACCGCGGGTGCTGTTCATGTTCGTGGTCAGGTAGGGGCGGAAGGCCTCGGGCATCCACACCGGCCCCGGATTGAGCGCGTGATCGTCGCCCCAGGCCTGGCCCCAATTGTGCAGCCACGCAAAACGGTCCTTGTAATCGTGCGAGTAGCACGCCGAAGCCACGCCGATCTGCTTCAGGCTGTTCAGGCAGTAGGTTTGGTTCGCTTTCTGTCTCGCCCGAGCGAGTGCCGGCAAGAGCATGGCGGCGAGGATGGCGATGATCGCAATCACCACCAGCAGTTCGATAAGGGTGAAACCCAACCGGCTCCGAAGCGGGAGGTCCTCTCTCGGCGGCCGGTCGGACGGCGCGTCTTGGTTCATTGGATTCTCCTCGTTGTGTTCACACAGCCAACTCACGAAAGGGGCGGGGACGGCTCGTCCCGGAGGGACGCATGATAATAGCCCAACGTTTCAACGTTGGGTTTAGCCAAACAAAGGCCAACAAGTCCCGAAGGGACGGCTGACATCGGCCCCCCACTCAGCCGTCCCTTCGGGACTCGTGACGGTTTGGGCGCTCCTACCCAACGTTGAAACGTTGGGCTATTGTCGGATGTCCCTCCGGGACAAGCACTTGGCCCGGGTGCGCCTCTGAGTCTGGCGTCAAATCCCAGTGGCAATGGGTTTCCAAACCTGCTGTGTCGCCGACTTCCAGTCGGCAGGCCGTCCCTGGTTCGTCGCGTCTGCGGATTGGAAATCCGCGATACGGCAGACTGGAAGTCTGCGCTACGCCTTCCGGTTGGCAAGACCCTATGGAGCATCCGGGACAAGGCCTGCCTCGGCTCATCGACTATCCCCGCTTTGCCGCTCTCCGCTGAATTAGGCCGCCTTGCCGTCATTGGTTTGTTGTTCCCGGACCGGCCCGCCTTGAATAGCCGCCGGCCAGTCCGGGCTGGCATCCGCCCCTAAGGAAGCAGAACCCGATAGAACTGGGCCTTCCCGGCCGGTGTCAGCACCGTCGGGTTATTCGTCCCCAGGGGGGTCCAGGTGGTCGGTTGGAGGGTGGGCGTGGATTGGAGGGTTCCAGGGCCACTCCAACTAATGGCGAGCTTGCCGCTGGCGGCGGGGCCGATCTTCAAGGTGGGACGAGGCAGCGAGACGACTCCGGCATAGAGGTTCTGTATCTGAGCCGGGGTGAGCGTGTAGTTGAACATGGCCACCTCATCTGCGATTCCATTGAAAATACGAGCGTTGTTGTTGCCCGGGTCATTGCCAACGGACGCGGTGCCGCCCCACGCCTCGACCGTTTGGGCGACGGCGTTCGTGGCGGTTTGCACGCCGTTGGTGTTGATGACATACAGAATGGCCTCCGTAGGCGCAACGGCCACCGCCAACATGGACCACTGGTTCATGGGTATGGTCAAGCCTGAGACGTAACTCCAGGTTGAGTTGTTATTCCAAGTGTAGGCCAACATGTTATGGCTGTTATTGGTTGTGTTAATGTACCCGCCATAGCCCACGCCCTCCCCGTCTCCGCTGCGGTTCATGAACAGTCCCGTCCAATCCGCTTGGTCTCCATTCGGATAGACCCACATCGTGAAAGTCGCCGTATTCGTATTGAGCGCCGGTTGCGGAGCCGTCATCCAGGACCCACCGATGCTGGCTGTGGACTCCAGGGCGGTGTTATTGGTCTCAAAGATAGCAAACCCATTCGTCGGACTCGGGCCGCCGATGCCGTTGAAGCCATTTAGAGCATTGGTGCCGTAAGTCCCGTCAAACCCTCCGACATAATCGAAGGCGATCACGGTGCCGGGGGACGGGTCTTCGGTCTCGTTCAAGCGCCAGTAGGTAACGGGATCCAACGATAAGACGGCTTCCGCGTAGGCGGGGGTCCGCGGCTCGACAGTTAACGTCGCCACGCTGCCCGTGGCCGAGCCGCTCGAGTTCGAGGCCACCAGCCTATAGTTGCCCGCGTTCGTCGCCGCTAGATTGCTCAGGGTGATAGTATCCGTGTGCGCGCCGGAAATGTTGGGGCCATCGGCCAGAGGCAAGTTGCCTTGGAGCCATTGATAGGATGGCGAACTGCCGGTAACCAAGCCCCCATAGAAGGTCACCGTCAGGCCGGCGTAGCGCTCCGCCAAGGCGGGGGTTGGCTGCGAAACGAACCACGGGGCAATCACCAGGGTTTTGCCCAACGCCACTCCATAGAGCGAGTCGATCTCGTCAAATGACAGGGCCTTTTCGAACACGGCCACTTCATCGATGGTTCCAGGGAAAAGACGACCCGCTCCACAGCACGTGTCGTTGCCAATGGCCGCGGCGGTGCCAAAGTATTCCACGTCATGCGCAATCAGGTCGAAGGAGTTAGTGATTGTGTCACCACTGCAGAGATAGAGCGAGGCCATCGTCGGTTCGATAACCATGGCCACCATGGACCATTGGTTGAGCGGTATCGTCAGGCCGGAAACAAACGACCAGGTGCTGTTATTGTTCCAGGTATAAGCCAACATGCCGGCACTGTTGCCGCCCCCCATACCCATGCCGCCCTGTTCGCCGCCGGAGCGGCTCATCAACAGCCCGGTCCAGTCGGGTGGGGTGGTCGTGGGGTTGACCCAGGCGAGGAAGGTTACGGTGTTGGTCCTCAACCGGGGCGTGGGCACGGTCACCCAAGTATCGCTGACGCCGTCGCCGCTGGTGTTCACGGCGGAGTTGGTCGCTTCGAATCCCGGGAAGGCCGGGCTGGTTGGGCCTGGAATGGGGCCTGAGGGGGAGTCGAGTCCCCAGAGCCCGGCGCCCCCATAAGTGCCGCTCAGATCGCCCACGTAGTCCACGGCGTTGGTTTGCGCGTAGCTCTCGTTCAAGCGCCAATAGGCCAGCGGGCCGTTGGTATAGACGGCGTTGGCGTAAGGACCAAGGGGTGGCGCCACGCCTAGCACAGTCACGGTCGCCACCGCGCTGGTGGCGGCGCCCACGATGTTGGTAGTAACTATCCGGTAAGCCCCGGCGTCGGCCGCAGTCACGTTGCTGATGGTCAAGCTCGCCGTCGTCGAGCCGGCGATGGTGGCGCTATCGATAACGTTAGTGAACGGTCCGGTGGCGGCGGCGCTCCCCTGCCATTGATAGGTGGGCGCAGGTACCCCGCTGGCGCTGGCACTGAAACTCACCGAGCGTCCGGCGTACATGGTTACCGAGGCCGGTGTCGGTTGTTGGCTGATCGAGGCAGTAACTTGCGTTATCCCAAAGCCGGCTTCAAAAAGCGCTTCGACTTCACTGGCGGACAACGTGCGCCCAAAGACGGCCACGTGCGCCATGCTCCCGTTGAGAGTGCGGGTGCCGTCGGTGCCATCGGCGCCGACCTCCCAGAAACCCGTCCCAAACGTGTCGGGCGTGTGCGGGATCGCATTGACGGCTGAGAGATAGGTGGAGACGCCGTTCGTGTCCACGTAATCGAGATACAAGGTGGCCTCGGTCGGCGCGATGGCCATTGCCACAAACGACCATTGGTCCAGGGGTATGGTCAGGCCCGACACCCAATTCCAGGTGTCCGCATTGTTATTGTTCCAGGTATAAGCCAACATGCCGGAACCGTTCATACCCATGCCGCCCTGTTCGGCCGTTCCGCGATTCATCAGGAAGCCCGTCCAATTAGCTTGGGCCCCGTTGAGATAAACCCACGCCGTGAACGTCACCGCATTGGTGCCCAGGTTGCCCAAAGGCACGTTCGCGTAAGATAGGGTCAAGCCAGCGGTGCATCCGAGGGCCCAGGTGTTGGTCGGAAAGCCGGGGAAATCCGGTGGCTGGGGGCCGACAACGCTATTGAAGCCGTTCATGGCGGAAGTGGCGTAAAGCCCGTTGAGGCCGTTGGTGGAAGAGTCAAGGACGACCGCTGTGCCGGTGGAAGGGTCTTCGGTGTCGCTGAGCTTCCAGTAGGCCATAGGTTGGTTGGTCAGCACGAAGGCGGAGTAACTTACGGCAGCCCGCGCCGTGACCGGCAGGGCCGCGCAAGTTGCCAGGACCAGGGCGGCCAAGACCGCGCCGGCTGGCATTTTGTTGCGCTTGGGTCTCAACGAGTTTCCCTGGCCCCAAAGCCAGGTCCGGACTATGGGGCTGGTTGGTCGTGGAACCGGGAGTTGCCGCGTGAGCGGCGTTAGAGGGCGATTCTGCATCTCATTCTGTCTCTTCATATCTAGGTATGGGTTTTAGGTTGGTTTGCTGGGTCGAGATCGTGCTCGAAAGGAGCCAAAGTTGCCACAAGCAACTCGATAAACGAACAACGTAAAGCCGCTCGTGGCAAGCCCCGCCGGCATCTGCCGCGACGAGGACTTTCGCATGATGGTCCGAGATCGCATTTCAGGCTGATTGCCGACATACCTACCAGCCATTGTGGATTCTTGTCAAGCCCATTTCTTCCTCCCAAATCCTCGCTTCAACCGCAACGCGGTTGTGGAGCAAAGCCCAGGGTTGGACCGAAGGGACAACCCTGGGTAGCGGCGGTGGAGGAGCCCTCAACCCCAACGGGGTTGAGGCCGGCGGGGATCGCAGGCGACTGGTTTTCCGGCCACCGGGCCACAACCCCGTTGGGGTTGAGGGGCATTGCCGCGCGATTACCCCAGGGTTGGCGCCGCGCCAACCCTGGGCTTTGCTGCACAACCCCGTTGGGGTTGGAGCGGGGAGGCTTCATCTTAGCCTGACGCGCATGGGCGCCGCCGCAATCCGGGCCCCAATCCGGGAGTCAGTAAACCAAAACCAGCGCCGTAGCGCTTTGGGTCTCTTTGACTACGTCCTCGAGATTCCGGTCCTTGGGCGGGTAGGGCGCTTTGAGCTTTGAGGAAATCTCCGGCAGGCTTCCGAGCAACACGCTCAGCACCGAGCTTTTCACCGCGTAATTGACGGTCTGCGGAAGCGCGCCGACGCTCTTGGGCGCGGCCGTGTCCGCGGGCCTGGCCCCGACGACGCCCACGACGTTGCCGTACTGGTTGACCAGCGGCCCGCCGGAAGTGCGGGGTTGAACGGCCGGGCTGATTTGAAACTCGCGCGGGTCCCCTTCCGCCCCGGTCAAGCCGCTGATCTCCCCTTTGGTGACCTGCAGGGCAAACCCTCGCAAACCGGTGTTCGGAAACCCAATCGTGAAGACGGTTTCGCCGAGTTTGGTTGCGTGGCTCGGGGCGACTGGAACGGCAGGAAACTTTCCCTCGGCTTTGAGGACCGCCACGTCATTGACCTTGTCGGCGTTGATCAGCTTGGCGGGCAGCGTCCCCTTTTCCGTTCTTATCACGATGCGGGCCGCGCCTTCCACGACATGAAAACTTGTGGCCAGGTAGCCGTCCTCCGTGACAAAGAAACCGCTGCCGCTTGACTGCGGGGTTTGTTCGTCCGATAGGGTTGCCGATCGGTAAGCGTCGCGCGCCGTGTCGCGAGTTTCAAGCCTGGGGACGAACCGCGAGGACCGCCGTTGCCCCTCGGTGATTTGCTCCCGGGTCATCCCCGTAGCCAGGAGATCCCGCCAACGAGACCCGCCGGCCCCGCCTTGGGATGCCGCCAGATTGAACCATTTGTAGGCCTCGATGTCGTCCTTGGCCACGCCGACACCATCCTCGTAGCAGAGCGCCAGGCTGATCTGGGCGTAGGCGTTTCCCTGGTCGGCGGCCCGGCGGTACCACTTCACCGCTTGGGCGAAGTCCTTGTCCAGGCCTTGTCCCTCAGCGTAGCACACGCCCAGGTTGTACTGGGCCATAGGGCTGCCCTGCTCCGCAGCCTTCCGACACCACGTGGCCGCCTCGGCGGGATCTTTAGCCACGCCGTTGCCTTCCTCATAGCAGAAGGCAAGGCTCATCTGGCCAAAAGCGTTTCCCTGCTCGGCGGCTTTGCGGAACCACTTGACGGCCTCAGCGCAGTCCTTGGTCATCCCTTGCCCCAGATAATAGCAGACCGCAAGGTTGCACTGGGCCTGGGCATCCTCCTGCTCCGCAGCCTTGCGCCACCACTTCACGGCCTCGGTGTAGTCCTTTTCAGCGCCTTGTCCCTCGGTGTAGCAGACGCCCAGGTTGTATTGGGCCGAAGGGCTGCCCTGCTCCGCAGCCTTGCGATACCACTTCACCGCTTCGGCGTAGTCCTTTTCAACGCCTTGTCCCTCAGTGTAGCAGACCCCCAGGTGATACTGGGCGTCAGCGTTTCCCTGCGCGGCGGCCTTGCGATACCACTTGGCCGCCTCGGCGTAGTCCCGGGCCACGCCGCTGCCCCAGTAGTAACACAGCCCCAGGCTGAACTGAGCGCGGGCATTCCCCTGCTCCGCTCGTTTCTTTAGCGCGTTAAACTGTTCTGCTTCCTCCTTGGCCTGGGGGAGGCTGGGGGTGATCGCGGGCCGGTTGTTGGTCCGCTCCTTGGACATGAAATCCATTGCCGGACCCAGGTTCGTCCCCGCTTGGGCCTCCGGGGCAGGCGCATTGGTCTTGGACGGCTGCACGGAGGCCACTGCCAGCGAGGCAACAATCATGGACATCAGCCAAGCGCCCGGAAAGGCGCCGTGCCCGGCGTGCCATGACTTCTGCATGAGGCGGAGTCTAATTCCGTGCCGCCCTGTGGCAAGCAGCAATTAGAGGTTTAGGAACCGTTGCGCTGCTTGCATGAAGCGTCTGGGGTGTACTGTCTGAACCGGAACAAGGTCCGCTTCTTGAAATGCCACCACAAGGCTGGTTTCGTCAATGTCAAGGAGGTGGCCGTCCCGCGTCACGAGAACGGGAACACCCATCAAAGAAGTTTCCGCCAAAATTTCCCCGTCGTGCTTTTCGTCAGGAGGCAGTAGCCCCCTTTCCCGTAACCGCTCAGAGAACCGGACAGCGATATCTTCCCAGACTGGCTTCATTGGACAGGCGATCAAGCCCCATTTCACGATGCCCGAAAGGGCCTTCCGCGCAAGCGAGCGTTTTCGCTCGTCTGAGCGATCAACGGAAAAGGCAAGTTCCGCCGAGACCGTCGGGGGAAGGAAAACTTCAAATCCGTGTGCCTGGAAAAACCTTCTAAAATCTTGGGTGAACTGGTCTTCCCCGGCCAAGTCGAAAAGGATATTAGTGTCCCACGCTAGCTGCGTCTTTTGCCCCGTCTGCGGCATAAATCAGCGCCATCGCCTTGCGAAAGTAAAGGCTCTTCTGCTCAGAGGTCAGTTTGTTTGCCTCCCTGCGAATTTCCGCAGCCAGCTTGCTCCCCGTTGTTCCGTCGGGATGACTTAAAGGCTTTTTGGTGTGTCGCAACGGCTTGCTCATTCGTTTAGCGCATTTTCGTTTGGTTGCCTCCCCGCCGGCCTGGCGGCTTGGCAGCCTGTTTGCTTGCTTAACAATGCGTCGGCTGGCGTGGAATTGCAAGCAAAACTTGAATAAAGAGTGGTCGGGGCGGTGAGATTCGAACTCACGACCTCTTGTACCCGAAACAAGCGCGCTAGCCAGGCTACGCTACGCCCCGAACCTGCGAAGCTGACAATGGCGGTCTTTCGCACCATTTGCAACCTCGAAATGAGAAAAAGATTTAATCTTGCCCGGGGCCGCCGGCTGCGCCCATAGTCAAGCATGATTGCCCGGCAAATAAAGGTCCTCTGGTTCCTGGCCCTTGGCGCGGCCGGCCTGCAGGCACCTTGCCTCGGTGGCGAGAATCCTTCGTTGCGCGCCAAGTGGCAAGTGCCTGCCAGGTGCGACCCCTTCGCTCCGGCCCGAATCCAGGATCTGAAGGAGGAGTTGCGCCAGAGCGGCTACCGCCTCGTCATCGCCATCCATCCCGAGTCACCCGCCGATGCTAAAGGCGAGCCGCCGCCTCGCGACCTCTATCTCATCAACGCCGACGGCACGGGCCTCAAGCAACTGACCAAAACGCCGGAGGTCGATGAGCGCGTCCCGAGGGTCTCGCCGGACGGCAAGATGTTCACCTACAACTACGGCGATTACCTGGTCGAGGCCGGCACCCTCAAGACCCGCGAACTCTATGGCGGCTACGTCTGGTCTCCCGACAGCCGTGAAACGATCGACTGCGGCAAAGCCGGCATCGCCTACCACAGCGTCGAGACCGGCCAGAAGACCCGGACAACCCCGGTGGCCCGTAAGGTGGACATTGTCGATCTGACGCCCGACGCGAAGTGGTTCGTCTTCGAACTTCGGAATTACCAAGGGTGCCAGTACACCATCGATTTCCTCCCCGCCGCCGGCGGCGAAATCCGCAAGCTCCCCAACCACCCGATCCGCGAAGGGGAATGCCACCCGGCCTTTTCGCCCGACGGCAAATGGCTCTGCTGGAACGCGGGTGGGAGCCTGGCCATCCGGAAGTTCGACCCCTCATTGCCCGAGGGCACCGACGGCGAGGTCGTCACCCTGCCGCGCGAGAGAATGGGCCAGGACCCGTGCGGGCGCTGGTCGCACTGCGGGCGTTACATCGCCTACGTGAAGATTCCGCACGCCGGCAGTTGGCGGGTCCACAGCCCCATCTGCATCGCGCGGGTCGCCGACGGGGCCACGATCACCCTGAGCCCCCCGGGATGGCTCGGCCACCACTGGGACTACGATTGGCTGCCCCCGGAAGAATAAAACCGCGGATGAACAAGCGCTGTGTCTATGGCCTGCTTGGCTGCGCCGCGTGGCTGGCCGGTTGCGGCGCGCCCCCCGAGAAGAGCGGCGACCAATCCCGGCCCGGGGCGGCCGGCAGCGGGATCGAAATGGCCGCCGTCCCGGCCGGTTCGTTCGCGATGGGCTCCGCCAACCAGGACGAACCCGACCAGAAACTCCACCAGGTCCAGGTCAGCGCATTCTTCATCGACAAATACCCGGTGACTCAAGAGGTCTATGAAAAGTGGATGGGCAAAAACCCATCCCTTTGGCGGGGAGCGCGCAACCCGGTGGAGCAGATTCGTTGGCGCGAGGCGGCTGCCTTCTGCAACGCCCGCTCCCGCGCCGAAGGCTTGCGGCTCGCTTATGACACCAACACCTGGGCGTGTGATTTCGACGCCGACGGTTATCGCCTTCCCACCGAGGCGGAGTACGAGTACGCGCTCCGCGCCGGCTCGGCCAGTGCCGATGATTGGTTTGGGAATTCACCCGAGGAGTTGAAGCGCCATGCGTGGTTCAAGGGGAACAGCCCGCGCGGCACGCATCCTGTGGGCGAAAAACCGCCCAATAACTGGGGCCTCTGCGACATGGTGGGCAACGTTTGGGAGTGGTGTAATGATTGGTACCAGCAAGACTACTATCAGCACAGTCCCGTGCGGGACCCGCGCGGCCCGGCCACGGGCCAGAACCGTGTGGTCCGGGGCGGCTGCTGGAATTCGAAACCCGACTGCTGCCGCGCCGCCTACCGCTATTATGAGATGCCCGCCTACACGGACACCTGCTTTGCCAAGGACCTCCACGGCCAGATCGGCTTCCGTTGCGTCAAGAAACAAACACCATGACGTTGCGGAACTGGACATTTGGCCGGCAAGCCGCTAATCTTGAGTCATGATTGGAACGGCGCCTCTATCGAAACCGGCCGGCCAAAACAACCGCTACCCCGACCTGCTCGAGAACGGCGCCCATCTGAGCGCGGCCGAGTTCTTGCGCCGCTACGAGGCCCTGCCGGAAGTCAAGAAAGCTGAACTGGTCAACGGCATCGTCTATATGGCATCTCCCGTCCGATCCGATCAACACGGTTTTCCCGATAGCCTGATTCAGACGTGGCTGGGCAACTACGCCATTGCCACGCCCGGCGTGAAATCGGCGACCAACAGCACCACCCGCCTCGGCCCCGACGATGTGTTGCAGCCCGACGGCCTCTTGCTGATTGTGCCCGAGCGCGGTGGACAAGCGCGCCTCAACGCCAAGGGCTATCTGCAAGGCGCCCCGGAGCTGGTGGCCGAGGTGGCCGCCAGCACCGCCTCGCTCGACTCGCGCGAGAAGTTGGTCTCCTACCGCCGCGCGGGCGTCCGGGAGTACCTCCTTTGGCGAACGGCGGACGCAGCAGTTGACTGGTTCATCCTCGAAGAGGATGACTACCGCCCTTTGGCCGCCGGACCAGACGGCGTTTTGCGCAGCCGCGTCTTCCCCGGTCTTTGGCTGGACGCCGCCGGGCTGTTGGCCGAGGATGGCGCCAGAGTGCTGACAACACTGCAGGAGGGATTGCAGAGCGCCGAGCATGCCTCCTTCGTGGCCGCGTTGCAGCGCCGGGCCGGCTAGCCTGCGTAAGAATCCGGCACGGGTTTCGCCAACTGCAAGGCGTAGCGCAGACTTCCAGTCTGCTGTTTCGCGGATTTCCAATCCGCAGATGCGACCAAGCAGGTAGAGCCTGCCGACTGGAAGTCGGCGATACAGCAGGTTGGAAACCTGCGCTACGCGGCCTCGGGAGCCCGGTCCCGCTCTTAGGCTACGAATTGTCCGGGTTAGTGGTCATGAACACTTAGAACCGATGCGCGACAAGATTAAACTAGAGCCTGTCCCAAGAGCCCGGCGAACGGAGGACTTCGTCGCAGCCTTTGTCGCCACCTTTGTCGAATTGGCCATTTTTCGACAAAGGTGGCGACAAAGGTCTGGAACGGGTGCTTTTGGGACAGGCTCTAACCTATCGGATGCTGGCCGGGCACACCCGGGCCCAAGGACCCCCTTTCGGGCTTGGGCGAGTTGGCCGGTTTGGCGGTGGCTGGCGGCGGTTGGGCTGCTCGCCGGCCTGGTCCTTGGCGTTGGATGCCGGACCACCCGGCAGCCCTCGCTCAGCGGGAGCGGCTTCGACCCGACGCCCCGGTTGGCGGTGGTTTCGGCGTTCGGGCCCGAGCTCGAGAAACTGCGGGAACAGACCGAAATCACCGAAGTCAGGGTCATCCATGGCCGCAGCCACTACCTGGGACGCCTGGCCGGGCACCGGGTGGTCTTGGTCTTGAGCGGCCTGAGCATGGTCAACGCAACCCTGACGGCGCAGACCCTGCTCGATCATTTCGCCATCCGTGAAATCGTCATTTCCGGCATCGCCGGAGGGGTGAATCCCAACCTGAGGATTGGCGACGTGACGGTCCCGGCGCAATGGGGCCAGTACCAGGAACAGTTGTTCGCCCGCGAGATTGCCGGGGGGTGGGAAACCGGAGATTGGCCGATTGATTTTCCGAATTACGGCATGATGCACCCGCAGAGCGTCCAGGTGACGCGGGCGGGCGGGACGCCGGACGCAGCGGAGAGGCGGTTCTGGTTCCCGGTGGATGCGGCGAGCTTGCGGGTGGTTGAAGGGATCACCAACAGCCTGGTGCTGAGTCGCGGCGCCGAGGAGGGCCGGAAGCTGGCCGCCCCGCCGCGCGTGGTGGTGGGCGGCCGCGGGGTCAGCGGTCCCACCTTCGTGGATAACGCCGCCTACCGTCAATGGGTCTGGCAAACCTTCCACGCCGACGCCCTGGACATGGAGACCGCCGCGGTGGCCACGGTGGCCTATGTGAACCGGGTTCCCTTTATCGCTTTCCGATCCCTGTCCGACCTGGCTGGCGGCGGCGCAAAGAACGAAGAGGCCGCCTTTTTCGGACTGGCCGCGGGCAATTCGGCGGCGGTCGTCCTGAGCTACTTGCGCGCCTTGGATGAAAACCAACTTCCGCCTGCGCCTTGAATGCCGGCATGAAGCGGTTCTTCGATTTTGAAGGGCACCAAACCAATTACCGCCGGGAAATTTTGGCGGGTTGCGCCACCTTTCTCACCATGGCCTATATCATGGTCGTGAACCCCGCGATTCTCGAAACGGCGGGTATCCCCAAGGGCCCTTCGACGACCGCGACGATTCTGACGGCGGTGTTCGGGACGGTCCTGGTAGGGGTTTACGCGCGGCGGCCCTTCGCCATCGCTCCTTACATGGGCGAAAACGCCTTTATCGCCTTCACCGTGGTCAAGGGCATGGGTCTGTCGTGGCAGATCGCCCTTGGGGCCATCTTCCTGGCCGGGGTCCTGTTCACCGTGTTGACCTTGATCAAAGTGCGCGCCTGGATGGCCAACGCCATTCCGCTCTCCCTCAAATGCAGCTTTGCCGTCGGCATCGGGCTCTTCCTGACGTTCATCGGCCTGAACGACACCGGGATTGTGACGGTGGGGGTCAAGGGTGCGCCGGTTGCCCTGGGAACGTTGTCGAGCCCCCAAACCCTGCTGGCAATCGCCGGGTTCCTGCTTATCGCCTGGCTGCTCGTGAGGCGCGTGCGCGGCGCCATCCTCGTCGGTATCCTGGCTATTACGGCCACCTCCATCCTGCTCGGCCTCACCCCCGCCCCGCGCCACTGGCTCGCCTTGCCGCCGAGTCCCCGGCCGCTCTTTGGGCAGCTTGACATCGCCGGCGCTCTTTCGCCAAAGGGCCTGCCCGTGGTCGCCATCATCTTCGTCATGGCCTTTGTGGACACGGTCGGGACATTGATCGGCCTCTCTTCGCGGGCCGGGCTGTTGAACGAACGCGGGGACCTGCCCGAGATCGAGAAACCGATGCTCGCCGATGCGTTGTCGAACCTGGCCGCCCCGTTGATGGGCACCACGACCTCGGGCGTCTATATCGAATCAGCCGCCGGCATCCAGGAAGGCGGACGGACCGGTTTCACGGCCCTGGTGGTCGCGGGCCTCTTCGCCGTGTCGTTGTTCTGTGTGCCCCTTTTGACCGTGGTCCCGCCCCACGCTTACGGCACCGCCCTGATCGGCATCGGCATCTTCATGATGGCTCCCGTGACGCGCATCGATTTCGAGGACTACACGGAGTTAATCCCGGCGTTCCTGACCATTGTGCTGACCTGTTTCACGTTCAACATCGGGGTCGGCGTCACCGCCGGGTTGGTCACCCATCCGGTCATCAAGATCCTGGCCGGGCGCGCCCGCCAGGTCGCCCTCGCCCAATGGGCCCTGGCAGCCCTGTCGCTGGTGTTTTACCTCTGCTATCCGTACTCACCCGCCTGACCTCCGTCCAGGATAAGGTCAGCCATAGCTTTGCGCTTCGAGGTGGACCGCAACGGGTCTTTCAGTGGCCCAGCGAGGCCGTTCAGCAACTGCGCGCCTGCAAACCACCATGCCGTTTTCGTATTCACTCTCCTTCCCGCCTGCCGGGAATGCATTCTTGGCGAATACCCGCGATTAGTGTAGATTCCGGGGCATGAAAACGTTGACTGTGGAAGAGGCCGCTCCCGGCCTGCGCCGTTTGGTGGAACTGGCGCTGGCGGGCGAGCAAATCCAAATCCGCAAAGGGAGCGGAGTCGTCGAATTGCGGCCCGCCTTGGCGACCCAGACTGCGGCCGATGAGGGATTGACGCCGCGCGAAGCGCTGCGGCGATTGCAAGAGGGCGCCCGGCTGACACCGCAGCAAGCGGAAGGGTATCTGCGCGAATTGCGCCAGGAACGGCTGGCGGCCGAGAGCCTGCGCCCGACATGATCCACCTCGACACGAATTACCTCATCGGATTGCTGGTTAAGGGCTCGCCGCAGGCGGGTGATGTGGATGGATGGATGGCTGCCGGACAAACCCTCGCCACCAGCGCCATCGCTGGGACGGAATTTCTCAACGGTCCGGTCACGCCACTCGAAGTCAGCCGCGCTGAAGCGGTCCTTCAGTCGCGGATTGTCCCCTTCGGCCAGCAGGAGGCGGTATTGGCAGCCGATTTGTTCAACAAGACCGGCCGTCGACGCGGCTCTCGGTTCGACTGCTTGATCGCCGCAACGGCGATTTTAGCGCAGTCGGAAGTCGCAACAGTCAATCAATCAGATTTCAAGGTTTTCGTTCAGCACGGGTTGAAACTGGCTGGCGCTCCGACCCCAGCCCCACCCCCTGCTTCGCAAGCGACAGCAGGCAATTGAAAGTTCCTGCTAATAAGTACTTTAGCCAGTTGCGCGAGTCGCAGGGACTCAAGGTCCGGGAATTGGCGAAGGCCAAGAAGCTTGCAACCGAGCATCGGGGCCTTATTATTGAGAAGTGGAATGAGCATTTTAACCGATAGCGCGCGTTCAGCGGTGTTCCGTGACGGCCAGATCGTTATCGCGATGGAGAGCGGGGCCGAGATTTGCTTCCCGGTGGCCGAGAACCCGCGGCTGGCACCTGGAACAGCGGAGCAGTTGAGTCGGATCGAAATTTCACCGTACGGCCTTCACTGGCCCGACCTGGATGAGGACCTTTCCGTTCGAGGTCTGGCGAGAGGAGACTACGGCCAGCATCAGAAAGTCGAACCAGGCGATCCAGCGAACGGGAACATTCCTGTTGTCCATTAGACACCGCTTGATTTGTGTCCCGGCCCGCCGGCGCCCAAGTTCGATTAGGGCATGTGATTGTCATTCCGCCAAAGCAAGCGGTCGTCGATCCGCCAGGCAAAACCGTGCAGAGCGCCCTGGCGCGGATGGGCTGCACCGGCATCGTCGCCGTCGCCCTCGTGCTCAACTGCGCCGCCCGGGCTGCCACGGAATCGGACATTCCCGCCGTCGAGACGCAGGACGCTGTGATGGCCCCGGAGGAGGAGGTGCTGCAGGTGGCGGACTGGGCCGACGCCCGGTTCGTCATGGCCGCGGGCGGTGAGCGCTGGCTCGATGAGGGCCGCGCCAACGTGTTGCTCCAGGCAGAGGTCCCGCCGTTTTCCTTCACTTACGCCGGGAAGGCTTCCGGGCCGCTGCTGGCGAGTTGGCCGCGCACGGTCCAGAGGCAGGACTACGCCGACCGCTCCGAGCAGCGGGTCCGGTGGCAGGACCCCGAGACGGGCTTGGCGGTGTCGGCGGTGCTCCAGACCTTCAAGGGTTACCCTGCCGCCGATTTGTGCTTTGCTTCGAGAATTGCGGGACCCAGGACACGCCCATCCTGGAGAACATTCAAGCCGTGGATGTCGCGCTGGCCACTGGCAACGACAAGAACCCGGCGCGGCTCAACGAGCTTCGGGGAGATTCCTGCAGCGAAGAGAGCTTCACGCCCTTCAGCGCGCCTTTGCCGGTCAAACAGGCTGTCCGCCTGGGCCCCACCGGCGGGCGGTCTTCGGCCGTGAGCGCCTTTCCGTTCTTCGATTTGGAGTACGGCCGGCAAGGCCTCGTTGCCGCCGTGGGTTGGTCGGGCCAATGGGCCGCCTCCTTCGATCGCAGCGAGCAAAGTCCGACCCGTTTTCAGGCCGGCATGGAACAGACCCACCTGTTGCTGCATCCGGGCGAAAGAATCCGCACCCCGCGCATCCTGCTGCTGCAATGGCAAGGGGAGCGGCGCGCCGCCTTGAACCGGTTCCGGCGGCGGATGCTCTTCCATTACGTTCCCCAATGGCACGACAAACCGGTGCTGTTGCCGGTGGTGATGCAGTGCTTTGACCGTTATTCCTGGAACCGGAGCGACACCAGTTGCTCGCCGGGACATCCCGAGTGGAACCAGGTCCAGACCCTGGGTTTGTCCCAGTACATTCCCTTCCACACCGCCTGCGTCTGGACGCCCGATTCTTATGACATCCGCAGCGGCGCCACCGCCGACTTACCCAGTAGTTTGAGCCTGTCCCAAAAGCCCGGCGTACGCAACACTTTGTCGCTACCTTTGTCGCGACCTTTGTCGTCCCGATTCCGAATCGGGATTTCGACAAAGTTGGCGACGAAGGCTGCGACAAAGGTCCGGCATCGGAGCTTCTGGGACAGGCTCCAGCTTGACGGCCGGCTGCTCTTCCCGGCCTCCGAGACGAGCAGCGACGCTTCCGACGCTCGACACGCTCAATACGCTCCACCCGCCCGCCCCCCTCACCCCCCCAGCGACCTCGGATCGCTCACATCCCCCTTGTTGAACTGGACGTAGGACTCGGTCAAATCAGCCGCATAGAAGAGCGCCTCGGCGCGGCCAATGTTGAGGTGGATGTGCAGATCGAATTCGTTTGGCCTTGCGGCCGCGCAAAGCTCCGGGAAGGTCGCCCGGGTGGGTTGGCCGCGCCTTAGACTCCAGAGGACTTGCCGGCTGCCGGGAGCACTGTAGCCGATGTCCACCTTTTGTTCGACGATGGCAGCAGGGCTGGAGCCCAGCGCGGCGATGATGCGGCCCCAGTTCGGGTCGCCTCCATGCCAACTGGTCTTGACTAACGCGCTATTGGCCACCGCCCGCGCCGCCGCATCGGCCTGGGCAAACGACCTCGCCCCCTTGACCCGCACCGTCACAAAGCGCGAGACTCCCTCGCCATCGCGCACGATCATCTTGGCCAATTGCAGACACAGATGACTCAAGGCCGCCTGAAACACCCCAAACTGCGGCGACCTCGAACTCCGCACGTCGAACCTCGGACTTGAAAGCCCGTTGGCCAGGACCAGGACAGTGTCATTGGTGCTCATATCACCGTCCACGCTGATGCGATTGAAGCTGTTGGCAACGGCTTGCTCCAAGGCCGCCCGGAGGGCCCTGGGCTGGATGGCGGCGTCCGTGGTGATGAAGCAGAGCATCGTGGCATGAAGCGGCGCCGCTGCCGGCCGCCTCCCGCTCAGGCTCATCCCCGGCTGGATCATGCCCGCCCCCTTGCATATCCCGCCCAGACGCGCCGATTGGCCTCCGTGCTCGAATTCGATCGCCACCTGTTTGGGCCGCGTGTCGCTGGTCATGATGGCCTCCATCGCCTGGCCGGCGTGGCCCGGCGTGTTGCCCAATTCGACTGCCGCCTCGATGATCCCCGACCGGAGGTTGTCCATCGGCAAGGCCAAGCCGATCCGGCCCGTCGAGCCGACGAGCGCCAGGCCCGCCGGCAAAGACAGCGCCCGCTCGGTAAAACGCGCCATCTCCAGCGCATCCTTGATTCCCTGCTTGCCGGTGCAGGCATTGGCATTGCCGGAGTTGGCGACGATGGCCTGGGCCCGGCCCCGGCCCACGCGCTGGAGGCAAATCTTCACCGGGGCCGCACAGGTCTGGTTGGTGGTGAACATGCCCGCCACCGTCGCCGGCACATCGGACACAATCAACGCCAGGTCCCGCTTATGGTCCTTTTCAGACCCCTTGCCCGTCCCCAGCCGTTTGATGTCACAAAACACTCCCGAGGCCCGAAAACCCCGAGGGGCAACAATGGACCCAGGTATCTCAGTCAGTTTGGTCATAGTCCACACGCTCGACACGCTCGACACGCTCTACGGCCCTCACCGACACTGCGCATCGGCAAAGTCCATGAACACCGTCCAGTCGTTCGCGGTCATCGAGTGTTTTCCGGCGCGGATGTAATAGCCCAGGGGGCTGCTCACGAGCCGGCCTTGGGGCGGCATCTCAGTGGCCTCCAGGCCCGGCGCCCCCAGGAAACGATAGACCGGGTCGGCAGCGCGGAGCACCTCGAACTGGCCTGGCGGATTGGCCCATTGGTCTTCTTGGGCCGCCGAGAAGAGCACCGGCCGCGGGGCGCAAAGGGCCACCAGGCAATTCTGGTCTATGGGCAGCCGCTCGGGGGCGAGGTTAAACTCCTTGAACTGCGCGTTGAACCAATGAGGAAAATGGTCGTTGATGGCCTTGACCGATTCGCCAATCTTGCCGCGGCTGGGCGCGGAGCCGCCGCAGCCGGCCTGGACAGGAAAGGCCATGGCGATGCGCTCGTCGTATGCCGCCGCCAGCAGGGCGGTCTTGCCGTTGCGCGAATGGCCCAGGGCAGCGATGCGGCGCGAGTCGATGTCGCGGTCGGTGACCAGATAATCGACGCAACGCTGGAACCCCCATGCCCAGGCTGCAATGGTGCCCCGGTTGGCAGGCTGGTTCCGGGCCGGGTCGCCCCCCGCCAGCCAGGCATAAACCCCGCTGCTCACGTCCCCGCGGTCCGAATCCACGTCGCCGCTGTAAAACGCCGCCAGGGCGTAGCCGCGGCGCACGATTTCGGCCAACGGCCAGTCGGCTGCCTGGGCGCCGCGTCCGGCCTCGGTGGCGGCGTGGTCCGTGCAGCCCGCGCACCCATCGGTCATCCAGGTCCGCGGCAGCGGGATGCGCCGGTCTGTGGTCAGGGCATGATTGCCGCAGAAATCCATCGCCAGGAATACTGGCGCCGGCCCGCGCCGCTCGTTCGGAACCACCAGTATCAAACCAATGTGCGGCGCATTGGTCGCCGGGCCGGCTTCCAGCGTCAGGACTTTCAGCGTCGCCTTGCCGTCAAGAAAATCGCCGTATTGGCCCTCGACCTGGACCTGCAGGTGCGCCGGCTTGGGCGGAATGGCCCCGTACATGTAATGCGCGAACAGCGCCTTGAGTTCCGGCCGGCGCTCATGGAACCACTGCGCCCGGCTAGAGACCCGCCGCCCGTCCAGCATCAGCAGCGGGTCCGGCATCCCCGGTTGGGGCGGCAGTGACGACAGCTCGGGAAAGGAACGCGGCGCCCGGGCCGTCGCGCAGCCCACCAGCAGCAGCGCGGTGACGGCCCCGCCGCCCAGGGCACAGCAGACCAGGAGTGACATAAGCATAGAGCGAGAGCGCGCGGGAGCGATTCCTTTCTGAGGCGTGTTCATATTTCGTTGTTCGAGTGGTGCTCGGCCGCAAACCGGCTCGCATCGGAATAGCGCAATCAGTCAGATTGTCCAAGTTATTTTGCATTGGCGACTGAATCGGGAGCGATTACGTTTTGGGGTGGTGAATAACTATTCCATCGCGGGGCACTGGCCTGGCGGCTTCGAGGAGGCGGGTTTCCAGCGGTGGGCGGAGAGCCTGCGCCGGCAGTTGCTCACACCGGCCGTGTCACTCGGGCTGGTCTTCATGGCCCCGAGGTTCTTCCCTTGCGCCAGGCAGGTCCTGGAAATTCTCCGCGTCCACGCCCGCATCCCATTGCTGGTCGGTTGCTCCAGCCAGAGCCTCATTGTCGGGGCCTTCGAGGTCGAGGAAAACGCCGGGGTCGCCCTGGGGCTCTATTGGCTGCCCGGAGCGCAACTCAAGGCCAGTCACTTCACCGGACAGCAGGTCGAGGGGGCCTCGGAACCCGGTTATTGGCACGGGCACACCGGCGTTCAACCCGGCCAGACCAACGGCTGGCTGGTCTTTATCGACCCGTTCCATCTGGACAGCGAGTCCTGGCTGCGGACCTGGAACCAGGGCTACGCGCCGCTGCCCGTCATGGGCGGCCTGGCCAGCGGTGATTCGAGCGAGCAACTCACCCAGTTGTATTTGAACGGCGAAGTCTTCGAAGAAGGCGGCGTCGCCATCTCCTTCGGGGGCCAGGTCGAGTTGGCGGGCATGATTTCCCAGGGCTGCACCCCTATAGGCGAAACCTGGACCCTCACCAAAGTCGAGCAAAACATCATCCACGAAATCGGCAACCGCCCCGCCTACGAGGTGCTGGCGGAGACCTTCAACCAACTTACGCCCGAGGAACAATCCAAAGCCCGCGGCAATCTCTTCATCGGCCTGGTCGTCAACGAATACCTCGATGAATTCCACCGCGGCGACTTCCTGGTTCGCAACCTGATCGGGGTCGACCCGCGCTCGGGCTGCATCGCCGTCTGGGCCCTGCCGCGCGCGGGGCAGACCGTCCAGTTCCAGCGCCGCTCCGCCGCCGCCGCCACCGAGGACATGACCGAACTGCTGGGGCGCGTCAGAAAGCAGTTGGGGGGCGCCACGCTCTACGGCGGCTGTCTCTGCTCTTGCAACGGGCGCGGCCAAAACCTCTTCGGCCGCCCCCATCACGACGCCCAAATGATCCAGCAGCAGCTCGGGCCCATGGGCCTGGCCGGCTTCTTCTGCAATGGCGAAATCGGCCCCGTCGGCAACAAGAACTTCCTCCACGGCTTCACCGCCTCCCTGGCCCTGTTTGTCAAAAAAAGTGTCTAATCCAGCACCGGCTCGCTGCCGTCGATCATCCTGACTTTGTTGTGGAGGAAGTATTCCCGGGTCAGGGCTTTGAGGCTTTTCTGGCGCTGATCGTAGAGGCGCTTGAGTTTGCGCGGCTTGTGCCTGGCCAGCGCGTAGTGCGTCAGCAGCGGCATGGCAATCGTCGTGTCCGTGTAGCAGACCACCGCGTCCGGAAGGCGTTCGGGGTCTACCTTGCCCCAGCTCACCGCCTCGCTGGGCGTCGCCCCGGAGAGCCCGCCGGTGTCGGGCCGGGCATCGGTGACCTGGAGAAAATAATCCTGGCCGAATTCCTTGATGCGCAGGACTTCCTGGATCTGCGGCTCGGTCTGGAGCATGAAATTCTTGGGACTGCCCCCGCCCCAGAGCACGACGGCGCTCTTGCCGCCCGCGCGCTTGGCCGCCAGCACAAAGGCCGTCGTCTCGTTCACGTCGATGGACGGGTTGATGCGCAGCTTGTTGCCGCGCAACTCCACGCCCGCCACGTTCATGCCGATGGTCGAGTCGCCCGGAGAAGATGTGTAGCACGGCACTCCAGCCCGGTAGGCCGCCGCCAGGACCGAGACGTCTTTGAGGCCGGCCTTCCGTTCCCATTCCGAGCAATACTTGCCCAGCAGGTAGTGGAGTTCGGCGGTGCCCATCTCCTTTTGAAATTCAGGCTGGATAAGCATGCTGCGCAGGATCTCGTCCGTCGCCATCAGGCAATCGCTGTAGCCCAGCAGCACGTCATAGACCCGGACGATGTCGTTGTTCCGCAGGTCGGTGTCGTCGAATTTGAAGCTGCCGGCGCGCACTGGGTAGTTCAGCGCGAAGTGCATGTCGTGGTAGAGGTTCGCCCCGGTGGCGGCCAGCCAGTCCACGAAACCCGCCTTGATCAGCGGCACGATGCTCGAGCAGCCCATCCCCGCCGGGGTGAGCGCCCCCGCAAAACTCATCCCTACCGTCACGTCTGCCTCGAGCATCTTCCCGGTGAAAAGCTGGCACGCCTCTCTGAGCCGCGCCCCGTTGTACGCCAGAAACGTCGCGTCGATCAGGTCGGGCGCCTTTTCCTTGCCGGTGATGTTCCTGGGCAGTATCCGCTTGCCGGACAGATACTTCTCGCGGTTGGGACACTGCTTCTTCTTGAGCCACTCCGGCATTTCGGACAGCTCGGGCCGCGCTCGGACGTGCTTCTTTTCGGTCTTAGCCATAATCAATGTCAATTCCAGTTTTGGCCAGAAACAATACGCGGGAAAGCCTGGATGCCAACCACTAAATTCGAGACTTGTTTAGCCGCAGGTCAGGAGTATCCGGACGCGAGTGTCGAGGGGCGGGTGTCGAGTGTCGAGGGAACCAGGTTCCCCGCGTAGCGGCGTCTCGGCAGAGCGCCGCCGTCGAGGGTCGAGGGAACCAGGTGCCGCCCCTCGCCCCTCGCCCCTACGGACACACCAGCCTGAACTGCTCCTGTTCAATCCAGCCCAGGGCCCGGTTGGTGCGGATCAGCGCGTAGGGGCCGCGGGCGCGCACGCAGCGGGCAGGCTCGCCGGCGCTCAGGCGCGCAAGGACCTGGGCCTCCTGCGTAGGCGTCAGCCGCAAGGGGGCATCCTTTTGCACTACAAAACCGATGCGGGCGCGCGTATGGACCCCGAAGTGCGCAGGCACACTAAGCAGGAACACCATAATGCCCAAGGCGGCCACTGCCTGGTGCCAGGCGGCCTTGCGGCGGCGCAGGATGCCCGGCAGCAGCACCATGCCCACGGCCAGCCACAAGCTCACGCCCGTTATCCAGGCCCACCAGTCTATCGGCAGCCACGTCGAGACGACCTCATCCCAGGACAACTCGGGCGCCTCCACTTGGGCGGCCTTGCGCGCAAAGCGCAGATTGTTCCGGGCCGCCCGGTTGAACGGGTCCAGCCACAGGGCCTGCTCCCAGGCGACAATCGCGCGCCCGGTCTGCCCCCCCTGCCACTGGGCGTTGCCGAGATTCCGAAGGGTGCCGGAGGCCGGCCGGCGCCCGGCCGCCTCGCCGAAGGCCCGAGCCGCCCGCGAATACTCACCCTCCCGATAAGCGCCTGTGCCCTCCCGGAACAACGCATCCGCCGATGCAGCCGCGCCCGGGGCTGCCATCCCTATCCCAAACCAGAGCAGGAGGATTTGGAAACCGATGCGAGGACGATTCAATTCACGGTTCACAGTTTACAATCTCCGCTCCATAAGCTGCAGCACCTTTTCCAGCTCGGGTTGGAGCGCCAGCAGTTCCCTTGCGTCGGCGCCATCAGGGCCGAACCGCGCCGCATCGGTCACGGTAAAAAAACGGCGCGCCACCTCGGCCGCTCCTGCCGCCAATTCTCCTAACAACGGGAGCACGTCGGCGCCGACAAGCGCGCGGGGCTCGGCCGGATAATGCGGCGCGCAGGCCGCCTGCATGGCGGCCACGGCAGCCTCGGCGAACCGGGGCGCATCCCCCGCGCGCGCTGCCCGCCGCAACGCCCGCCATTGGCGGCGCAGGGCGCGCCTGGCCCGCCGCCGCAACAGGACCTCCGGATGCTGTTCCAGAAATCGGCGGCGCCGATCCCAGCCCCACAGGCCGACAAAGGCCGCCGCTGGGGCCAGTTGCACCAGCGGAAACCAGGGCCGTCGCTGGACCGGCGCCAGCGTGGCGGCAGCAAGCCCGGGCCCGGGGGCCAGCCCGCTCAAACCCGGCTCCTTCTCAGATTCCGCCGACGCCTGGTCCGGTTGCTCCAGGACGCGCAAGTCCGCGCCTTTTTCCCCGGGTTGGACTGTAACCGGGACCGCCGGGATCGTCAGGTCCACATAAGCCTCGCGTTTGGGATCGAAGTAGCTGAACGGGATGGCCGGTGTCGCCTGCGCCGCAGTCGTGAGCGGAACCAGCGTATAGACGAAAGTGGCCGACCCCTGCGCAACCGGCGGTTGCCGCGTCAGCAGCGCCAAAGGTGAAGCCGGCGGCAAGGGCTCGGGAGTAGCGGCAAAAACCTGCCAGTCCCGGACTTGTGGCGGCAGCGGGGCCGCCAAGCGGCCGACGTTGCCGTCGCCACGGACGGTGACCGACAACTTGACGGTTTCCCCGGCGCGCAGAGGGTCGGCCGCCAACCGGGGAGGCTCGAGCGAGAAGCTGCCAATGGCGCCCGTGAAGCCGGGCAACTCTCCTTGCCGAGGCAAAGGCCGCACTTGCAGTTCAACGGGCTCCGAGTCCAGCAGCGTGAACTGAGGCAGGTTGTTGAGCATCGGCCCCGGGCCGCTGGCGCCGGTAAGAGGGCCGAAATAACGATTGCCCGCAGAGTAGCCTTGGGCAAAAACAGTGAGCTTGCCGGTCTGCAGCGGCGTGAGCACCGTTTCGTATATGTACGCCGCCACCGTGCCCGCCCCGCGGCGCACCGGCCCCACCTGCTGGCGCGCAGCCCCTTGATCCACCAGCACCCCCTCGCCATTGATCTGCACCTGCATGAGCGTCGGCAACTGCCCGGCCGGGGAAGCCCCCAGCAGCACGCGCACCTTCACCGCCTGGCCGGCATACAAGTTGGTTTCCGGCACCTCGAAAACCAGCGCCTGCGCCAGCGGCATCGAGGCCGGCGGCGATGCCACCACCCTGAGTTGCGCCGCCGGCACAGTGACGGGCTTGCCATAAACGGTCACTGCAAACTCCGGCGCCGTGAACGCGCCCAACCGCGGCGCCCGAAGATGATAGTTGAACGTCGTGTGCGGCACGAAGTTCGTCCCATTGAAATGCAGAATCTGCCCGCGACCGCCCGCGCGAAAACCCAGTTCCGCCGGCGCGTCGAGTTTCTCCGGCCAGACAATCGACTCCTCCAGCGCATTGAAGCTCACCCGGTAAACCGCCGCCTCGCCCGGCCGCACAAACGGCGGGTCGAAGGAGGCCACGGCAACCACGTTCGATGCGATCTCCGTTTTGGGCTGCGACATCAGCAGCGACATGTAGGGATCGGCTGGCCGTCCAGGCTGGGCACCCAAACACGCGACGGGGAGAGCGAACAAAAGAGCGGCCAAAACGCAGGGCGTGAAGAAATCCGAAATCCGAAATCCGAAGTCCGCATCCGGTCCCTCCTTCGGTGCGGTGGTCGCGTGACACGGAAGCGCCTGTGCCGCCAGTGTTGAGGGCAGGGCCAATGCCCGAAAGCTCTGCGATCTCGGCCTTCCGATTTCGGCCTTCGGATTTCGGCCTTCCTTCGGATTTCGGCCTTCGGGTTTCGGATTTCTCACCATGTCGGCCGGTTGCGGTTTCGAGGTTCAGCCTGTTGGTTTGGGCCCATCGGGAGGCGGCGTTCGGCATCGAGCCTGAAACCCTCGAGCAGCCAGCCGGCTTGCTCGGGCGATAGCGTGAGTTCCTCTCCCTCCCTGGTCGGGCCCTCCTTCTGGCCGGGTTGAGGTCCCATAGGCTGATCCTCGTCCTCGTCTTCGTCATCCCCGGCTGCCCCGGGCGGCATGTCCTGGGCGGGCAGGCGTCCCTTGAGCTGTTTCATTTTGTCGCCCAGGTCGCGCTTCTGATTGGCCATGGCATTGGCGAGCTGCTCGAGTTCGCGCAACGTGTCCACCAGCTCGGCAATCCACCGGTCCACCACCTCGGCATTGTGCCGGGCGTCGGCCTGGCTCGGATTCAATTCGACGGCACTGCGGAAATCCCCGGCCGCGCGCTGCCATCTGTTGAGCGTGGCTCCATGGGCTTCCAGGGCGCGCCGGACGGCCGCCATGGCCGCTTTAAGCTCCCGGCGCCGGCCCCGGCCCTGCAGGTAGGCCTCCACCATCTTCTGCAGGTCATCCCCCGCCAGCGCCTCGGCGGCAGACCGAATCGCCTGGTCCGTCTGCTGCGAGGCTGCCTGCCCGCCGGCCAGCGTCGCCCGGCCCGGCGGCGCTTTTTTCAGTTCCTCCAAGCCCTGGCTGAACCGGACATGGCCCAGGTTGTAAAGCGTAACCGGCTGCAAGGATTCCTGCTGGCTGGCCAAGGCGCTCTCCAGCAACGGCTCCGCCTCCCTGAGCTTGCCCTCCCGCAGCTTCCGAGTGCCCGCATTGTAGAACTCTCGCGGGCTCGTGGGCGGAGCAGGCTCCGGAGAACTTGGGGCAGTGCCCCCGGCAACAGCAACCAGGCCGGCGCTGAGGGCGTACGCGCGTATGAGATGTCCAGGTCGTATCATGGCCCGTCTGTGGGCTAATATACCCTGTCTGGAACCGACACCACCAAAGCATTGCGGACCTTGCCGTCCAAGCCAAAGTCCGCCGTCCACACTTCACCTGGCAGAGGGTTTGCCTTCATTCATCGCGTCCCATAGTTCCGTGCGGCGCTTTGCTGAGCCGAGGACCTCATCCTCGGGACTATCCGCCTGAAGCGGAAACGGAATGGCCCTGCGCTTGACCATCTGCGCAAACAGCATCCGGACAGCCTCGCCCGGGCTGGTGCTAATTTCCTCAGCGACCCGCCTTGCCTGCCGGGCCAGGTTGCGGTCGGTCCTGACCCGGAACTCTTCTGTGGCCTGCGCATTCATGTATCAAGTGTGCATCATCCCTGGACCCATTCAAGCCTTTTCAACCCGCTGACAGACTGAGGGGCGCATCCCGGCCTTGTCGAGGGCGGCAGATACCGCCGCGCGAAAACCGTTAAAACGGTTGACCTTCGCTCGTTCGGCACGCAACACCCCGCTGAAGCACATCGGCGTCAACCTTATTTTTGCCCTAACTCGTTAGACCAGAGCCATATCCGCAGCCCGTGCGTTTTCAAGGCTTGGCCTGACTCCGTTGCTGCCGCGGGGC
>Ga0187849_1001033_pt1 | contig 33053 bp, 33 predicted proteins | sample June2016WEW_4_10_2_FD_132412 | JGI IMG/M metagenome (GOLD analysis project Ga0187849, IMG submission 132412) | Peatland microbial communities from SPRUCE experiment site at the Marcell Experimental Forest, Minnesota, USA - June2016WEW_4_100 | ecosystem: Environmental > Terrestrial > Soil >...
GCCAATTATGTGGAATTTCTCAGCCCAAATATTACCCACAAGGAATAAATTTCACATATCACCATTTCTCTCTTCGAGGGCCCGTAGCTTAGTCCGGCCATAGCGACAGACTCATAATCTGTTGGTCGAGGGTTCGAATCCCTCCGGGCCCATTTTTTATGTTAGTCCTCCCTCTATCATTAGCAATAAAAAACCTTTTTTTAGCTATTCCATTTGCTTATCAACTATTTTCTAAAGTCCAACGGACCGTACGGCTGATAGCTTCTTCCGATGCACATTTTGGTTTCCAGCCTGTTTTCTTTATTTTTGAATTATCCAATATCACGAGAGGGTTATCTCCAATCCATCCTCTTGGACCACCAGTGTACTTCCGCTTGACCTTGGATAGCTTCATCTCCTTGATCACGATGTCTGCCACCCCATCTACAGTTGTCTGAGTATCAAGGCCGAGATTAAATATGTTGACGCGCTCTGAGGCTTTCTCATATCCGAGCATTATCGCATCCACGCAGTCCTTAACATAGAGATACTCCTTGCTCTGTTTGCCATCGCCAAGCATCTCCAGTTCCTTTGGATTGGCCATTAGCTTGTGGACAAAGTCCCAAATGACACCTCTCCTGCATCTCTCGCCAATTACATTGGAAAAGCGGAACGCCCAGAAATTTATGGGAGAGAACTGTGTGTACGCCTCCGTATAGGCCTCGCAGGCAAGCTTCGATGCGCCATAAAGTGATGTTTGCAACGGAGCGTAGCTCTCTGGCGTTGGTTTGACGGTGGCCTCGCCATATACGGCAGAGGTGGATGCGAAGACCAAGTCATTGACACCATTTGCCATCATGGCATCAAGTATGTTTATTGTGCCAATGAGATTATTCTGGAGATCTACCTTGTGGTCTTCCATACTTCTTCGGATATTTGCGTGAGCTGCTAGATGGAAGACAGTATTGCAGTCTTGAACCATCTTAGATACCGAAACTGCATCTGTCAAATCACCTTGAACGAATTGGAGATTCTTATTTTTTCTGTGGTGCGCAAGGTTGTCGGTCCGACCACATGTCATGTTGTCAATAACTTTTACACGCCACCCATCATCGATAAGTCTATCCACTAAATGGCTTCCGATGAAGCCTGCCCCCCCTGTAACAAGTGCGGTTTTCATTTTTTTATCATCCCTTTTATTCAAAGTAATATTGCGCCTCTTTGTAGGTATCTATTGTTCCGATATCTAATAAATGACTATTTAACATGAAACCATAAACGGGCCCTTTTTTATAAAGCCATGAAATAAAATTACCCGCTTCGTCCAATGGATAACCGCTCTCTACATAATTGATTAAGGATTCCCGAACATTGGCAGGAAAGACGTAGATGCAAGAACCTATTAGTTTAGATTTTGGGTTTTTGGGTTTTTCTACGAATTGAATTATTTTGCCATCGCGATCGATGTTTACTTCAGAGCCTCTTTTAACTTCTTGAAGTGAATGAGCCTTATACAAGGCCACCACAGGGGACCGTTTCAAGTAGAAATATTCAATGAGCTTGTCCAGATCATCTTTAAATAAGCTATCCGCAGCCAACACGATAAAATCATCATGAATCGTTGATGTAATATTTGCCAGCGCTCTCACTACACCTATCTTAGTGTCTTGAGAGGTTGATTCGTCTGGGATAAAAGCAGTGTTTTTGTACTTCCTTCTTGAGAGCCAATTCTCAAATTGGTGTTGGAAACGTAGGTTGGTTGAGATGACTGTTTTCTTTATTATTTTCTCTTTAGCAATCTTGTCCATTATGTAGTCAATAATTGGTCTTCCGTCAATATCCAAGAGGGCCTTAGGTTTGTCCAGTGTAAGAGGCCATAACCGCTTTGCATATCCACCGGCAAGAATTATTGCGATCATAAAAAGTTAATCAGAGCAACCTTGGGATTTTTGGAATTCGGCCCAGGCTTCATCGAACTCTTTGATGGTCTCTTCAGTCTTAGCGTGGTAGGGCATCTGCATTAGGATCTTGTGAGGGATTGTAAGTATGTGGGCACCGGCTACTGCAGCTTGGGATAGGTCTTCAGGCTTCCTTATGCTGCCAACAATTATCTTGGATTTTAATCCAGAGATGTCTATTATTTGACGCGACTCTTTGATCACTTGCACTGGGTCTGCTCCAGAATCCTTCACACGATTGAAGAATATGCTGACGTAGGTGGCTCCAGCTTTGCTCGCAAGAAGAACTTGGTTTACGGTCATCAGGCATGTGGCATTGGTTTTAATGCCCAGACGTTGGAGCTGGTTTATTATTCTCAGCCCTCTTCCATCAGCCCACATGGGCACTTTGACGACTATGTTGTTGCCCCAGCTGGCGTATTCCTTGGCTTCGTTTATAAGATCTTCATCAGAACCGGATGATGTAGTCAACTCTACACTCAATGGGCCATCGACGAGCGAGAGGATCTCTTTGACCCTTTGCTTAAAGTTCACGCCCTTACAACTAGTAAAGAATATTTTTTGGTTGGTAGTTACTCCGCTGGCAATTCCCCACGGAAGCACTGCCCTTATCTCGTCGGTATTAGCCGTATCTAGGAAGATTTCAGTCATTTTTTCGTTCCTCTTTTGCAATAATTTTTGATGCACTACAGAGATCATTTACAATCCAATCTGGCATAAATCCATTTTCATCCATTAGCTTACATAGGTCGCATTTCATTTTTCCAATTAAGATTGTTTTACATCCGACTTTCTTACCTGCTTCGACATCAATGAGGCTATCTCCGACCATATAGCATTTGGTTAAATCTAGATCAAAATCTTTAGCGGCCTCAAGAAGAAGCCCTGGCGCCGGTTTACGACAGCCGCATAAAACCCTATATTCTTCGAGTTTGGCTTGGGGATGGTGGAAACAGTAGTATTCGCCATCAATAAAAGCGCCCTTTGTTTGCAGTTGTTTAGTCATCTTTTCTCGTATCTTTTTAAAAAGAGCCTTAGTCGTCTTTCCCTTTGCTATAACAGGCTGATTTGAGACGATAATTACCTTCAAGCCTAGGCCATTCAAATTTTTTATTGCTTTGGGAACTCTCGGCAGAAGATTAAACTGGTCAGGATTCAATGGCGAATCGAGTACACCCAACTCTGGAAAGCACACAATCTCGTTTATCACGCCGTCCCGATCCATTAGAACTGCTTTTGTCATATTAATTAATGATAGTAAGTGGGGTAGTCATTATTTAGCTCTCCGCGATTAAGGTGTGGAGTCTTTCAGCTAAGAGATGGGTCAACACAGAGTGAAAGCCTTCTACCTGTGGCGTCGAGTTTATCGGAACAACAATGCAGACGTCAGAAGCTCCCTTCAGAGCACCGCCATCAAACCCCGAAAAACCTAACACTTTGCCTTTTCTATCTTTTACGAACTTGACGGCTTTTAGCAGATTTTGCGACCATAAACCCGCTTTGTCTGAGCCAGAGCCCCCATGTACGCTTATGGCAACCAATAGGTCGCCATCAAGCATCAGATTTTGGAGCTGCCAGGTGTATACGTTACTCCATCCCTCGTCATTTACCAATGCGCTGATAAGGGGTGCATTATCAGTCAGCGCCATTGCACGAAATCGAGGTTTACCTTCAACAGAGCAGGACTTTGAGAGATCGCTTGCGAAATGTGTCGCTGTAGATGCGGAGCCTCCATTTCCAATTAAGAAGATCTGCCGATCTTGTTTCCAAGCATTATACAATAAGTTAACAGCTTTGGTTATTTCTTGTTGAGAGATTTTTTTCAGTATCACTTCTATATCTTTAAAATATGCCTCAACGAATTGCGTGTTGCCCATACCAATCACCATCATAAGTTTATTAAAACTTTTGAGCCCTCTTCTCCAATTCTGAAGTGAACCTCTTTGAGGCTTTCCTTTGCCATGGCTTTCCTAATTTTGTCTCTTGAATCGATGCTGCAGAACATCAAAAACCCTCCGCCTCCTGCCCCCATTATCTTGCCACCAAGTGCGCCAGCGTCCACACCCATCTGATACCATTTGTCAATCTGCCCATTGGACACATTATTGTTGATGTTCTTCTTTGCAAGCCAGTGCTCGTTCTGAAGGCGCCCAAACTCTTCAATATCGCCTTTTACTAAAGCAGACTTCACCTTGAATCCAATTTCCTTGATATGGTGCATTGCCTCCAAGACTTTTGTTTCATCATTCTCCACGGCCTTTGTTTGTTTTGAAAGAACATCGGAAGATGAACGTTGGATTCCCGTATAGAAGAAGAGCATGCTGTTTTGAAGCTCACTTAAGACGTCGGTCTGCATTTTGATTTGAGAAACTTTTACCCTTCCGCTTTTTGTAATATCCAAGGAAATAACCCTGCCAAAAGCGGCAACATAGGGATCCTGTTTGCCCTCGGCCTCTTTTAGTATCTCCATTTGTATCTTACAAGCCTCTTCGGCGAGCTGTTGCGGATAAAATACATCCTCCTTGAAAGTATGAAGGGCATGTAGAAGTCCCACGGTAAAACTGCCGGACGAACCAAGACCTGTTTTGGATGGCACATCAGCTATGGATACGATTTCTATGCTCTTTGAGAGATTGAGCATTTTTAAGGCTTCTCGGACCAAGGGGTGCTTTATTTTATCACGTGAGTCGACGATTTCCGTTAGAGAATAGCTTAACCTAATCTTTTCTTCAAACATGTTTTTGACTACAATATACATGTGTTTGTTGAGAGCGGTTGTTACTACAAATCCACCGAATTTCGAATAGTAAGGCTTTAGGTCGGTTCCGCCGCCTCCAAGAGTCAATCGGAAAGGAGTCTTAGTAACTATCATATGGATATTCCTAAGGATATGAACCTTGATACATAATAAAAGTTTATTCTCTTCTGAACCAAATCCAAGAACTCCTTTGGAAGAGTAGATCCGTGCCAAGCCAGAATACGAAAGTATCGGACTTGATCCATTTTATTAGGGAGGGAAAGATCTTCATTAATCTAGTATTTTTAATCATTGCTGAAGCGCGATCTATTCCTCTTCGGAATATCTTCTGACTTACGGTATTTCTAATTAATTCAGCTATGCCTTCGACGACTTCGATGAGCTTTGGATGAGCAATCTTGCCCATCATTTTACAGTACTCAAGAGCTGCACTAAATAATCCCCTTTTCATATAACCTAATCTACTAAGGGCACCGTTCTTTTTCCCTTTGTTCCAAAGGTCGAGCAGATCAGCATAGCAGATGCTTTTCAATATAATCTCTCATTATTTTGTTCTAAGACATTAATATACATTAAAAAATAATAAAAAGGTTAGTTGTTGGGTTTAACAGAAGATGGTGACTTCGTTTTGGTCACCGCTTTGGGCAGGCACGAAGTTTTAGTCACCAATGGAGACACTAGTTATTTACGCTTTATAGGTTAATACTCTTGATTACTTATTAACGCACAAGAATTTTGAATTTTGCCCTAACATATTAAGGTGCTTAAAAATCATTTAATGCTTCTGTTTTTTTCTTCACCGTATTGCCCATCAGGATTTTGATTTACATTCCTTACATAATACCTTTTTATTGATGCAACTGAAAATAGAAGATGAGTGGCTGAACGTGCAAGGCTGAGGCTGAAGCAATTAAAAGGTAGGAGGAAGCGAACATATGATATTAACTTTGGTTATAACCAAAGATTATATTGAGCCTGAAAATATGAGGATGTTGCAAGAACAGAATATTACTCAGGACATTTATATTGTCTCTGCTGTGCCTGTTGATGCGGTTGACAACATTGTTGTTGATGTCGATCAGAGTTTGCCCTTGGGCGTTAGGATGGGAATCTCGATTAACAAGGCGTTGGGTTGCTTTGACCTTAACCGTTATTCCCACATCTTGAAAATTGATGGCGATGTGTCGCTCTGCCCTGGCGTGATCCAAAGGCTGCTGTCATTGGATGAGCCTATCTGTGGGACAGGCAACTGCCTGTTGGTGAAGGTCCCTTTCTTTATTGAAGTTCATAAAGAGCGTTGGGGTGAGTGCCAGGGAGAGGACCAGTATATGATCCTGTTGCCCTTTGCGCTGGGGCTGATTGATTGGTATCAATTTAAGCCTATAGAGGGCATTAATTACCCCTACGTACCGCACTCGGATAGGGAGATGCGTGCGAACGGTGAAACAGAAAGGGCGTTTGGTCTGCCTTTTATATACGCTCTGCATTATACCGTTCTATGTCGCAATATCAATTATCTCCTTGGTTGGCTAAGTAGTTCGTATAAAAAAGCTTGGTTTGCTGATTTGTTAAGAAGGCGGGTTATTGTTAAATATGTTCTGGGTTAGATATTTGTTTTAATTACTTGGGCGTCGTGCACAAACAAAAAAGGCTATTGCTGGGGCGATGACATGGAGTTTTCATACCGCATCCATAAATAATATGGAGGACTTTTTTACACTTCAAAAATAAAATATTATTATGGTTACCACGGCAATAGAGAAAGGAATCGGTAAGGATATCAATATTTAATTTGGTCGCCGAGACTTTAGATAATCATTTAGTAACAAGAAGAATTTCCTATTGTTTCCAGTGCAAAATATTATGGAATATATCCCTAAGAGTCGACCTGAACTTATGATCTATAAGGTACAAACATGCAAAGTAAATGACAAGAGAGAGCGCTATAGGGGGGAAGAGGTTAAGGAGCATCTGGTAGATACCTTGGACTACCTGAATTTTTATTATAAAGAATGGTAAGGACATGGGGATAGCAGGGATAGTGAAAATAATAAAATTTCTAGCAAGATTTTGGAAGTGGAACCTCTGACCAAAGTCTCTCTTCATGAGATAGACTATTACTAGGAAGTTGAGTGCATAGGAGGAAGCCAAGGCTAGGCACCATATCGTAACAAGAAGCTCCAAATCCATACCAAGAAAGGAGATCCCGGTCAATGCAATGAGATAGAAAGAGTTGATGAGGAGGGTAACTAAGCTGTTTTTAAAAATAGCAGACTTCAGCAGTGTCTTTGTAGACAGAGTGTCCTCATCTGTGCAGTCAAGGCCTATGTATGACGTCCCCGCAAGACCCCCAACTACCTGCAGTAGAGAAGCCAAACATAAGACGCGTAGTGGCCATGCGATGGCCAAATATTGTAGGCCAAAAACAGCTGCAAGAGGGCCTGCGTAAATGACGATTATATAGATAAGGGGGAGAGCTAACAGAAAGGTCAACCAGATGGCTTCCGGTAAGTCATCAAGGTTCTTTTTGGATAATATCTTTGGATATAATGAGCTTGAGACTACCCCCGCGAAAACGACTACCGACAGGAGGCTTGTAGACACACCATAATAAGCCACTGGAGCCGCGGTACCGCTAAAGATTCTGACGATAACAACGTCAAAGGCAAGTAGGAGGCTCGTTATGGATGCAAGTATAGGCAACCAAGATGTCCTTAACCAAGAGACAATAATTGAGAAGTTGAAGCTGGAATTCTTTAACAGGGCTCGGTTCATTACTAAGCTTACGGTATTTGCACAGAATCTACCTATCAAGACCGCAACTACAGCCCCCACAAGACCCAGCGCTAAGAAGCCTATCAAAAAGTATCCGGAGATCGCTTGTCCTATCTTCAAAGCAAAGGAATTGTATCCATTTATTTGTGGGGAATAGCCAGAAGCCATCGCGCTAAAGGATGAGTTCAGATAGTCCATTAAGAGTATGACAGCAGATATGGTAAGTGGCAATATAGGCTGATTGAGCCCTCGAGAGATGAACTGAATAAGGACTAGGTACAAGGGCAATGAGACAAGCCCAAATATGATTGAGGCATAAAAACCCGTTTTGGCGGTATTATTGCCCCTGCTGATATTGCGAGGTAGCCAGTAGGAAAATATGGTCGACGGCAAAACGAAGTAGCCTACATAGCTGATTATCATAACCCAGATTCCATAATCTTGGACTGTCAACTTCCTAGCCAACAAAGTGATGAAGAAGAAACTGAAGAATAGCCCTCCAACGTTTAGGGCATACATTATGAGGGAGGCGTACCGTAGACGAACTTTTGTCCCAGGTCTAGTCGGGACAGCAGCTGTATTGGACACAGTAACATCCTTGCGATAAAAGTCTGTCATTAATAAAAAAGGTTTCCGTTATTGCCACCATTTATACTATTGTATAGATCGAAAGGATGCTTAACGGCACCATGACGATGAAGAAAAAGTTAAAAAGCTCAACCTTTTTCTTTAAACCTGTCCTGAGATAATGCGGATATCACCATCAATAATAGAGCAGAAGATTTTTACAATGGGTGAGCTCAATATAGGTTAGCTGTTGGTTCAAGGTTCTGGTGGTTTAGTTGTATGCAATAAATCTTTATTTACAAAGATGTTTGGGCGTTAAAAATGATTGTTAGAGAGATAGCGCCCTGTCAAGATAGGTTCCTTGTGGGAAGATCAGAGGGGGCAACGCAGAGCGCAGATGTGTCCCCTTCAGAAAGGGCTGGTATGGTGTGAAGATCCTATACATTGCTGATGGAGGCAGCATTCATACCAAACGGTGGTTGGCATACTTTGTAAAGCAGGGTCACGAGGTTCACCTGATCACAGACAAGCCATCGGACATGGAGGGGGTTGCGCTCCATGTGCTCCCTAGGGCTGATAATGTCTATCTGAAGCTTTTTAAGGGCTACACGTACACGAAATCCATCATTGGTGACTTGGCTCCCGACATCATTCACGCCCACTACCTTACGCTTTACGGATGGTTGGCAGCTTTTTCTGGTTTTCATCCATTCATATTGACAGTTTGGGGCTCAGATGTCCTGGTTGCTCCCCATGAGTCTTGGATAAAGAGGTATCTAACCAGGTACGTTTTGAGGAGAGCGGATGTCGTGACCTCTGATGGTGAGCATCTCAGGGTACCGCTAAAGGGCTTCGGGTTAGAGATGGGTAAGCTCCAGATGGTATACTTCGGCGTGGATACCCAGAGGTTCCGACCAGTCACCAAGGGTGAGAAGGGTAGGGAGCTTGGACTTTCCGAGTCGCAGGTAGTAATAAGCGTCAGGAACCTGGAGCCTATTTATGATGTTGCAACTCTTGTGAGAGCCTCCCCACTCATACTTAAGGAAGCCCCGGGAACGATATTTCTGGTTATAGGGAAGGGATCACAGGATGCCTTGCTGAAGGATCTTGCGATGTCGCTGGGAGTCGAAAAGCACTTTAGGTTCACTGGTGCCTTGCCCCCAGAGGTTTTGCCCGAATACTTGGCAGCGGCTGACGTTTACATTTCAACCTCGCTCTCCGATGCGGGGCTCGCTGCAAGCACTGCCGAGGCAATGGCCTGCGGGCTTCCAGTTGTGGTAACGGACAATGGTGATAATAGGAAGTGGATAGAAGATGGCGTGAACGGCTTCATCATCCCACAACAGAATCCTGAATCTCTTGCAGCGAAGGTCTTGATCATGTTGAAGGATGAGAACCTGAGGATAGAGTTCGGGATAAAGAATAGGAAAGTTATTGAAACGAAAAACGATTACTATAAAGAGATGGAAAAGGTGGAGAGAATATATAGTAATCTTGCATCGGAGGATAAAGCATGAGAATTTTGATCACGGGCGGCGCAGGGTTCATAGGAAGCCACCTTTGCGACAAGTATACCAAAAAGGGGCACAACGTGATCTGCTTTGATAACTTCCTCAGCGGAAATCTTCTGAACGTCAGGCACCTTCTGGACTATAGGAACTTCAAACTGATCAACGGTGACATTAGGAACGTCCAAGACCTGGAAAAAGTTGCGCCTAATCTGGATGTGATTTTCCACCTCGCAGCTCAGATCCATGTTGACAGGTCGTATGTGGAACCGAAGCTTACCTATGACATCAACGTTATGGGCACGCAAAACGTGTTGGAGACTGCGAGGCTTTATGACATAAACAGGGTGATCTATGCCTCGTCGAGCGAGGTCTATGGGTCCTCACAGTACGTGCCCATAGACGAGAAGCACCCTCTCTGCGCACCCCACCCATATGGGGCAAGCAAGATTGCTGCAGATAGGATGTGCTATGCATATGCTCAAACTTACGGTATGGACATACCGATCCTAAGGTTCTTCAACACGTTCGGCCCTCGCCAGAGGGACCTCGGCTATGGCGGGGTCATATCGATTTTTACCAGGCGAGTCTTGAGCAATCTCCCACCAATAGTATTCGGGGATGGAAAGCAGGCAAGAGATTACGTTTACATTGAGGATGCAGTCAATGGCTACGACAAGGTTCTCAACCACAAGGGGCAAATTAAGGAACCCTTGAACTTTGGGACAGGAAAGGCGATCAGCATAATAAATCTGGCCAGCATGATAATCGAGCTATGTGGTAAGAAGGGGCAGTTGGAGCCGGTTTTTGTTGATCCGCGCATAGGAGAGATCAAGAACCTAATTGCCGATGCTTCCAAGGCCATGAAGGTCCTCGGCTGGGCACCGAAGTACGTCTTCAAAGACGGGTTGGCTGAATTTATCAACTGGTATAAGAAGTATGGCATGGAACCAAGAATCACCCTCTAGCAGAGACGAGGCGATCGCCCATTCCTAGTCGTTTGGATGTCTCTGCTGAAACTCTGATTAAGCTGTATGTTACGATGCAGCGGATCAGACTTTTTGAGGAGAGGGTGGCGGACCTAGTTTCCAAAGGTGAGATTACTACACCTTGCCACCTCTACACAGGTCAGGAGGCAGTAGCTACCGGCATCTGTGCCTCTCTACGCAATGATGACTATGTTTTCAGCACCCACCGGTCGCATGGGCACTACATTGCGAAGGGAGGAGACCTCCGGAAGCTCATGGCAGAAATATATTGTAAGAGCACGGGCTGCTCCAAAGGAAGGGGGGGATCGATGCACATCACTTCTGCGGAAAAGGGGCTTCCTGGAAGCTCTGCAATCGTCGCAGGAACCATACCGATCGCAGTCGGTGCAGCGCTTAGGCTCTCAGCTGTGGGCGGTGACGGTGTCTCGGTTGCCTTCTTTGGGGACGGGGCGGTCTGCGAGGGAGCATTCTACGAGGCATTAAATTTTGCATCCTTGAAGAAGCTGCCGGTCATCTTTGTTTGCGAGAATAACTTGTTTTCAACGCACATGCCAGTCGAGGACAGCCTAGCGAACCCTATAATTTACAAGATTGCAGAGGCATTCAAGTTGCCATCATGCAGGATAGATGGCAATGATGTCTTGAAGGTTTACAAAACAGGTCAAGCAGCCATAGAGAGAGCCAGAAAGAGGAAGGGTCCCTCCTTCATAGAGTGCATGACATATAGGTGGAGGGGTCATGTCGGCCCCAACTACGATGTAGACAAGGGAATAAGGACACAGAAGGAGCTGGATCGCTGGATGGCTAAGGACCCTATCAAGGCATTAGAGAAGATGCTGATCGCCAAAAGGTTCTTGACCAACGGAGAGGCGTCGAAAATAGTGACCGGAATAGAGAGAGAGATTGATGGGGCCGTAGCATTCGCAAAGAAAAGCCCCTATCCGCCCTCAGACGAAATGGAGATCATCAGGTATCTTTTCAGATAACCGGTGAAGGAAATGAGAGAGCTGACTTACGCCCAGGCCATAAACGAGGCGCTTCGGTTGCTCCTGGAAACTGATGATAGGGTAATGTTGATTGGCCAAGGAGTTACCAGTCCATGGTATGTGGGAACTACAACTGCTGGGCTCATAGAACGCTTTGGTAATAGACGAGTGATCGATCCACCAGTATCCGAGAATGGCATCACTGGAGTCGCAATAGGAGCTGCCCTTGCAGGCTCACGGTCGATTCTTGTGTTCCCAAGGATGGACTTCATGTATTTAGCCATGGACCAGATAGCTAACCATGCAGCAAACTGGCATGCAATGTTCGGTGGAGAGTACTGCGTCCCACTGACGATCTGGGGAATAATTAACAGGGGTGGGGAACAGGCCGCGCAACACTCTCAGGCGCTTCAGGCCATTTTTGCCCATATACCAGGGCTTAAGGTTGTAATGCCAAGCAATGGATATGACGCCAAAGGACTCCTAATATCGAGCGTCAGGGATGGCAACCCGGTTGTCTTTATCGACGATCGTTGGCTTTACAACTTGAGGTGTGTGGTGCCCGAAGGGTTGTACCAGGTACCGATAGGTAAGGGTGCAGTATTACGGGAAGGTAAAGACGTGTCGGTCATAACCTCGTCTTACACAGTTCACGAGGTACTAAAAGCTGCAGATGAGTGCAGAGGAAAGGGTATTTCGGTGGAAGTGGTTGATCTTCGCACGATCAAGCCCTTGGACAGTGAGTTGATACTTGGATCAGTAAGGAAGACCGGCAGGGTCGTTATTGTCGACGGCGGATGGAAAGCCTTTGGAGTCAGCGGGGAGATAGCAGCAAGGATTGCAGAAACGCCACTAATCAGGGAGTTGAAGGCGCCTATCTGCAGGCTGTCTTTGCCGGATGCACCTGCGCCAGCATCCACAGCTTTGGAGGATGTTTATTATCCAAGAAAAGAACAAATAGCCGCCACAATTCAAAGGCTACTAGAGGCATGAATATGCCGTTTAGGGTACCGTTTGTCAACTATCCACTGCAATACTCCAACTTGAAGGCTGAGATAGATGGAAAGATACAAGGGCTTCTATCCAAGGGCGACCTATATCTGCGTGATGACGTCATTAACTTCGAGAAGGACTTTGCCAAATTCATTGGTTCGAAGCATTGCGTAAGCACCAACAGCTGTACGGATGCGCTCTTCCTGTCGCTTTACGCCGAGGGCATAGGGCCAGGCGACGAGGTCATAACGGTGGGGCACACCTACATAGCCACGATCGCCTCCATCGTTCTTAATGGTGCGAAGCCAATCCTTATCGACGTTGGCAACGATTACAACATGGATGTGGAAATGCTCGAGGATGCAGTAACGCCTAAAACGAAGGCAATAATGCCAGTGCACCTGAACGGGCGATGCTGCGATATGGGTAAGATCATGAAGGTAGCGAAAAAGTTCGAACTGGCTGTTGTGGAAGATGCCGCCCAAGCCGTGGGTGCGATGTTCAACGGAAGCAAGGCTGGTTCTTTCGGGCTCACCGGCGGTTTCAGCTTTTATCCCGCCAAGGTCTTGGGGTGCTACGGAGATGGAGGCGCTGTAACAACCAATCACAGCACCCTGGCAGAGAGGCTATATCTCCTAAGAGACAACGGCGAGAAGGCAAAGTACCTGACAAAGAGCTCGGAAGAGGCCAAGGAGAAGAAGATTTACATCTTCGGATTCAACAGCGTTTTAGACAATATCCAGGCCGGTGTGCTCAACGTAAAAATGAAGTATCTGTCGCCGTGGCTCGAGAGACGCCGCGACATAGCGAGGATGTATAATGAAGGGCTCTCAGATCTCTCCCAAGTAGCACCCCCACCAGCCCCCAACATGTCGCCATATTATGACGTTTACCAGAATTATGTGATAAGGGTGAAAGCGAGCGATCGCGAAAGGCTCGTTAAATATCTGGAGAACAACTCCGTTGAGATTCTGGTCTCCTGGCGAACTCCAAACCATCTACAGTCAGCTCTGAAGCTCGAGCACTTTAACCTTCCCAACACCGAGAAGATCTCAAGGGAGGTGTTGTCTCTACCCTTGTACCCAGAGCTCACCGACGAGCAAGTGAATTACGTTATCAGAGTGGTGCATAACTTCTACAAGAGCGCCTAGGCGATGGTATGGATAAGCTGAAAAAACTGCTGAAAAAGTCCCCCACACTTTACGACGCAGCATCTAAAACTCGTTATAATGCAAGGTACCTGAAGGTGAGGGTACTCGGCACCAGTGTGAAAGAGAAGCAATGGGCCACTCGCCACCTAAGGGATGGAAAGGACCTCCTGGGCCCCGCTGAAGGAGAGGAGGATTGGGTCGGGAGCTATTGGAAGTCGAAAGATCACCCACACAGGATTCTTCTTGTTGAAACCATCGCGCAGTATAAACCGAATAGCGTGCTTGAGGTTGGTTCAAACTGCGGACCAAATGTTTACCTTTTGGCCAAGAAGTTCCCCAATGCAAAGATAGTAGGTGTAGACATTAATCCCCTAGCAGTTGAGAGAGGTAATGACCTGCTTAGGAGAGAGGGTTTTTCCAACGCGAAGCTTATCTGCACCAAGGCGGACGAACTCGCCCAGTTCGAAAACAAGAGCTTTGATGTAGTTTTTACAGATGCAGTCTTGATCTACATTGGGCCAGACAAGATAATGAATACAATCAAAGAATTTACGCGATTGGCGAAGAAGGGACTGGTCTTCGTGGAGTGGCAGTCGCCTAAACCTGATTCAGGACTAGGCGAGTATTTTAATGGGAATTGGATTCGAGATTACACAACATTACTCAGCAACTTTGCATCTAAAGAGAAGATCCAAGTGAGGAAGCTATTAAGAGAAGATTGGCCTGATGAACGTTGGAGCACAATTGGTGCCATAATAAATTGCGAGTTATAGATGATTTCCATTATTCCCCAGATATCACGCATACCTAAAAGTAATATTTTTTCTTCTATTGAAGATCTGCCTATTTGGATATGATTTAATTCAGCCAAACAAAGATCGGTAAACACCAAGCAGTTTTTCTTTTTCCCATACGTATTTTTTTGAAGATTCATACGCAGCAACCCGGTAGTTCATGATATTAGAGGATGTGAACTGCACAATCGCCCCTGCAACTGATTGCGTTGTCACTTCGTCAATTAGTACCCCAGAACGCCCCCCGATTACCTCCTCGAGGAATGGAATCTTATTGCTTATTACTGCTAGCCCCGCGCTGAGGTATTCGAACACCTTGTTTGGTGATGCGAAGTAGTTGTTCAGACAGTAGGGGATGTTGAAGGTGATGCCTACGTCGGCGAAGGTTGCTTTCTCGATTAGTTCGTTGGGGGGAAGAGGTTGCAGGAAGAAGACGTTCTTGTCTAGTGAACCCGTATTCTGAGCTAGCTGCTCAAGTATCTTTCCATAAGCCCCCACACCCCTGAGATATATCTGGTAACCCTCAGGTAGAATCTTGGCTGATTTAACAAGTTCATCGAGGCCTCTGCCAGGGCCGTAGGCACCTTGGTAGAGAACCCTGATGGTTGTATCACCTCTTTTTGGGGGAACGCTATTGCATGGCTCGGGGTAGTTGTGGATGACCTCAGGGGTGGGCACACCATAACGTCTCGCCAGTTCTTCTGCTATAAAGCGGTTGACGGTTATGACCTTGTCAGCTTTTTTAATCAGCCTGCCTTCCATCGCTAAATATCTCTTTTGCATGTAGTCGGTCCTGAAGAGGCCCATTTCGAGGTAGAGTTCGTGTGAGTCATAGACCAACTTTGCCCCCTTCGCTTTTGCCACGCGGGCACAGGGACCAAGCACATCCAGATCATTGGCGTGGTAGACATCTGAATCAATCTTCTTCAGTTCCTTATAGATCGCCCTCGAGCCAGCTGTAAAGTAGAAATGGCGAAAGAGGTCACGGATTAGGCCCATGAATGAAAAGCCTTGATTAGCAGTGCCACCTTTTGCGGCAGTGTCCGTTCGAGTTTTCATGTAGTTCTTTACCTTAACAAGCTGGCTGAACCAAAAGGATCGGGCGAGGATTATTCCAGGGGGATTTTCACCAGCGGCTTCGGTTATGCCTACAATCTTCAAGTCGTACTCTTTGGCTAGCGCGTCTTTCAGCTTGAGTACCCTTGCATCCTTAACCACATCATCGAGGACAACCAAGCAGACGCGTTTCACCGGGTATCCTTCCTGATTATGGCTAAAATCCGCTCAGCCGCGTGGCCGTCTCCAAAGAGGTTCGATCCAGTTTTTGGCGGTTTGAAACCTAACGTTTGATCGAACATCTTTTTCCTGTCAGCGCCAACAAGAACGTTCCAGCCGTCCTTAACTGTCTCTACCCACTCGGTACTCTCCCTTAGGGTGATGCACGGGACTCCGAGGATGTAGGCTTCCTTCTGGACCCCCCCAGAATCGGTGACTATCCTCTTTGCGTATTTTTCAAGCGCAAGAAACTCCAGGTAGCCCTGGGGTTTGGTTACCACCAAGTTGGAGATCTTATCCAGAAGGCCGTATTTCTTCAGAAAGCCTTCTGTCCTCGGGTGCATTGGGAATACAATGGGTATTTCCTTGGAGAGGTCGTTCAGTGCAGTTATTATTCGCGAGAGCCTCTCAATGGAGTCTGTGTTCTCAGCCCGGTGGATAGTGGTAAGTACGTACCCCTTCTTCTTAAGGCCGAGCTTGCCTAGTTTGGAGTCTATGAGCTTCTGGGGCGGTGAGAACTTCACCATAGAGTCCACCATCACATCGCCGGTCATGTAAGATTTTGTAGCCAGACCCTCTCTCTTCAAATTCTCCATCGCAGTCTGGGTCGGGCAGAAGAGATAGTCTGAGATGTGGTCGACCAGGACCCTGTTCTTCTCCTCCTGCATCCTCATGTCGAAGCTCCTCAGACCCGCTTCGATGTGACCCAAGGGGATATTGTTTTTCGATGCCGCCAGACCGCCCGCAAGGGTGGAGTTGGTATCACCATAAACCAGAACCAAATGAGGCTTTACCTTCAGCAGAGCGGCCTCGCAGCGTTTGGTCATCTCACCCAGCTGCGCGCCTTGCGTGCCAGAGCCGACTTCAAGGTTGTAATCAGGCTTTGGAAGGGCCATCCCCTCAAAGAACACCTGGGACATCTCAAAATCGTAGTGCTGACCCGTATGAATAATGACGTGGCTAATCTTTTCTTCCGAAACAGCAGCAGCCATCGCTGCCAGTTTTATGAAGTTAGGGCGCGCCCCCACTACAGAAGCAATCGTCATAGTGTTAGGCTTAACGGCAACCTTCTTTAATGGCATCGCGAACGCACCCAATTACTTTGAATAAATATCTGCGGAGTCCATATTTAACTGTCATTTAATGATTGCTGGTTATGCCTTTCCTGACAGCATTTTTGACGTCTTAAAGGTATAACGCGATGCCGAGAATGGCAATGATCACTTCCATTGCTAAGATCAGCGCCACAACTTCGTTCTCGTAGACCTTCTTCTTCAATTTGCTCAGGATTTTTATTGAGAGGTGAGTGAGATCGTATATCCCGTCGTAGGGCAGGTCTAGGCTGCCATCGGGATTAACCTTTGCGTAAGCCTCAACGTTCATCTTCTTTCTCAGGGGCAAAATGAAGTCAAGATAATAGGGTATGAAGAGGATGAGGGCCAGCTTTTCGACGTTGCCGAAGAAGACCAGCACGGCGACCATTGCACCGACCATGTAGGTAAATGCGTTACCTGGGAAGATCTTGGCCGGGTACCAGTTGAATATCATGAAAGCTGCAAGTGCTGAGATCATTATTCCGCCCAAAAGTGCAACCCAAGCACTGCCAGTGAAGTAACAAACTATGGTTATTGCCGAGAACATTATTATGCCCATGCCGCATTCGAGACCGTTGTAGCCTGCCAGCATATTGTAGGCGTTCGCTGCAATCACGATCCCTATGGGGACGATGAGAAGCGGGTAGAGGATGCCCAGGTCTACGTTTCCAATGAAGGGAAGATTGATCAATGAATGGCCAGCGTTTATGACCATCATGGGTATGGCAGCCGGAATTGTCAGCAGGGGCTTTTCGATCTTCGAGAGGCCGATCTTCCATCCGAGCAGGTCATCCAGGATGCCAACAATGAAGATTATCAGTGCTGTTGCCATGCCTGCCAGGACATATACGTTGTAGATCTCCTGGCTTAGGATGAATGTATTGATTGCAATATAGAACAGGAACCCGCTGAGGATGCCGGCCAGAACAGGTATGCCCCCCATTTCTGGAACAAGCGGACCACCCACTTTGTTCATGTCCTTGCCCATTATGTTGGAGCGCTTTGCAACCTTTATCCACTTTAGGATAAACCAAAGTGTGATAGAGAAGGCAAGAGGGAAGGCAAGCAGTAACCACAAATTCATCTTTTAGCCGCCCATGACTATTGTCGAGAAATAGGAAAAGAGTATATTTAAGTTTATACGACCATAGCCGAGTAAAGGAGAGGACAATGAAAGCAGGAGTTGTCGGAGTTGGCGTGATGGGAGAGCACCACGCTAGGGTTTATTCCGAGATGAGTGGATGCGAGCTCATAGGCGTCATGGATACAGACCTGGCACGTGCCAGGGAGATAGCAGGGAAGTACCACACGAAGGTCGTCAGCTCAATCGAGGAGATGCTGAGCCTGAAGCCAGATGCCGTTAGCATCGTCGTCCCCACGTCGCTTCATAGAGAGGTTGCAATTAAATTCTTGAGGAAGGGGATAAGCTGCTTCGTAGAGAAGCCCATTGCGCCAACTGTAGAGGCGGCGAAAGAAATTATCGCAGAGGCAGAGAAGTCCGGAGCCATCCTCATGGTTGGACACATAGAGAGGTTCAATCCGGCGGTACTCAAATTCAAGGAAATATTGGACAGCCAGGAACTGGGGAAACTGCTGGTAGTCTCCACCAGGAGAGTCGGGCCGATTCCTCCCAGGATAAGGGACGTGGGGATAATCATCGATTCTGCTACCCATGATATTGATGTTACAAGATTCTTGTTTGGCAGGGAGCCCGAGAGGGTGTGTGCGAAATACGGGAACAACAAGCTGCCCAATGAGGATTATGCTGTACTGCTACTGGATTTCGGCGATGGCATAGCCAACATCGAGGTTAACTGGTTTACTCCTATCAAGATCAGGACGCTCGTTGCCACTGCAACCGGAGGACTTGCCAACCTGAATTACATCGATCAGACCTTGGAGGTACTTACCGGTACAACGAAGCGCATGGTAGAGGTGAACAAGCGCGAACCCCTTAAGGTAGAGCTCGAGCATTTTGTTGAGTGTGTGGTTCATAAGAAGAAGCCCATAGTCGACGGCGTGGAGGGCATGAGGAATTTGGAGGTTGCGCTTAAAGCACTGAGGGAGGGAGGACAATAAAGAACATTAAAGATAATTACCCGAAGGTTGTAGAGAGACAGAGTTGGGTTAGAATCTTAAAATGGTGACCTGCAATGTTCATATCTAAAAAGGCAAGGATTGAAGGCATACTTGAAGGGGAAGCGAAGATACTCGGGGCTACAAGGATCGGTAAGACCACAGTAATCGGCGAAGGGGTAATCGTGGGATATCCGACCAGGCGGAAGGTCATCGACCTTGGCAGCAAAGCGTCTTTTGAGCAGTATGACAAGGTCAGCGAGGGCGTCGAGATCGGCGAAGGGTGCATCATAAGGTCTGGATCAATAATCTATGAGGGTTCCAAGCTTTCCAAGGGCGTTGAGACGGGCCACGGTGTGCTCATTAGGGAGAAGACGATCGTTGGCGAGGGAACGAGGATTGGCACACATTCAGTTATTGATGGCAATGTGCAGATAGGCGGCAGGAACAACATACAAACTGGGGTTTACATACCGCCAGGCACCAAGATCGGCTCGAATATCTTCATGGGCCCCTACGTCACGGTAACCAACGACAGGTACCCACCTACTCCAAAGGTCTCCGGCGTGACGATTGGAGACAATGCGGCGGTGGGCTGCAGGGCAGTACTCATAGCGGGCATAAAAATCGGCGAGGGCGCACTGATTGGCGCTGGCGCAGTGGTCACCAAGGATGTAAAGCCAAGAACGGTGGTTGTCGGGGTGCCAGCCAAGCCAGTGATGAGCAGGGAAGAGTACGATAGGAAACAGAAGGACTACCTGGCGCAGACTTGATCTCCAAGAGCAAATTCTATTTTATTTAGTTACAGAATACTCTGTGTAGTGAGAGCAAATGATACCGATTAACAAGCCACTTTTGGGGAAGGAAGAGGCGGACGCTGTTCTCAAAGTCTTACAGAGTGGGATTCTCACAAATCCAATGCCCGAGGGGGGACCGAACCTGAGGGCATTCGAGGCAGAGCTTGAATCCTACACGAGGGCAAAGCATGCTGTCGCGGTCAACTCAGGTACAGCTGCTCTTTATCTTTCGCTGCTTGTTGTTGGAGTCGGTCCCGGAGACGAGGTGATAGTGCCTTCGTTCACGTTCATAGCAACCGCAAGCGCGGTCATGATCAAGGGGGCAAAGCCAGTATTCGTCGATATCGACCCGGGTACTTACAATATGAGCCCAGACGCATTCAAGAAGGCTATAACAAGAAAAACGAAGGCGGTCATCCCGGTAGATCTCTACGGATTGCCAGCCCACATTGATGCCATAGGCGAGATAGCAGAGGACAAGGGCATTTCAGTAATTGAGGACGCCTGCCAAGCGCAGGGCGCATCGAGTGGCGGAAGGATGGCTGGTACCTTGGGTAACATGGGTTGCTTCAGCTTCTACCCGGGGAAGGTCATGACGACCGGGGAGGGCGGGGCAGTAATCACCGACGATGACGCTCTGGCTGAGAGGCTTAGGCGGACGAGGACCCACGGGCAAATAAAGGGCTACGACTCGGTTATGCTCGGCGGCAATTTCAGGATGCCGGAGATCGAGGCGGCGCTGGGGAGGGTGCAGCTCAAGAAGCTGCCAGGTTTCCTGGCCAAGAGGGCAGAGAATGCGAAGGTCCTGACAGAGGAGCTTGCAGGAACCAAGGTTGTACCACCCCTTGTTCCTGAGGGTATGAAGCACAACTGGTACCTCTACACGATCAGGTGCAACTCTAACAAGGAGAGGGAGGGACTTAGACAGAAGCTGACCGAAGCAGGGTTCGGGGTTGCGATCTACTATCCCATTCCTGTGCACAGAACCCCATACTACGCCGATCAAGGTTACGACAAGCTGGATCTGCCAGAAACAGAGAGAGCAGCAGAGACTGTTCTTTCGCTTCCGGTGAACCCCCTTGTCATGGCAAACGATTTGGAGAAGATGCTGGAGATAATCAAGAAGTACCAGTGAACTGTCTTGAAGTTACTTGTCATACTCAGCAGCGGCGGGCACACAACCAATATGCTGAAGCTTGTCAGTCTGCTCGGAGACAGGTTCGAGTATGTCTACGTGGTCTCGAAGGAAGACCAGCTCTCAGCCGAGAAGATCGAGAAGGCAGGGCAAGTATACTACGCACATAAGGCGAGGGAGCATGGTGACAATATCCTTGTGGCCATTGGGAAAGTTCTTAGGCTCTTTGGAGAGGCTTGGCGGGTGATTCGCAAGGCCGAGCCAGCCGCTATCGTTAGCGCAGGTCCTGGAATGGCTGTCCCCTTTTCTGTGCTCGGGAAGTTCTTAGGGAAGAAGGTGATATTCGTTGAGGACTATTCGAGGGTCTCCAAGGCCTCCACGTCCGGCAAGATCATCTACAGGTTCTCGGACCTGTTCTTTATCCAGTGGCCTGAGCTGAAGGCAGTCTATCCAAAGGCTATCTATGCGGGGAGACTTGCATGATCTTTGTTACTGTAGGGTCGGTCGCCCCCTTTGACGAACTTGCCATGAAGGTTGACGAGTTGGCTGGCAGAGGCGCTCTTACTAATGTAATGATGCAGATCGGTAATGGTAAGTATGAACCGAAGAATGCCAAGTGGTTCAGGTTCAGGAAGGATCTCAATGAGCTTTACGTGGCCTCTGACCTCGTCATAACGCACACAGGGGCAGGCACTCTCTTCGAGGTAATAAAGGCGGACAGGAAGGCCATCGCCGTCCCGAACCGGGGCGTTGTAGAGAACCACGAGCTTGCGGAAAAGCTCAGCAAGGAAGGTTACATATTATTCTGCCAGAGCCCTGAGGAGCTGGAGCAGAAACTGGCGGAGGTAAAAACCTGGGAGCCTAAGAAGTATGTCGAGGAGCCCAGCACAATTGCGGAAGTTATATCGGAATTTCTGCTAGGCTCTTCCAAGTAGTATGCCAGATATCCTCTTGGAAATTGCGATTATTGTGAGCATTGGCGGCAGGCCAAATGGACCGGGAAGTATGCTCGCGTCCGAGATGTACAGGGAGTCAATCTCTGTGCTAGCTTCCAAAGGCGATTTCACCATATTGGAACAGGTTCCGCCTGGGTGTGCGCCCCTTGGGTGTACAGATACAACTGTGTCCGAGTCTACCCCGGCTTTGATTAGAAGCTCCATCGCTTCGCGCTTACCACTCTCCAAAAGGGTAGAGTCCCGCCGTGATATGGTTTTAACAATGCCATTTGGGGTAACCTCGCCGATGGGCTCATCTTCAATCTTTACCATTAGGCTCAATATGTCGGATGGTTTGAGCGACACACCTTTCTCTTCTATCAGATTGGGTAGAAAACTTGAGTAATGAGGTGATATCAGGTAACCTTCCCTCTTTAGAAAGGCAGCCATACCGAGCTCCCGATCCATCGAAACACCTCTTTTAAAGCCCCCGATGGTTACGAAGGTGTCGACGAAGAGCCCCTTCCCAGCCGAGATTATGCCTGATCGTGATAGGATCCTAGGCGTTTCGATGGCTCCTGCAGCTAGGATTACGCCGCCAGCTTCGAAGGTTTTTCCGTCAGAGGCTTCAACGCCCACCGCTCTATTGCCCTTAATCAATACTTTCTTTATGTCGACACTGGTAGAAACCTTGCAGCTGTTAGAGATAGCCTCCCGAATATAGGCTGTGGCGTCCCATCTGGCCGATGTCGGACACCCCGAGGAGCAGTGCCCACAGCCTCTACACTTACTGAAGTCTATAGCCTTGGGCATTCTGACCCATTCATCTGAGAGGGAGAGCAGTGACTTGGTTGCCATGCCCAAGTGGTCTTCCGGCACCGGGATAACCCCAAGCCCCTCCTCTGCCTCGGCGTAATAACGCGAAAGTGAACCATCGAGCTTGCTCCTGACAGCGTTGCCCATGGTAACCACCGTTGTTCCGCCCAGGCATTGGGTATGCCAGACCTCCACGTCGGATTTCAGAATAGAGTATGCTTTGGAGGACTTTCGTGGTGGCAGTTGTATGCCCCTCTCAAGCAGCAGCACCTTCTTTCCCGCTGCGGAGAGTTCCTTGGCTACAGTTGCGCCCCCCGCCCCAGAACCGACGACGATAAAGTCAAACAACTTGATCGCCAGAGATGCGAACGGCTTCGTCGGGATACTCAACATAGGGTATTGCGGCTACTGCACCTATTAGCCCCCTAGCACCCGTTATTTTAATAGTCGAGACGCCAGCCATTTCTGCTGCCTCTTCCGCGTCTTCAACGGTCACCATCTCCAACTTTGCCCTTTTGGAGAAAGCCATCAGTTCTTCCTTGATCATTACACCATTGAAGTATGCCATGGCGGTCTCCTTGGAGAACGTCCTTTCCCCAATGGCGTCTTTGAACCTTTCTACTATCCCTTCTTTTAGGGACGGAGGGACGGCGAATGAGACGGAGAGGGAGACGCAGTTCTGGGTCTTGAAGGGATTCTGTGGGTAGAGCTGTACAATGGCATGCTCAAGATAGTCGACCCCCTCCAATTTTGAGATCTCAAAGGCAATCTCGTTAACCAAGGACCAGGTGGCGCCCTCATCGGATTTGTCTGTGTCGTCAACGCCGATTATCAGCTTTTCCTTCAGTGGGAGGATGATGGTTGCTCTGCCCAGTTTCTTCCCACCCCCCCATTCCTGAACTTCAACTGCCTCAACACCCTCTGCCAAGCCTCTGCTGAGGGCTGCCACGCCAGCTCCGGCGAGCCCAGAATAGGTCACCCTTACCTTGTCACCATCCAAGTGGATCGACTCTATGGATGCTGGGTGGTAGCTCGCCTCCAACTTACTTGGAGCATTCTCTTCAGACAGCTTCAGCTTATAGAAGAGGCGCGAGCCCTCTCTCTTTGACCAGAAGACAGACTTGCTGTTCTCCGTATAGTGGTAGAGCGACCAAGCCGATCCCCCGAGGCATGTTCCTCTGGCGTGATCCTCGATAAGTTCCGCCACTCCAGCCTTCTTGTCCACGGCCACGACGACCTTCTTATGGGGGGAGATCCATTTCTTCGAGGAAAGGAGTTTCACTATGGCGTCTCTAGAATAGTATTCCGCCATTGGATGTACCCTCGCTCTTTGTTTTTATGTCGCCAGCTATTAATCTCATTGATTGTCGAGGATCCTAGGTCTTGACATCTCGACGCCTTCCTTCTTTGGGATTGGAATATCAAAGACCGTAGGCTCGTCAGCTATCTGGAGTGCTTCTTTGAGGGCGGAGGGGGAATCTATCTTTAGTCCCTTAATGCCATAGGCTTGAGCAAGCTTGACATAGTCTGGAGGGCGTGTATAGTCCACACCGCACGTCCTGCCGTAGACGACCTCCTGCTGCTGCTTTATCAGTCCCAGCGTACGGTTGTTGAATACGCATATGGATATGTCGAGGTCGTTCTCCCTGATGGTAGAGAGCTCGGGGGCGGTCATCTGGAAGCCGCCATCGCCGATCACGACAATGACCCTGCGTTCTGGCGAGGCCAGCTTTGCCCCGATGGCTGCAGGCAGGGAGTAACCCATTGCAGAGAGGTTGCCCGAGAGGATCACGCTCCGCGGTCTCTTGACCTTCAGCGCGTGCATCAGCCAAATGGTATGCTGTCCAATGTCGAGGGAGAATAGGGCATCATTGAAGGATGCGATGGCCCTGGCGAAGGCAGGGGCCTCCCCTTTTTCGGGCAGCTCGCTCACAGAGCCCATCAGAGGGTTAAGTTCACCTGAGCGATGTTGGATTTTGGGCAGTATTGCGTCCAGGAAGAGTGCAACGTCGCTTTTCACCCTGACCGAGGCGTAGGATGAAAAGTTGTTTTCATCGACATCCACCTGAACTACTTTGCAGGTCAGCTTAGCGCCCGCGACCGTCAGGTTGGTCAGCCTGCATCCTAGGGTTATGAGCAGGTCGCATCTGGAGAGAGCAGCGTTTGCTTCCTTCGTCCCCCTTCTTCCTGCAGGACCAAGGGAAAGCGGGTTGTCCTCCGGTATTATTCCTCTGCCCATGTAGGATGTGGTTACGGGTGCTGGAAGCGCCTCGGCGAGCTTCAGAATGCCCTCGGAGGATTCGGATAGGATTGCACCCCACCCTGAGATTATGAGCGGGGCTTGCGACGAGGCTATGGCGTCCATGACTTGGTCGATGGCTGATGGGTCGGGTTCGGGCTTGGAAGGGAGCGGGGAGTAATCCCTCATCTTGGATGGCGCCTTCTGGATATCCCCAGGTATGCTTACGTGGGAGGGGCCGGGACACCCCTCGATTGATGAAAGGTATGCGGCGGTGATGGTCTCGTATGCATTTGTTGGGTCCGAGATCTGCGCTGTGGATTTGGTAACGGGAGAAAATATTGCCTGGAGGTCGAGATCCTCTATCCATCCTTTCCCTTGCTCGAAAGTGGGAACCTGACCGGTCACTGCGATGACCGGGGAATGGTCTCGGAACGGCACAGCGATGCCTGCTGCGATGTTGACTGCGCCAGGTCCAGCCGTGCCTAGGCAGAAGCCTGGCTTCCCGGAAGCCCTTGCGTACCCGTCAGCAGCATAGGCCGCAAACTGCTCGTGCCTGACGAGGACGTGTCGTATCTTCGAGTCGCAGAGCGCATCATAGATTGGCAATGACCACATGCCTGGTATGCCGAAGGCGACGCCAATGCCGAGCTTCTCAAGGGCCTTCACCACGACCTGGGATGTGTTGGGCGATCCGGCATCCCGTTGTGTGATCCTAGACAATCAATGCACCTTCTTTCTTGCTTTATAGTACTCGACGAGGCCACCGCTGTTGACAATTTCCTGCAGGAATGGCGGCAGTGGGACCGACCTCAACATCCCATTGTTTGTGCGGACCTCGCCGCGATCGAGGTCAACCGCTATGACCTCTCCCTCCTCCACGAGCTTGCTTATCCCCCTGCATTCGATCAGGGGTAGGCCGTTGTTTATGGCGTTCCTGAAGAATATTCTAGCGAAGGATTCGGCAATCACGGCAGCCACACCAGCCCACTTGATCGCCAGTGCTGCCTGTTCCCTGCTGGAGCCGCAGCCAAAGTTCTTACCCGCGACGATTATGTCGCCAAGCTTCACCTTTAAGCTGAAGCTGGGATCGAGCCCCTCCAGAACGTGCTTCGGCCATACAGTCTGGTCCACAGACCGGAGGTACTTTGCAGGTATAATCACATCGGTGTCGACGTCATCCCCGAACTTCCAGACTCGACCTTTTAGCATCAAGCAAACCTCCTTGGATCGGTTATCTTCCCCTCGACTGCTGACGCCGCAACCGTCTGCGCGGAAGCAAGGTAGACCGAGGACTTGGGGTGACCCATCCTCCCAATGAAGTTCCTGTTGGAAGTGGATACGCAGACCTCATTCTCACCCAAGACCCCCATATGCACGCCCAAGCACGGCCCGCAGCCGGTAACACCTATAATTGCGCCAGCTTCCTGGAATATGTCCATGAGCCCGTCCTTCTGCGCCGCCAGCTGTATAGTCTTCGAGGCGGGGATTACAATGAACCTAGTATCCTGGTGCACCTTCTTCCCCTTTATTATCTTCGCGGCTTCGTAGAGGTCCTCATACCTCCCGTTGGTGCACGAGCCCAGGAATGCCTGATCGATGTGGGTACCCTCTACCTCTACAACTGATTTCACGTTGGCTACGCTCCCCGGGCAGGCGACCTTGGGATCGAGACTGCCAGCATCGACGGTCACGGTCTCGGTCTTGGAGTCGGTCTTGACGACGGGACCTGTCCTGCCGAGGAACTCGAATGTCTTCGCGTCCGCCTCCATGAATCCAGTCTTTGCGCCCATCTCCACAGCCATGTTGGACATGGTCATCCTTGATGATTGGGACATCTGCCGGACCGCCTCGCCACTGAATTCAAGCGCCTTGTAGGTTGCGCCGTCGGTCCCGACCATCTTCACGATCTCTAGTATGAGGTCCTTCGACGACAACTTGCCTTTCAGAACCCCTGTGCATTCTACCTTCAGAGTCTCAGGGACCTTGAGCCATGTGCCCCCGGTGGCGAGTATGTAGGCCAGGTCCGTTGCACCCACACCAGATGAGAAGAGCCCGAAGCAGCCGAGAGTGCAGCTATGGGAATCGGCGCCTATCACAACTGTTCCAGGGCTGACATAGCCCTTCTCGGGCATAACCTGGTGGCATATGCCTTCGCCGAGGTCATGGAACTTCAATATCCCCTGAGACCTTGCAAACTTCCTAACTTTTGCTTGCAGAGTTGCTGCCTGGTCGCTGTATGGCGGGACGGAGTGATCGAAGACTATCCCCACTCTGTCTGGGTCAATGACCTTCTCAACGCCCATCTTGCCGAGGGCATCTACGATCAATGGGCCTGTGCCATCGTGTAAATAGGCAAAATCTACAGGAACCTCGACGAACTCGCCCACCTGCACGGCTCGGCCCGCGGAACGAGAAATTATCTTCTCAACAGCTGTGCTTCCCAATGTTGAGACCTCTTCCTATAAGAGGGTATGGCGGCTATTTTTAGTTGTCGTAATGCCGCGCCAAGCAGTGCGGGGCCTTTAAAGCTTGCTGAGGGCGCTGGCAAGGACTATTGGCAGCATGAAGCTTCCCTTAGCCCGCGAGGTGTCGACATAAACCCTCGGCAGTGCAGCCGCGTAGGCCCCGAAGCTCTCGACGTTCCCAACTAGGACAAGCGATCTGAAGATCAGGTTTCCCATCACGCCATCGGGAGCAAGTATGAGGGTTGAGTCGCCCTCTATTGCCCGCTCGATCTCGATCCCGACATTCACAGCGCTAATACCCACCGCCTTCAGCTCCTTCGTGAGCGATTCCGAGGCAGATAGCATGCTGTCCACTTTCTTGCTTCTTCCCCTGTCCTCGAGCCGCCCTCCTGAGATGACTGCGACATTGCATGGCATCCTGAGCGCCTCTGCCAGCCTCTTTGCGTGCCCTGCTATCATGAGTAGGTCCTCCAGCTTGTCCCCCTCGTCTATGCCCACAGGCGCCAGCATAACGAGCCTATTTGCTATGTCGAGCAGGGTGATGCGGCAGAGGTTGGGACAATTGAACTCCTCGCGGAGCAGGGGTATGAGTTCCTTGGAAGCGAGGTTGCCCCTGATGGCAGAATCCACCGTGCCTTCCTTCAGGAGCTCGACCAGTGTCACGTGTGGAGATTTGTCCACGATAAGAGACATGTCCTTGCCTACTGCATCGAATAGGGGGGATTCGGGTTTCTTCGCAGAGATGAAAATTGGCTCGGCGTAACCTTCCCTCTTGGCGAAGAGGGCCGAGTTCACCACCCTCTCCGCTGACGGGAGGTCCGAATTGAGCCCAACCGCCACCTTTGCCTTGTTGGATGTGGCGAGTGAATAGACTCCTTTGCTCAACTTCTGCCCCTCTTCGCCAGGATCTTCTTGGCGAAATCGGCTAGCCCATCGTTATCGAGATAGGCGTCCATCGGTAGGGTCTTCAGTTGGCTTACGATGTCAGCAAGCTCTTCATCGCTGATAGCTAAGCCAAAGGACTTGAGTTTCTCCCTGACGCCGTCGGACCCGGAGTGCCTGCCGAAGACTAGCTTCCTGTCCTGACCCACCAGCTGCGGCTCGTAGGATTCATAGGTGAACGGGCACTTCATCACGGCAGCCACGTGGATCCCCGATTCATGCCTGAAAGCGTTGGGGCCTACGACGGCCTTGTTTATCGGGATAGGGATACCAGAGTACTCCGAGACCATGTCAGAGAGTGACTTGAGCAGATCGATCCTGAACTTGAGGTCTACCCCGTATAGGGAATAGAGAGCCATAACGACCTCCTCCAGTGCAGCGTTGCCACACCTCTCGCCGAGACCGTTGACTGTGACAGATATCGCATCCACGCCAGCCTCGTAGGCTGCGAGCGAGTTTGCCACTGCCAGCCCGAAGTCGTCGTGGCAATGGACCGAGAGCTCTGTGTCAAAGACCTTCCGCAGCGATTCCACGAGGTAGTGCATCCCCTGGGGTCTTATGCAACCTGTCGTGTCCGCAATGCCTAGCCTGTCTGCCCCGCTCTCCTCTGCTGCACTGTAGAGTGCTGTCAGCGAGTCAAGCGAGGTTCGTGTGGCATCCTCAGCCGAGAGCTGGACATAGAGGCCGTGCTCCTTAGCGTAGGAGATTGATTCTGCTGCCATGTTCACGGCGGTCGTGAGATCAATGTGCAGCTTGTGCTTCAGGTGTAGATCTGACACAGCCAGGAATATTATTACTCCGTCTACGTCTGCCCTCAGCGCGGCATCTATGTCCTTCTTCTTTGACCTGCAAAGGCATATGACGTCGGCGCTGAGGTGCTCGGCTGCGACGGCCCTGACTGCCTCCTCGTCATAGGCGGATATTACAGGGAACCCAGCCTCAATTGTGTGCACGCCCAAGGTGTCGAGCTTCCTCGCGATCTGGACCTTGTGCTCTTTCGTGAACTTGACGCCCGGGGTTTGCTCCCCATCCCTGAGGGTCGTATCGTAGATCTTTATCTGTCTGCATTCCTGGTGAAGAAAGTTGTATGGGCTGGTGAAATATCTCAAGTTAGACCCTGGTAAGTGAGTTGTTGTAGAAAGGTTAATGCTCGATCGAATTAAGACTTTCCCAATTACAGAGTTATATCGTTTTTATGGCGCCGGGGGTTCGGCAGTGCACTTCGCACGTAGAACCTTTAATATCACTCCCCCCAAACTTCTAGCTCAGGTGGAAACGTTGATCCTTATTACAGGTGGGGCAGGCTTCATTGGTCCTAAGCTGGCAGAGCAACTGATAAGGCAGGGAGAGATGCTCAGGATCTTTGACAATCTCTCAACAGGGAGCCTCTCCAATATATCTGGTCTTGTCAAGACCGGCGGAGTGGAGTTCATCAATGGCGACATAAGGGACGCGAAGGCGGTGGCGGGAGTGGCCAAGGGGTGCGACCTGATCTACCACCTCGCGGCACAGTCGAGCGTTCCTGTCTCTACGAAGGACCCTCGCTTAGACATGAGCATAAATATAGATGGCACCTTCAACATACTTGAGGCAGCAAAAGCGGGCAGCGCCAGGGTGGTCTTCGCCTCATCGTCCACTGTTTACGGAAACGCTGCAAGGACGCCTACCCCCGAGGACGAAGCCCTCATACCTTACTCGTTCTATGGCCTATCGAAGATGGCGGCTGAGCACTACTGCAGGATCTACAGCGAGCTATATCATGTCCCCACCGTCACCCTGAGGCTGTTCAACGTCTACGGGCCTGGGACAAACAAAGGCGTGATGATAGATCTCTACAGGAAGCTTCTGAGGGGCTCGGCGAGGCTGGAGGTTCTAGGCTCAGGGGAGCAGACAAAGGACTACTTGTACATAGACGATGCCATCGATGCCTTTCTGCTTGCGCCGAAGTCGAAGTGCGCAGGGGAAGCATACAACATCGGCCTAGGCGAGTCCTGCAGCGTCATTGGGCTTGTGAAGATGATGCTCGAGATACTGGGTCTGGGGGGCGTGGAAGTCAGCGCCAGGGGCGGGGTAGCGTGGCTCGGCGATGTCGAACTAACGCGGCCTGATGTGGGAAAGGCAGAGCGTGAGTTGAGATGGAAGGCAAAGGTAGGCATCCGAGAGGGCCTTGGGAGAACCCTGGCATGGTTCGAGAAAGAGCTTGGGCAAGTGAAAGGGGCTCGCACCCTTCTTTAGGCCAGTTGCCCCTTTAATGTAGATATCGCCTTAGCGCTTTGATGGCCTCTTCCTGAAATCTTCTTGGGCGCTCGCGTAAGACTCCAACGATCCTATGTCGTACCAGTACCCAGCAAACTTGAAACCGTATACATTTTCACGTTCAGAGAGCCAACCAATGAACCTGCCAATGGGATCTGGGAGGTTGCCATCTTGGAGGTATGCCCCTATTTTGGATATGCTCTTCCACGGCAGGACGTAAATCCCTGTAGAGACGAGTTGGCTCTTGGGGTACTCGGGCTTCTCCTCAAAGCTGACTATCTTCCGTTTCTCATTCACTTCGACGGAGGCATACTTCTTCGCGAGTTCAAGACTTCCGACCTCATAGAGGGCAATTACGGGTGACTTTACCTTTCTGTAGAAGGTGACAAGCTCGGCAAGGTCGAGGGAGAAGAGGTTGTCGCCCGCAGCAATGAGAAAGTCGTCTCGGGGGGTTTCCTTGATTATGAGATCAATCGCCTTTACGGGGCCAAGCTTCTCTTCCTCTTGCATAGAAGGTTCTGGAAAGACCGTGATGTTTCTGTACCCCCTCTCCCTTACCCATTCGAGGAAATTGCCCTCGAACCTCTGGTTCGTTGCGAGGATTATCTCTTCGATTCTATTGACATCGTTGATCTTGGAGACAATGTAGTCCAAGATGTGGGAGTCGCCTATGGGCAGCAGGGGTTTTGGGCAGTCTTTGGTAAGGGGCCAGAGCCTCTTGGCGTAGCCCCCGGCCAGAACTATGGCTCGCATTCTCTCACATCAAATATTCTCATTACTCGCTGTATAAATAAGGCTATAAGCCAGAATTGATTTTTACCTTCATGGACTCCATTCAGCAGATACTATATGTCGTCCTGTTCGCACTGGCGCCCATAAGTGAGTGCAGGGGGTCCATCATATACGGATTTCTTGCGGGCATGAACATCTGGGTCGTATTCTTTGCCTCATTGTTCGGCAACATTATTTTCATACCGTTCGTACTTCTTTTAATGGGGAAGGTCAATAGTTGGATACTTGGGATGAAGGACACTAATCGGCTGAAGAAGTATTATGTAAAGTACATTGTTTACGTCAGGTCAAAGTACAAGTCGCAGATTGACAAATACGGCTATGGGGGGCTGGCTATTTTCGTGGCAGTTCCTATACCATTTACGGGAGCATGGACAGGCTGCATCTTGGCTTACCTGTTGGGCATGGATTTCAAGAAGGCATTTGCGTCGATTGCCCTAGGCGTGCTTGGGGCAGCGATAATTGTAACAGCAGTCGTTTGGGGCTTTGGATACCTCTTCTGATCCAGAAAGGCGGGTATGCACATAGTGGGTCGATGGCAGCCACCCAAAGGCGCATTTTTTCGACTTGCAGTTCAGCTATCCGATGAGGCGGATCAATACATCTCTGACGTTCTGAAGGTCGGACAGTCGGACGAATTCATCTTTTCCATGGAAGTTGGAATCCTCCGCAATGGCGCCGTAGCTCACAACTGGTATGCCTTTCTCGAAGAGGAACTTGCCATCGTCCCCTCCCAGGGATGCTGCTAATGGGAGCGGAACTCCGAATACGGCAGCAGTAGCATCGGCAAAGCGTTTTACGATCTCGCTTGAGGGCGGTGTGAGGTAAGCGTCATCGAATTTTGTGAACGTGAGCTGGGCATTTATGGCGAGCCTCTCCTTCGTTCGGTCGAAGAACTCCTGCAGCTCATTCTTTGCTTCGGCAGGGTTCTCGTCCGGGAGGAGGCGCATGTCGAACCTTGCCCATGCCTCGCCAGGGATAACATTCTCCTTTTCCCCTCCGCCGATCATTGTGAAGGAGATCCTCCCCCACAGCTTCTTCTTGGGGGAGTTCGGCGGGGCATCGATGGACGAGAGCTTGCGCTCCCTAAACCTAGCAAACTCTTCGAACGCGGTCAGGAGGCGGGCCAGCTTGGGTATTGGGTTGTTGGCGTGGTGGGGGTAACCGGCGTGCCCCTGCTTGCCAAACACCCTTGTCTCGCCTTGGATTATGCCGCTAGCTCCTATGGATATCATGTTAGGTTGGGCATCAACGATTACTCCGTAGTCGAACCGCAGCCCATAATCGCCCATTACGTAACCTATCCCCCACGTCCCCCCGATCTCCTCTTCTGGAGAGGCTATGATCTTAACGTTGTGCCGCGCATCCTTGCCAACTGTTTTCACGGCGCCCATGCAGACAGCGATGGCGCTCTTGTCATCGGAAGACCCCCGCCCATAGGCACGATCTCCCTCAACAGTGAACTTGAAAGGATCCCTCTGCCAGTTGTCGCCAGGAGGGACTACATCATAGTGGGTCACCAGACCGATCGTCTCCTGGGCACCCACATCCAAGGTGCCTACGACGCTAGGCCTCGGGAGACCATCGCCCACTTTTTCCTCTGGGTCTACAACTTCCACCCGCAAACCTAGTTCCTCCATCCTCTTGGAGATTAGCGAGGCACATTGCGGATAGCCAGTCTTCTTTGCAGTGTCGGTGTTAATCTCAACTAGCTCGCCAAGTAAGGAGAGTTCGTAATCCAAACCTGCCATTATGAGCACCAGATCAGAC
>Ga0187849_1001034_pt1 | contig 33035 bp, 29 predicted proteins | sample June2016WEW_4_10_2_FD_132412 | JGI IMG/M metagenome (GOLD analysis project Ga0187849, IMG submission 132412) | Peatland microbial communities from SPRUCE experiment site at the Marcell Experimental Forest, Minnesota, USA - June2016WEW_4_100 | ecosystem: Environmental > Terrestrial > Soil >...
CCGGTCTGCCAGTTCACGGAGCCTCCGGCTCCGTGAACCTGGTGCGGTCGGAACACCGGGCCAGAGGCCCGGCTAACCGGCAGACCAGAGGTCTGCCCCACCCTCCCACCTGAACAGTTACCATTAATTATGAAATACACGTGCGAGGAATTGGCGGGGATGATCGATCACTCGCTGCTGCACCCGACACTGACGGATCGAGAACTGGAGGAGGGCTGCCGGCAGGCAGTCCGGTACGGCGTGGCGTCCGTGTGCCTCAAACCGTACTGGGTCCGGCGCGCGGCCCAGTTGCTGGCGGGGAGCCGGGTCGCGGTTGGGGCGGTGGTCGGTTTTCCTCATGGAGGGAGCACCAGCGAGGTGAAGCGGTATGAGACGGAAACGGCGTGCCGCGAGGGGGCCGCAGAGATCGATATGGTGATCAACATCGGCAAAGCCCTGAGCGGGGACTGGGGATACGTGGAAAGCGACATCCGGGCCGTATGCCAGGAGGCGCATGGCCGGGGAGCGAAGGTGAAAGTGATTCTCGAAAACGACTACCTCTCCAAGGGCGGCGCCGGTCTGAGCAGTGAGGAACTCAAACGCAAGCTCTGCCAGGTGGCCGAGCGCGCGGGGGCCGACTGGGTGAAGACTTCCACCGGCTACGGTTTCGTCAAGGGGGCGGACGGGAAGTATAGCTATCAAGGGGCCACGGAGCCGGACCTGAAACTGATGCGCGCCAGCGTGTCAGCCAGGGTCCAGGTCAAGGCCGCCGGAGGGGTGCGCGATCTGGATGGTTTGATCCGCGTGCGCGACCTGGGGGCCAGCCGGTGCGGCGCCACGGCCACCGCCGCCATACTCGAGGAATACAAAAGGCGCGCGGAAGCGGAGAAAACGGGGCGGGCGGCGCCGAGCGCCGGGGGCTGACACGACCGATTCAAGATTCTGTAGGAGCCGACGTGAGGAGGCTCACTTTTTAAAAAGAGCACCGATCAGAGCCTCCTCACGTCGGCTCCTACATTCTGGGGGGGGGGAATCCTGAATCGGCCCTCGAGGGCTGATCTCCTGCGCAGTATGTTCTTGACCAACTGCGCCGCGGCTTTCACTTTCCGCAGGTGCTGAGAAAGATTCTAATCATCGGGGTGATGGGGGTTTGGGCGGCTGCCGGCGGGGCGGCCGAGCCGGAGCGCTCGGTGGCGCAGATCACGACGTTTGCGCAGCAACCCACATGGGACACTCCGTGGCGATTCGACGCCGTGAGGCGGATGGGGGGCTCGGGCTTTGTCATCAAGGGCAAACGGATTATGACCAATGCGCACGTGGTGAGTTGGGCCCGCCAGATCATCGTGCGCCGTTACCAGGACCCGCGCCCTTACCTGGCCGAAGTGGAGTACGTCGGCCACGACTGCGACCTTGCGGTGCTGAAGGTCCAAGACGGGCGTTTCTTCGAGAATCTGGAGCCGCTGGAGTTTGGCCAACTGCCCAAGGTGCGGTCGACGGTGGTGACCTACGGCTATCCTGCGGGCGGGGAGGAAATCTCTTACACGCGCGGCGTCGTCTCGCGCATCGAACTGGAGACCTATTCACACATCGGGAACCGGCATTTGCTCAGCGCGCAGACCGATGCCGCGATCAACCCGGGCAACAGCGGCGGTCCGGTCATTCAGGACGACCGGGTGGTGGGTGTCGCATTTCAGGGCATACCGGGACTGGAGAATACCGGTTTTTTCATTCCGCCGCCGGTGATCGAGCATTTCTTGAAGGACATTCAAGACACGCATTACGACGGCATTCCGCAGGCAGGGGTGCGGCTGGCCCAACTGCAGAATCCCGCCTATCGGAGGCTGCTCGAGCTGCCGGATGATGCCCGGGGCGCGCGAGTGGACGGTCTCTTGCCGATTGCCAGCACCGAGAAGGTCCTCAAAGAGGAGGATGTGATTTTAGAGATCGGCTCCTTCGCCGTGGCCAACGACGCCACGATTCTTTACCAGGGCAATCGCGTCTCGGCGGCCCTGGCCTTTCAACTGGCCCAGGCGGGCGAGAGCATCGCGTTGCAGATCTGGCGCGACGGGCGGCAGCAAGAGGTCTCGCTGCCGGTTTTCCCTTACAATGGGGACCGTGCGGCCGGTTACCAGCACGAGTCTCTGCCTCGCTACTTTGTGTATGGCGGGCTGGTGTTTACGCCTTTGAGTCTGGATTATTTGAGGACGCAGGGGCGCGGTTCGACCGATTCTTCGGCCAGCGAGCTTTACTACGAACTCTATTATCGGCGCTACGAGAGTCCCAAGACGGCCCGGCCGGAGCCGATAGTCCTGGCGGCGGTGCTGGCGGATGCCGTCAATGCCAACGTCTCGGTTCGGGGCCGGGCGCTGGTGGACCAGATCAACGGCCAGCGCATCGAGAAGCTGGAGGACGTGGTGCGCGCCTTCCAGACCAACACGAACGCCTGCGAGGTGATTGAGTTTTTGCCCAACCATACGATCGAGTGCCTTGCTCGAGGCGATACCGCCAAGGCCAACGCCGACATTCTCCAGACCTACGGCATTACCAAGGACCGCCGCTTATGAAATGCGGAGTGCGGAGTGCGGAGTGCGGAGTGCGGCTCATCCTGCTGCTGATGCTGGCGGCTCCAGCGCCGCCCATCGCCGGCTGGGCGCAAGGGGAGGGCAAGGATGGCCGGTCGGCGTGGGAGCATTCGATCGTGACGCTGGAGGTGGCGCGCAAGCAGTACGACTATTATCAACCCTGGAGCAAAGGCACGCGGCGCCTGCAGAAGGCGGGGCTGGTCACAGGGGAGCGGGAGGTCCTGACGACCGCCGACGAGATGTTCGAGCGCACGCTGGTGCGGCTGCAAAAGGGCGGACGGGGACGCTGGTGGATAGGCGAAGTGAAGTGGATCGATTACCACGCGAACCTGGCGCTGGTCACGACATCGGAGGCGGACTTTTGGGGCGACTTGACGCCAGCCACCCTGGGCAGCGCGGCACCCACCGAAGGCGCCATGCAGATCCTGCGCTGGCGCGAGGGCAATCTCGAAGACCGGCGGGCGGAGTTCACCCAGTTTTCTGTGCGGGAGGGACAGTTGAGCCCGATCAACCAGGCGGTGCTGGAGGTCAGTTCCGACATTCAGGGAGCCGGCTGGGGCGAACCGGTCGTGGTCAATTCGCATGTGGCGGGGCTCCTGACCTCCCAGGAAGGCCGCAACGCTTTTGCCATGCCGGCCTCCTTCATCCAGGCGGTGCTGGAGGCTCGGCGCAAGGGAACCTATCACGGCCTGGGCTACTTCCATTTTTATTGGCAGCCGGCGAAGAACCCGGCGACACTGACCCTGCTCGGGCTGACGGGCGAACCGCGCGGCGCCATCGTCAGCCACGTGCCGGACCGCCCGGATGACTTCGAGCAGGTCCTCAAGCCCAAAGACATCCTCTTGAATATCGACGGCTTCGACCTCGACATCCAGGGTGACTACACGGACCCGGAATTCGGGCATCTGAACCTGGAGAGCCTGGCGACCCGCCGCAAATGGGCGGGGGAGGAGATGAAGATGCGGATCTGGCGCGACGGCAAATCGATGGAGGCGAGCTATCGCCTGCCAAAATTCCAGTACAGCAATGGCCTGGTGCCTTACGCCGTCCGCGATCAGGAACCGGAGTATTTGATTGTGGGCGGGCTCCTCTTCCAGCCGCTGACCGACAGCTACCTCCAAAGCTGGGGCGCCGAGTGGAAACGCAACGCGCCGTTCCGCCTTTACTACTATAACAACGAGGAGCCGACCAAAGAACGGCCGGCCCTGGTGCTGCTCTCACACGTGTTGCCCGATGCCTACAACATCGGCTACCAGGACCAGAAGTACCTGGTCATCCACAAAGTCAACGGGCAAAGGGTCAGCCGCCTGCCCGAATTGCGCGACGCCCTCCAGAAGCCTGTGAACGGGTTCCACGTCCTGGAGTTTGTCCATGGGGACTCGTTATGCCGCATAGTGCTGGCCGCGGGCGATGCCGAGCGCGAGGCCACCGCCCGGGTGGTGCAGCAGTACGGGATCGACCAGGCCTTCCGATTCGCAACGCCGGCCGGCAAGTAGTGGCGCAAAGGCAGGCACGGCGTCAAGGGCCAGGCGGGCGACGGCGTCCGCCTCCTCCACAGGCGGCGCAGCGCCCCGGCCCCCGCGCTCAGCCCAGGCCTGGCGCGCCCGCCTGAAAACCGCTTGCCAAGCTCGGACCGCGGCTTAATTTGTCTTTATGAGCAAAGATGCCGGAGAACTTCTCGAACAGTTCCGCAGGTTGACTGCGAGCGACCAGCGCGAGCTTTTCAACCTGCTGCTTCGCGAGCTTGCGAGCGTTCCCGCCAAGGCCGCTCCCGTCCACCGCAAGTCCATCGCGGAGGTCGCCGGCAAGCACCGCCCCACACCTGTCCAACCGCCACGCAATTATTTCGCCGCGCGGAATCAGAGCGGTGGCCGCTTGTGACCACCAATTATGTCGTTCACGAAACCTGGGCGCTCGTCCAGCACCGCTTGGGTTGGAACGGCCTGGAGGATTCCCTGGATGTCTTGTTGCCGTTATGCCGCGTCGAGTTTGTGGATGACACGCTTCATGCATGGGGCTACAACGCTGCCGCCAAGCTCGCTTGAGCGGCTCTGCCATTAGCAGCGCGGCTTTAGAGTTTCCCCTTAGGCTCCGAGGACAGTTTTGAGGGCGGCGAGGCAGCGTTGGTTTTGCTTGGGGGTGCCGATGGAGATGCGGGCCCACTCGGGCAGTTGATAGCCGGCCATCGGGCGGATAATGATGCCGAGTTTTTGCATTTCGTTGAAGACGCGCTGGCCCTCGCCCACGCGCACGAGGATGAAGTTGGCGGAGGAAGGAACGAATTCGAGGCCGAGTTTCCGAAAGGCGCGCGCGTAGAATTTGAGGCCGCGCGCGTTGAGACGGCGGGTCCTGCCGGCGTGGGCGGCGTCGTCCAAGGCTGCCAGGGCGCCGGCTTGGGCGATGGCGTTGATATTGAAGGGCTGGCGGATTTTTTCGAGTTGGGCAATAAAATCGGGATGGCCGATGCCGTAACCCAAGCGCAGGCCGGCCAGGCCGTAAATCTTGGAGAAGGTGCGCAGCAGAATCAGGTTCGGTTTGCGGCCGCTGCGGATTTCGGGCAACAGGTCCAGGGGTTCGTCGAGAAACTCGATATAGGCTTCATCCAGGACGAGGGCGACATTTCCGGGAACGGCGTCGGCGAAGGCGGCGAGTTGTTTGGGCGGGGCGACGGTGCCGGTCGGGTTGTTGGGGTTGGCAACGAAGAGGACGCGGGTGGCTGGGGTGAGGGCGGCGAGCATCGCCTCGAGGTCATGGCCGTAGTCCCTGGCGGGCACAACGACCAACTTGCCGCCGAACAGGGCGGTGACGATGGGATAGACCGCGAAGCAGTATTGGGAAACTACGGCCTGGGCACCGGGCGACAGGAGGGCATGGCCGATGAATTCAAGGAGTTCATTGGAGCCGTTGCCGAGGATGAGATTGGCCGGGGCCACGCCGAGTTTAGAGGCGAGTTTCTGCTTGAGATAAAAGGCATTGCCATCCGGGTAGAGGTTGGCTTGGGCCAGGGCGCGGCGCATCGCCGCCAGCGCGAGGGGCGAAGGGCCCAGGGGGTTTTCGTTCGAGGCGAGCTTGATGATGTCCCGGGGCGGCAGGCCGAGTTCGCGCGCGACTTCCTCGATGGGCCGTCCGGGCTGGTAAACGGGGAGGTCTGATAACGCGGGGCTGAAAGGCAAAGGCATGTCTTATTCCTCGAGGGTCAATACACCACCAGGGACCGGACCGGGTAGCGTTTGAGCTTATTGCGGCCGCCGAGAAAGCTCAGTTCGATGAGGAAGGAGATTTGGAGGATGGTTGCGCCGAGACGTTCGACCAGGGCTGAGGCGGCTGCGGCCGTGCCGCCGGTCGCCAGCAAGTCGTCAATCAACAGGACCCGGCTGCCGGGTTTGAGGGCGTCCACATGCACGGCCACAGTGGCGAGGCCGTACTCCAGGGCGTAGTCTTGCTCGAGAGTCCGAAAGGGGAGTTTGCCCTTCTTGCGAACCGGCACAAACCCGGCCTTGAGGTTTATTGCCGCGGCGGCGGCAAAGATGAAACCGCGGGCATCGATTCCGATGACGGCATCGACCATGCCCGGTTTGTAGCCCTCGGTCAGGAGTTCGATGCTGCCGGCAAAGAGGCGCGCGTCGGCCAGAACGGGCGTGATGTCTTTAAACTGAATGCCGGGCTTGGGAAAATCAGGCACATTGCGGATGGCCTGTTCGAGCTCGGACGCTGCCGGGCGTAGGTCAGTCATAGTCGTCGTTCATGGCGGTTTTCAGGGGGGTGTCGAGTGTCGAGTGTCGAGTGTCGAGTGTCGAGGGAGGGAACTGCGGATGGGGTCGAAATCCGGCATAGGCTCGTTAAAACTTCAGACTTCAACCTTGGACCTTCGGCCTTCGGACCCCGTCGCTCACGTCTTGGTCGTCTCCATTTTTTCGATCATTTTCCGGAGTTTTCTCAGGGCAATATTCTGGATCTGGCGGACGCGTTCGCGGGTGACGCCGAACTTCTGGCCGACCTCTTCGAGAGTTTTCTGGGGCCCGCCGTCCAGGCCGAAGCGGGCGCGCAAGATGGTCGCCTCGCGTGAGTCGAGGGTCTTGACCATCTCCTGGAGCATGCGGGTAACCGTCTTTTCCTCGAGTTGTTCGTAGGGGGTATCGGCGCTTTCGTCCTGGACGACCTCGGCGAAATTATTGGAGTCGTCGTCGCCGATGGGGGCATCCAGGGAGGCCGGGCGGATGGCGGCCAGGCGCATCTGGGCGACGCGGGAGGCGGTGGTGCCCAGTTCCTCGGCCAACTCCTCGTCGGTCGGTTCGCGCCCCAGTTCCTCCTGGAGCCGCAGGGCGGTGCGCCGCATTTTGGAGATCTTGTCGACGAGGTGGACGGGCAGGCGGATGGTCTTGGATTGATTGGCCAGGGCGCGTTTGATGGATTGCTTGATCCACCACGAGCCGTAGGTGGACAACTTGCCGCCTTTGGCAGGATCGAACCGCTCGACGGCTTTCATCAGCCCGATGTTGCCTTCGCTGATCAGGTCCAGCAGCGGCAGGCCGATGCCCTCGTAATCACGGGCAATCTTGACCACCAGGCGCAGGTTGGCTTTGATCATCTGCTCCCGCGCCCTTTTGTCGCCTTTCTTGATGCGCGCGGCCAGTTCGATCTCCTCCTGCGGGGTCAGCAACTTGACTTGCCCGATCTCCCGCAGGTAAAGCTTGATAGCTGTGTCGCCATCGTAAGCCGAGCGCTCCCGGCCCCGGAGAAGGTGTCCCTCGGTTTCGGCGTCGACGGCAAGCGGCTCTTCGGCTTCGGTTGCCCTGAGGGCGGCCTCTTCCTTGGCCAGATCCTCTTCCTTGGGCTCTTCCTCTTCTTCCTTGGGCAGGGCCTCTTCCTTGGGCTCCTCCTCGTCCTTAAGGAACTCCGCTGGCGGCCCTGGGACCTCCTTGACCAGCGGCGCCACGCGCGCCTGGAAGCCGGAGGCGCGATGAGGCCGAGGCGAGCCCTTGGACGGGACCACTTTCCGGCGTTTGTTTTGAGCTGCCATAAACCGAGGCAGAGAGATTACTTCTCCGGCGGAGGTTGGCAACCAAATAAACAAGCCGGGATGGCGCTTAATGCAGGAAGGTGGGTGAGAGGAAATAGAGCTGTCCGGCGCGAAGCTTGGGAGCGTCGAGGCCCAGGTCCACCTTGAGGACTTTGGAGTCGGTCTTGCCGAACAAGCGAAACAAGTCCGCGAGATCGTAGCGTTGCTGGTATTGAACCACGTTGGCGGAAGCAATCCCGGCGACTTTCTTGGCGTGTTCCACGGCGTCTTCAAAGGTGCCCAACTGGTCGACGAAGCCAAGTTTGTAGGCCTCGGTGCCGGAGAGCACTCGCCCGTCGGCGTAGTTGGCCCAGTCCGAGCTCAGGGCGGCGCCGGCGCTTCCATTTTTTTGCCGGGCCCATTTGCGTCCCTCGGCCACCACGGTCTTGAACCTGCCGAAGGTCTCATCGATGAGGGCCTGGACCATTTCCCGTTCCTGGGGCGTGATCTGGTCCGGCTCGCGTTCGCCGCTCAACATGTCTTTGAATCGCCCGCTCTTATAGACTTCCGGACGGACGCCGACCTTGTCCATGAGGCCCCGGTAGTTCCAGCCGTGCATGATGACGCCGATGCTGCCGGTAATCGTCAGCTCATGGGCGACAATCCAGCGGCAGGGCGATGACACATAGTAGCCGCCCGAGGCGGCCAGGTCGCCCATGGAGGCCACCACGGGTTTGCCGTTCTTTCTTTTCTGGAATTCGGCAATGGCCCGGTAAATCTCGTCTGATGCCAGGACCTCGCCGCCCGGGGAATCCACCTTGAGAATGACGGCTTTGACGTCGTCATCCTCGAGGGCGCGCCTCAACTCCGCCTTAACCACATCGGCCGAGACGAAGCCGCCCTCCCCGGCCCCCTGGCCGATGATGACGCCATAGACGGGCACCACGGCGATCTTATCAACGGCGTGGGCTTCCCTGGAGACGACGGCCTCTTCGATTCTCGGGCCGTATGGACGCGAGTAACGGGCGCCCTCGCCAAGGCCCAGGCTGCCAATGAGGCTGAGAAGGTTCCAGAGCACGCTGAAGGTCAGCAAGACCAGGAGCACGAGGGCGAAGATCATCCAGCCCCGTCCCCGGCGAGGCTCAGCCGGCAGGGGCGCAGTGGTTGGCCGGGGCGGCGGCGAGATTACCGGAGGCGGAGGAGCAGCCGCAGGGGGCGGCAGGGGCGGTGAACCAGAATTCTCTTCCATAACTGGCGAAAACTAGCCCATCTGCCGGGCAGGGGCAAGCCCGCAGCCCTGAAATCCGAAATCCGAAGGCCTAAATCCGAAGGAAATCCGAAGGCTGAGATCGCCGAGCTTTTGGGCATTGGCTCTGCGCACAATACTGGGGCCACAGGCGCTTCCGTGTCACGCAGTGACCGCGCCGAATGAGGGACCGGATGCGGACTTCGGATTTCGGATTTCCTTCGGATTTCGGGGCTTCGGATTTCGATTTTGGCGGCTGTGCGCTTGCCTTTGCCGGCTGGTTCCTGCGAGGATGGCGGGGCGCCGGCAATGCAAGCAACCGTGATCGATCGGCAAAGTGCAACCCTGACTCGAGACCAGTGGATGGTCCTCATCGCCGCGTTCCTGGGCTGGATGTTCGATGGCCTGGAGCAAGGGGTATTTCCACTGGTGGCCCGGCCGGCGCTCCAGGACTTGCTCAGGGTGGAGAACGACAGGGACATCGGTCTGTGGATGGGCTATATCACGGCGTTGTTCCTGGTGGGCGCCGCCGGGGGCGGGCTGATCTTTGGCTGGTTGGGCGACCGGGTGGGGCGGGTGCGGGCCATGATTTTGAGCGTCCTGGCGTACTCGTTATTTACTGGCTGCAGCTACTTCGCGCAGCAGGCCTGGCAACTGGGCGGGTTCCGTTTTCTGGCCGCCCTTGGGATGGGCGGGGAATGGTCGCTGGGCGTGGCCCTGGTAATGGAGTGCTGGCCCGAGAAACACCGGCCGCTCCTGGCCGGGGCCATCGGGGCGGCATCGAATATGGGGTTCGGGTTGCTCGGGGCCCTGGGCGCGGTTTTCCAGGTCACGCGCGATTCCTGGCGCTGGGTGATGCTGGCCGGGGCTGCGCCGGCGCTGTTGTGCCTCTTCATTGCGTGCTATGTGCCCGAATCGCAGCGGTGGCGCCAGTCGGTCAAGGCAAACCATGGAAGCCCATTTCGGGAGATCTTCCGACCGCCGCTGTCGCGGAGGACGATGCTGGCGATTCTGTTTGCCTCCATCGCCCTGGTGGGCACCTGGGGCTCGGTTCAGTGGCTGCCGGCCTGGGCGGACCAATTGACCGGCAGCCAGGTTCACAACGCCAAGGGTCTCACCCAAATGCTCATTGCCTTCGGGGCAATCATCGGCTGTTTCATCGGGCCGTGGGTCGGCGGCCGGATGGGACGGCGCCCGGCCTATTTCATCCTCTGCCTGGCTTCTCTGATCTCCTGCGCCATTCTTTTCCGGGCAGTCCATGCCTACGGGCCGGCTTTTCTCCTGATGTGCGTTCTGGTGGGGGGAGGGACGGCGGCGTTTTACGGGTGGCTGCCGCTCTATCTTCCGGAATTGTTCCCCACGCGCGTCCGTGCCACCGGCCAGGGTTTGTGCTACAACCTCGGGCGCATCCTGGCCGCCGCTGGCGCAATCCAAATGGGGCGCCTGCTCCAGGCCTACGAAGGCAGCTACGCCCGAGCCGGCGCCACCATCACCCTGGTCTATGCCCTGGGCCTGGTCTTCATCTGGCTGGCCCCGGAAACCAAGGGAAAACCGCTGCCCGAATAACACCCGCCAACTCATGACCCTCATCCACCGCATCCAGTCGGTCCGACTCTACTTCCTGCCGGTTCAAACCCGCCTCCCGCTCAAGTTCGGTCACGAGACGTTGACGTCGGTGACCTGCGCGCGAGTGGCGCTGCGGGTCGTCGATCGCGAGGGCAACTTGGCCGAGGGCTGGGGTGAAACGCCCTTGAGCGTCCAATGGGTCTGGCCCAGTCCCCTGCCCTACGAGCAGCGGCACCAGGCCCTGAAGGGTTTCTGCCGGCGGCTGGCTTCGGCCTGGGCAGCGTTCGAGCAGCCTGGCCACCCCCTGGAGATCGGCTGCGATTTCCAGGAACATGTCCTGCCAAAGGTCCTCGACGAGTTCAATCAGCAGAATGCCGGGCCTGGCGCGTCCAGCGCGCCCTCCTGGATGCCGCGCCTGGCGGCCCTGGTCTGCAATTCTCCGTTCGACATCGCCCTGCACGATGCCTTTGGCAACCTCGCCGGCCGGCCCGTCTATGAGACCTATAACGCCGATTGTCTGGGGGTGGACCTCGCGCGCTTTCTCGAGCCGGCACCGGATGCTCCGGTCAGCTTCCGCGGGCTGTATCCCGCGGACTTCCTCGTGGCCCGGCCGCCCCGCCGGCTTCGCGCCTGGCACCTGGTCGGCGGCTTGGACGCGCTCGAGGCAAGTGAATTGACCGGCAGCGAGCCCGATGACGGTTTGCCGGTCACGCTAGCCGATTGGATACGACGAGACGGTCTGAAATGCCTGAAGGTCAAGCTGCGCGGCAACGACGCGGCGTGGGACTATGAGCGGCTGGTGAGGGTTGGGCGCCTGGCCATTGCCGGAGAGGCGGAGTGGCTCTCGGCCGACTTCAACTGCACGGTGCAAGAGCCGGCCTACGTAAACGAAATCCTGGATCGGCTCCGGGATGAGCAGCCTCGCCTCTTCGGCATGATTCTCTACGTCGAGCAACCCTTTCCTTACGAGCTGGAGCGGCATCCGATCGATGCGCATAGCGTTTCGGCCCGCAAACCACTGTTTCTGGACGAAAGCGCCCACGATTGGCGGATGGTGCGCCTGGGCCGGCAATTGGGCTGGACGGGTGTTGCCCTCAAGACCTGCAAGACCCAGACCGGGGCGGTCCTGAGCGCCTGCTGGGCCAAGGCGCACGGCCTGGGCCTGATGGTTCAGGACCTGACCAACCCCATGCTGGCCCAGATCCCGCACGCGCTCCTGGCCGCCCACTTCGGCACCATCATGGGCATCGAAACCAACGCCATGCAGTTCTATCCCGCCGCCTCGGCCCCCGAGGCAAAAGTCCACCCCGGTCTCTATCAGCGCCGCCAAGGTGCCATCGATCTCTGCACCGTGCGCGGGCCGGGCTTCGGCTACCGCCTCCAGGAAATCGGCCGCGCGCTGCCGCCCCCCGACGTGGCCGCGGGCGGCGACTGACGGGTTTCTTCGGGATTCGCTTGTGCCGTTTCAGAACAGAAAGCATAATCGCCGAAGCTTCAGCCACAGGAACGATTATGAAACGAATGCTGCGAATGTCGGCCGGGGTGCTCGCCGGTCTGGGCGTTTTGGTTGCCGGCACTTGGGTTTTGAGCCGCGCCCTCGACAACCACGAGACGATGTACCAGGGGAAGTCCCTCTATTATTGGTCGGTGCAGTTGACCAATCAGGATGCCGGAGCCAGCAACAAGGCCGCAGCCGTCTTGTATGCCCAAATCATTCCTCACCTCACGAACCAAATGTTTTCGGACACCCATGACTCGAAGCTCAGGCTGGCTCTGATCGACGAATTGAATAAGCTGCCCGGCATCCAGATAGATTTCGTGGGCGCCGACAGCCGCCGCGTCCAAGCGGTGATGGACTTGGCGACCTTCGGGTCCGGGGCCAAGAGCGCCGCTCCGGCCCTGCTGGAGGCGCTGAACCGCAAAGATAACGTGTTGTGTGAGCCGGCGGCGGGCGCGCTGGCCAGCATTCAGGCGGACCCGGAAGCCGTTATTCCCGCACTCATCGGATGCCTGGTCAATGACAAAGGACACGGGCGATCGGACGTGGTCGAAGCCCTGGCGCAGTACGGGCCTCGGGCCAAGGCGGCTGTCCCGATATTAGTAAAGCTGCTTAAAGACCGCAGTTCAAAAGAGATCATCAGAGCGGTGCCCCGGGCCCTCAGGCGAATCGATCCCGAGGCGGCGGCAGGAGCGGGTGTGAAGCAATAAGGGACGACTTTTGCCATTTTCACATTCTCCGCGTTGTGCCAGAGTCCCAGCGGTGTGCCCGCGTATGCGTTGACGATTTTTACCGGGGCGTTTCTGCTGTTCCTGGTGCAGCCGCTCATGGGAAAGTACATTCTGCCGTGGTTCGGCGGCGGTCCCGGGGTATGGACCACTTGCATGTTGTTTTTCCAGGTGCTCTTGCTGGGGGGTTATGCCTACGCGCATTTCGGGTCGCGCCGGCTGAGGCCGCGCGCGCAGGCCCTGCTGCACCTGGTCCTGGTGGCTGCCGCCCTGGCGCTGCTGCCGATCGTGCCCGGAGATTCCTGGAAGCCGCGCAACGGGGCCCATCCGGCCCTGCACATCCTGGTCCTGCTCGCTGCGACCCTCGGTTTGCCCTATTTCATCCTGGCCTCCACCAGCCCGCTATTGCAGCAGTGGTTCACCCGCACGCACCCCGGCAAGTCGCCCTACCGGTTCTATGCGCTCTCGAATGCCGGCTCGCTGCTGGCGCTGGCAAGCTATCCTTTTTATTTCGAGACCCACTTCACCCGCCATGCGCAGGCCAATTTGTGGGGTTGGGGTTTGGCCGCTTATGCCGCCGGCTGCGCCTTTTGCGCGGGCAAACTGTGGCAAGCGCCGGACGGGGGACGGCGGGCGGACATTACGGGCCAGGCAGTGAGCGTCACCCCGGCTGCGCTGGACCCGGGGCCAACAATCCTCGTGCGCCTGCTCTGGCTGCTGCTGCCGGCGTGCGCGTCTGTGCTGTTGCTGGCGACGACCAACAAGATGTGCCTGGACGTGGCGGTGATTCCGTTTCTTTGGGTGCTGCCGCTGGGGCTCTATTTGCTGAGCTTCATCCTCTGTTTCGAGGGCCCTGGCTGGTATGCCCGTTTTCCGTTCACCCTGGCGCTGGGCGGGGCGCTGGGCGGCCTCTGCTGGGCGCTTGCCTATGGGAGCGACGCCTCCGTGCCCAAGCAAGTCGGGGCCTATTGCGGGGCGCTGTTCATCTGCTCCATGGTGTGCCACGGCGAACTCTGCCGTCTTCGTCCCGCCGCCGGCCGGCTCACCGAGTTTTACCTCATGATCGCCGCCGGCGGGGCCGCGGGCGGATTGTTCGTGGCCATCGGCTCGCCGATGCTCTTCACCGACTACTACGAACTGCACTGCGGTGTCCTGCTGTGCGGCCTGCTCTTCCTCGTCGCCTGCGCCAGGGACCAAGGGAGTGCCGAGCCGGCAGGCCGAGCCTCGAGGATCAAACTGTTCAACCTGCCGTTCTTCCGGTTCCTGGCCTCGTCCCTGCGTCCCGATGCCTGGCCCTGGATGGCGTGCGCCTTGGCGCTGCTGGCCTTTGGCGGACTCGACCAACTCATCGCCCGGCTGGCCGCCCATTCGGGGGCGATTCCCAAAACCTATTCCATCGTCTTGCGCGCTGGTCTCTGGGCCATGCTTGGCTCGCTGGCGGTGTGGGGGATCGCGCGTGGGAAATTCCGGGCCTTTCGCCATTGGCATCTGCTGGCCTGCATCTGGCTGGGAATCGGCTGGCTGGCCCTGGCGGACGCGCTGTTGCACTATGGATGCCAGTCCCGCGCCGAAGTGATCTCCACCTGGAGGGACTTTTACGGCGTGCTGACGGTCTATGAACATCGAAAGGATCGGCCGGAGGGCCATCATCTGCTGCTCCAGCACGGCCGCATCACCCATGGGCTGCAGTTTGTTGACCCACAGCGGGCAACCTGGGCCACTACCTACTACGGGGCGGAAAGCGGCATTGGCTTGGCGATGCAGGCCCTGCCGGCCGGCAGCCGGCGCATCGGCCTGGTCGGCCTGGGCACGGGCACCCTTGCCGCTTATGGCCGGGCCGGGGATTACCTGCGCATCTACGAACTCAATCCCCAAGTCCAGCGCGTGGCCGGTTCTCTCTTCAAATACCTCAGCCGTTGCGCGGCCAAGGTCGAGGTTGCGCCCGGCGATGCCCGGCTGTCCCTGGAAAAGGAAGCTTCACAGCGATTCGACCTGCTGGCCTTGGACGCCTTCAGCAGCGACGCTATCCCGGTGCATCTCTTGACGCGGGAAGCTTTCGAACTCTACGGACGGCACCTCAAGCCCAATGGCGTTCTGGCCGTCCACATCTCCAACCATTACCTGGACCTCGAGCCGGTCGTGGCCAATCTGGCGCGGCGCTTCCACTACAAGGCGGCCCTCATCAATTACGACGAGACTGACGAAACCTGGTGGCTTTACTCTTCGACCTGGATGCTGCTGAGCCGCGACGAGAAGTTTTTCCAACGACCGGGCATCGCCGAAGGCGCCTATCCGCTCCAGGACAAAAAGACCAAGGCGCCGCTGTGGACCGATGACTTTACCAGCCTTTTCCAGATACTGAAGTAGCCACTGGACAGTAATGAAAAGCGGCCAGTGACCGGCACCTGCCGATTCCTGGCCGCGCCCCACCCATCTGCGCGCCTTATTCCACGGCAATCTTGCGCGGCTTGACGCGCTCGGACTTCGGCAGCGTGAGCGTCAGGATGCCCTGCTCCATCTTCGCCGAGATCTTGCTCGAGTCGATGGCCGGGTCCAACTCGAACACTCGCCGGTAATCGGCGCCCGAGCACTCGCAGAATAGCGACTCGCCGGGCAGCGCCTCGGTCTGGCGGCGGCCCACGATGGTAATTTCCGTTCCCTCGAGCGTAATCTCCAGGCCGGCCTTGTTCACCCCGGGCATTTCCGCCTCGAGGACATAGCCGTCTTTGATCTCGAAGATGTTCACTTCCGGCGCCAGAGGCTCCTGCCGAGCAGTGCGGTCGGTGGTCCCTTGCGATTCTCTTTGAACTGTTGCTTTCATAGTCATTCATGTTCCCGGCGGGAATTCCCGCCGGCAAGGTTGAGGGTTGATTAACTCACGTGCACATCGATCTGCTTGGGCTTGGCCTCCTCGGTCTTGGGCAGCGTGATGGTCAAAATGCCGTCCTTATACTGGGCCTTGACCTTGTCCGCGGACACAGGCGCCGGCAAAGTAACGGTTCGCTGGAACCGCCCGAAGAACCGCTCGGCGCGATGGACCTCTGCCTCCGGACAATTGCTTTCGCTCTTGCGCTCGCCCGAGATGCTCAGCACCCCCTCATGGAGCGAGACCTCGATTTGCTCCCTCGTCATGCCGGGCAGTTCGGCCTTCAAGTAGAGGTTGTCCTTGTCTTCATACAGGTCGATCCCCGGTGTCCAAACGCTCAACAATTGAGAACCTCGCGCCAACCCGGCCAGAGGCATCTCGAACAACCGATCGATCTCATCCCGCAGGTCCGTCAGGCGCCCAAGGCTGGCCCAGGCCGCCAATTCCGGTCGTTGCCATCTTGTCAGACTATTCATATTTCATTGTCCTTTCTCTTTATGTTTCAATAACTAAGCTCTTGCCAGCTTTAGATATGCCAACGAATAGTCAAATGTATAAGTTATTTGGAATAAGCAACTTATGATAAAACACACGCACGATATGGAGCTTTCTATAGAGTCACAATGTCTCATTATCAATCGGGTAGCAGATCGCCGTTGTGGCATATTGTCTCGTTCAAAATTCTTTATTGAATTCCTGCGGTTTGTTTGCTTTATTGGCCCTGGAGCGGACGAGTATGAAATGCGCAGGCGTAAGCATCGAGTTGCCGGAAGAGCTGTCGGAGAGGCGGCGGGCTGCCTTGCTGAGCCTGCTGGCGGACGATGATCCGGCGATTTACGGGGTGATTCGCCGGAAGATTCTGTCGTTGGGGCCATCGGTTGCGGGATGGCTGCGGCCGCATACTCTGAGCCGTGAGCCGGCCTTGCGCCGGCGCGCGCAAGAGATCGTGCGCTACTTCGATCGGCAGAACGCCGACAACGCATTTCTGGCGTTCTGTCTCAGACACGGCGAGGAGTTCGACCTGGAGGCCGGCGCGTGGCTGCTGGCGAAAACCCAATACCCGGACATCAATATCGAAGCCTACCGGGCGCTGCTCGACAGCTACGCCTCCGAGTTGCGCGAGCGGCTCAATCCCACCGGCGAGGCCAGGAAGATCCTGGGCGCTTTCAATCACTACCTCTTTTCCGAACTGGGCTTTACCGGCAATGAGGCGGATTTTTACGACCCGCAGAACAGCTATTTAAACCGGGTCATTGACCACCGCACGGGCAACCCGATCAATCTCTGCCTGGTCTATCTCCTGCTGGCCCGGCGTCTTCGTCTGCCCATGACGGGCATCGGCCTGCCCGGTCATTTTGTCTGCCGTTACCAGTCCGCGGCGGTCGAGATTTACCTGGACGTCTTCAACCGCGGGAAGCTCCTGACCAAGGCCGATTGCGTCAACTACCTGGTCCAGGCCAATTTCAGCGTGCGGGATGATTACCTGGCGCCCATCACGTCGCGGCGGCTCCTGTTGCGCATCTGCGCCAACCTGCACCAAATCTACCTCCAACTCGAACTGGCAGAAGAGGCGACCCGGCTGCAACGCTACCTTGTCGCCTTGGCGCGGTGAACGGTCTCCTGGGCCATGGGCGCATTTCACTTATTTGGGTAGCCGCTCCTAATCGTAATCCTAATCCTGCTCCTCGATACTTCAGGACATACGCCCATTCGCAGGGGCGGGCAACCTCCCCCCCCGCCGCGGGGCCGTCCGTTCGCGGCTTGACGCCGGGCGGGATTTCACGAAGATGGCGGCATGAAGCTCGGTTGCCTCCGGTTGGGGTGTTCCCCGATACTGCCCGGACACCCGGATAAGGTACGGTTTGCCAAGGTCCTTTGGCTGATGGCTTGGTTGCTCGCCGGGTCCCAGGGCTACGGCCAGGCTCTCCTGGCGCCTGGCCCCCAGCCAACCTCGCCATCTCAAAGCCAGCTTCGCCGCGCCTTCCGGCAAGCCCCGGATTCCGTCAAACCCTGGGCCTACTGGTGGTGGCTGGACAGCGCCGCCAGCCGCGAGGGCATCACCGCGGATTTCGCCGCGATGAAGCAGCAGGGCATTGCCGGCGCGCTCCTTTTCGACGCCGGCGAAGGCGGAACCAACGCGCCCAAGGGGCCGCTCTTCATGAGCGAGGCCTGGCGCGGGATGTTCCGGCACGCTTTGCGCGAGGCCGACCGGTTCGGCCTCGTGGTCGGTGTGAACCTCTGCAGCGGCTGGGATGCAGGCGGCCCCTGGGTGACGCCGGAATACGCCGCCAAAAAGCTCGTCTGGTCCGCAAGCGTCCTGGAGGGTCCGGGCGAACGGGCGTTGGCCCTGCCCCAGCCGCCGGGGGCCACCAACTTCTATCGTGAAATCGCCCTGGTGGCCCTGCCGTACGACGGCGCAGGCACCAACTTAATCCCCAATCTCGAACTCAAAGCCGGCCGCCAGTATGCGGACGCGGCGATTGGCCGGCAACTGGCCGACCTGCTGGGACCGGGGACGCCGGCCTTGCCGCCAACCTGTCGCCTCGACCAGGTCCAGGTGCTGCCGCAGCGCCCCGATGCCGAGGGTCGCCTGAATTGGCTGGCGCCCGCCGGGCGCTGGCTCGTCCTGCGCTTCGGATACACACTGCTTGGGTCGCGCACCAAGCTCGCCAGCCCCGGGGCCGAGGGGTATGAGATTGACTTCTTCAGCCCCGAGGCCTTCGACGTTCACTTCGCCCACACGGCCAAAGTGCTGCTCGAGGATGCCCGGCGCAGCGGCGCCCGCTCGCTCCGCTACTTTCATGTGGACAGTTACGAGGCGGGCAACCCGAGTTGGTCGGGGCGGTTCGCCGAGGAATTCCAAGCCCGGCGCGGGTACGACTTGCGCCAGTGGCTGCCGGTGTTGACGGGGCTTGTCATCGAGAGCGACGAGGCCTCGCACCGGTTTCTGTGGGACATTCGGCGCACGATCGGCGACCTTTATGCCGCCAACTACTACGGGCGCCTGGCCCAGTTGTCACACCAGGCGGGCCTCGCTGTTCATCCCGAATCCTCGGGCCCCTTCTGGCATCACATCGACGCCCTCCAATGCGCCGGGCGCGACGACATCCCGATGACGGAATTCTGGAAGCGCCCGGACGAGGACAAGCAGTCGGTTCCGTACCTGACGGGCCAGGAAGGGTTCTGCGACCTCGTCAAGCAGGCGGCTTCGGCGGCCCATATCTACGGCCGGCCCCTCTGCCAGGCGGAGGCCTACACCTCGATGGGACCCAACTGGGAGGAAGACCCCTTCGCCTTGAAAGACATCGGCGACCGCGCTTTTTGCGCTGGCCTCACCCGCAATGTCCTCTGCTTCTACGTCCATCAACCCGATCCTCGGGCCTACCCCGGCTACGAATGGGAGGCGGCCGGCACGCATTTCGACTCGCATGTCACCTGGTGGAACCTAAGTCACGCCTGGCTGGCTTACCTGGCCCGCAGCCAGCACCTCTTGCGGCAGGGCCGCTTTGTCGCCGACTTTTGCTATTTCTATGGCGAGGACGTGCCGAACTTCGTGCCGGCGCGAGCCCAGGCGAGCCCGCCCCTGCCCGCCGGGTTCGACTGCGACACGCTCAACGCCGAGGTGTTGCTGGAGCGGCTTTCCGTCAACGAGGGCCGCCTGGCGCTGCCGGAGGGCCTGAGCTACGGTTACCTGGTGCTGCCGCAGCGCCAGACGCTTGCGCTGTCGCCGCCGGTCCTGCGCAAGATCACGGAACTCGTCCGCCGGGGCGCGACCGTGCTCGGACCCGCCCCACAGCGGGCCCCGGGTTTGTCGAACTGGCCTCAATGCGATGCGGAAATCCGCGCCCTGGCCCGCGAACTGTGGGGCGAAAACCCCGGCCCCGCGGGCGAGGCCAGGACCGGACGCGGTCGTGTGATATGGGGCCGCACTCCCGCCGAGGTGGCCGCCGCCGACGGCCTCCATCCCGACGTGGCGTTTCGCGAACTCCGGCCCGCCACCGCCCCGCGCTTCGATGGGGTGACGGTGCCGCTGGATTGGATTCACCGCCGGGCCGGCCAGACGGACATTTATCTCGTGGCCAATATCGGCAACCAACCGGTGTCGGCCCGCGCCGTCTTTCGCGCCGCGCACCGGGCGCCGGAGCTGTGGGACGCCGTGAATGGCGAGATTCGCAAGCTGCCAGAGTATTCCGCCGAAGGCGACCTCACGGTCGTGCCCCTCGAATTCGATCCCAAACAAAGCTTCTTTGTGGTATTCCCGCCCGGAAGCGCCGGGAAGAGGCCCCGGCCCGGCGCGAAGAACTTTCCGGCGGTGACGACCGTAGCCGAGCTTGGCGGCCCCTGGGAGGTATCGTTTGACCCGCAGTGGGGCGCCCCGCAAAAGGTGGAATTCGGCAAACTGGAGGATTGGACGGGCCGGCCCGAAGAGGCCATCCGCTATTACTCCGGCACGGCCACTTACCGGAAGCAGTTTGACTTGCCCTCGGCGGCCCTTCGCCGGCCGCCGGGCGCGCTGTTTCTCAACCTGGGCAAGGTGAAGAACCTCGCCCGGGTGCGCCTCAACGGCCAGGACCTTGGCGTGGTCTGGACCGCGCCCTGGCGCGTGGACATCACGCGGGCCGCCCGGGCCGGCGTCAACCAATTGGCCATCGAGGTCGTCAACCTATGGCCCAACCGGCTGATCGGAGATGCGCAGCTGCCGCCCGACCGCCGCCGGACCACCACCAACGTGCGCAAATTCGCGCAACCCGGCCTTCCGCTCCTGGAATCCGGCCTGCTTGGCCCCGTGACGATCGGGGTTGCCGGCGACAAGTAAGGCCCTGCAACCATCAACCAACATCAGATCATGGAAAAGAAAACGAAAACCGTCCAGTTCGAGAAAGAGAAAGACACCAAAAACACCGTCAAGTTCGCCGAGGTCCAGACCCAAGGCGAAGCTCCCATCATCGGCACCCTCTACGTCCAGAAATGGTTCGCCGGGGACGCAACCAAAGTGAAAGTCACGGTGGAAGTGGAGCCTGGAGCGGCAGGGCCTCCTCGATGAGCATCACGGGTATGTCCCGCCGGATCGGGTAAAGGAACTTGCCGTCGGCGCGAACCAGGCCGCCCTGAAGGTCTTCCTCGAGCGGCTGGCCCGCCCGATTACACAATGCGCCGGCGGCGAGCTGGCGGTTGAGCCGGTCAATCAAGGCGGGTTCTGCCAGGCGCAACTCCTGGTGGGTCTCCGGGCAGCGCAGTATTTCCAGCAGTCGAGCGTCCATCAGGTTAAGGGCCCGCGCAAAAACAACTTCGGTGCTTTGGGCGCAATTCTAACAAGCTGCCTTTGCCTGGCGTTCGAGCGTGGAGCGTCGGAGCGTAGAGCGTGACTGCATCCCAGCACCTGCCACGCTCCACGCTCTCACGCTTCACGCTCCACCGCAGGCATTTAGATCTCGGGATTTGTCTTTGCACGAGCCCTAAGCCGGCAGGGAGCGCAAGGCCGCCTCATAGACTTGCTTTAAGGGTACTTTGGCCTGTTCGGCGACTCTTTTGCAGGATTCAAACTCGGGAGCGGCCTGCACAATGCGGCCATCGAGCCGTCCAAGCTTCACCTCGACCTGGCCGTGCGGGGTGGAGATCGTCATCCATTCACGGGCCAGCTTGCGCCGTTCGGCGGCGTAACGGCGGACGCCGAAGGCGGTGGTCTCGAGCAAGATCAGCTCTGTAAACTTGTCGGCGTCGGCGCAGGCGCACAAGACGCTGAGCAGCACGCCGGGCCGGCTTTTCTTCATCTGGATGGGAGTGTAGAACACGTCCAGGGCGCCCGCCGCCAGGGCCTTTTCCACCAAGTGGCCCAGGAGCTCGGAATTGATGTCGTCCAGGTTGGTCTCCAAAACGGTGATGGCGTCGGTCTGCCAATCGTGGATGGCGTTGGCCGCTGCGGCCGCTGCGGCGGCGGGTTGGCCGGCGGCCGGAGCAGTGGTCTCGGGGACCTCGCCCAGTATCGCCCGCAGCGCATTGGGCCGGGTCTGGTTGTCGCGCGTGCCCAGGCCGAAGCCGATCTTCTCGGCCGCAAGGTTTTGCATCGGGCCGAACGTCTCGACCAACTCGGCCAGCAAGGCCGCCCCGGTGGGAGTGACCAGTTCATGAGGCTCCTGGCATTGGGAGAGTGGAATTCCGCGGGCGCCCAGGATGGCCACGGTCGCCGGCGCCGGGATCGGAAAGCGTCCATGGGCGCACTCGATCCAGCCGGTGCCATCGACCACCGGGCTGGCTTCCAGGCGGGGCCGGCCCAGCAGTTCCAGCGCAATGCACGCGCCAACGATGTCCACGATGGAATCCAACGCGCCCACTTCATGGAAGCAAACTTGCTCGGGCGGCACGCCGTGAATCCGCCCTTCCGCCAGGGCGAGGCGCTGGAAGATTGCCACCGCCTTGCCCTTGGCCCAGGGCGAGAGGGGGCTCGCCTCGATAAGTTGGCGGATGTCGGCAAAGGTGCGACCGAGGCCAGGAGGCATTGAATGAGAGAGAGGGCCTTGGGAATGAACGTGCGGGTGAGGGTGCGAGTGGCCGTTGTCGTGATCGTGCCCGGGGGCAGTTTCGTGAGGACCGGCCGCGAGATGGACATCGAATTTTACCCCGGCGATGCCGGCCTTGTGGCCGCGAGTGATGTGGAGGTGATAGCCTTCCAGGCCCAGGTCTTGCAGTTTCAGCTCCAGTTGGCGGGCGTCGGCGCCCAAATCAAGCAGCGCCCCGACCAGCATGTCGCCGCTGATGCCGCTGGACAGGTCAAGATAGAGGGTCTTCATTTGGACTGGTGCGCCAGGGCATTGATCTGGCTGGCAGCGTAACCGGCCCCGAAGCCGTTATCGATGTTCACCACGCTGACGCCACTGCCGCAACTGTTGAGCATCCCAAGCAAGGGCGCCAACCCCCCGAAATGCGCGCCGTACCCCACACTCGTCGGCACCGCGATGACCGGTCTGGAAACCAGGCCCGCCACCACGCTGGGCAGGGCGCCTTCCATGCCGGCGACCACGATGAGGACGTTGGCCCGCTGCAGGCTGGACAACCGGCCCAAGAGCCTGTGAACGCCGGAAACCCCAACGTCCGCGATGCGCTCGACACGGTTGCCCATGATCTCCGCAGTGATGGCCGCTTCTTCGGCAATGGGCAAATCACTGGTGCCCGCGCAGATGACCGCGATGGTCCCCGCTCGCTTGGGCAGCGGGCGTGTCTGGATCGTCAGGCATCGGGCTGTCTCATGATAGACCGCCTTCCTGAGCTTGCGCCGCACGACCCGCGCATGTGCGGGGGTGATGCGAGTGACGAGCACCTGGTGTTCATGCTCGAGCAGCTTGGAGGCGATCTTGAGCACCTGCTCCGGCGTCTTGCCGGCGCCGAAAATGACCTCTGGAAACCCCCGCCGCAACGCTCGATGCGTGTCCACCTGCGCGAAGCCCAAATCGGCCACCGGCGCAGCCTGAAAGGCCCGCAAGACCTCGTCGCGACTGACACCGCCGGCGCGGAACTTCTCGAGCAGTTGGGTTGCTTCAATCGTAGTCACGGCGGGACAATGCCACGAAAGCGGCGGGTGGTCACGTGTGAAGTTCAGCCGCCGCCTCAGCAAAGCTCCGTCAGGAGCGCCATATTTATAGTCCAGACGCACCGAGAGGACCAAGCTCCGTCAGGAGCGGCATGTCAGCGGTCTGGACTGTGTTGCCCTGACATGCCGCTCCTGACGGAGCTGTCACGCGCCCCCCGGGGCGGGAAGCATTCGGGCTAAGGCAACGTCCGGCACCGTCACGGCTGGTTATTGGCACTGAGGGTGTTGGGCCCCTGGAGGGACATCACGTTGCCGGCCAGCATGTTTCCGAAGATCATCACCCGGTTTGCGGCCGGCCCAACGTGGATCGCGGTCCCGACGTTGTCGGTGAAGTAGTTGCCTTGGAGCACCGCTCGCCCTTGGAGGATGGCAATGGCCGGGGTCGAGGAGTCCCAGCTCAGCAGGCGCGCGTTGGAGAGGGTCAGCAAGCCGGTGCTGCCCCAGGAAACCGGCTGGCGAATCTCACCCCAAAAGCTCGCGCCGTTCACATTGAGCTCGCTGGGGCCCGGCAGGGCCTGAATGCCAATATGATGGGTGCCGCCGCCCGCATTGGCGAGGTTAAGGTTGGCGATGTGAATGGCATAAGGCTGGGTGGCAGTGAGCAGCAGGCCGATGTCCACGTTATCGAAGTTGATATTGCTCATCTGGCCGTTCATCGCGCCGTTGGTGGAGGCCCGGAAGCGCGCGCCGATGCTGTATCCCCAGGAGAAGATGTCCTGCACGACCTCCCAATCGGTCCGCATGAAATCGAAGGAGACGGCGTTGGCCGATTGGAAGGCCAGCACGCGCGTGTCTTGCGTCCAGAAAGGCCAGAAATGGATGTCCATGATGCGGCCGATGTCGTAACACTGATCGACGGCAATGCCGACCCGCAGCGGCTGGCCATAGACCCCGCGCACCAGATGGCGGCCCGAGGGGTAAGTAGCCAGGTCCAGGCCGAGATAGGGGTTGACCAGGAGGACGTTCTGCACGGTCACGTTCACGCCGCCGCCTCCGCGAATGGCCCACGGGTAGGGGATCGGCGGATTGGTGAGCACCTGGTTGGGGTAATAGATGGTTACGCCTTCCAGCGTCGAGTTGTCGCCCTGAAGGGTGAGGAAAGGAACACCGGAGGTGCTGCCTGCCCCAGCCACCGCCAGCAACGTCGTGCCCTGGTGCTGCGTGAAGGCGGCCGGCGCCCGCCATGTCCCGGCCAAGGTTGTCTGGGCCGGAACCAGCAGGTGCGACAGGATACGATAGTCTCCCTGCGGCAGGAACACGATGCCCCCGCCACCGGCCCCCGCATCGTTGAGCGCGGATTGGATGGCCGCCGTATCGTCCGCGAGGCCATCGCCCCTGGCCCCGTAAGGCGGGTTCCGCGCATTGAGGTAGCCGAGTTGGAAGTCGAGCTTGTTCTGGGTCACCGTCCCGTTGGCGATCGCCGCGGCCGTGACCGAACCGGCGGCCAGCTTCGCGGTGGTCACGGCGCCGTCGAGGATGGCGGGAATCGTGACCGAGTTGGCGGCCAGTTGCGCGCTGGTGACGGCGCCGTCGGCAATGTTCTGAGTCAGCACTGCGCCCGGCGCCAGCTTGCTGCTGGTCAGCGCCCCATCGGGGAGGTTCGCGGCCATCATCGCGTAAGCGACGGCGCCGAGCCGCTGGTCGGGCGACAACCGCGTGAAGCCGTTGGTGCCGTCGTTGAACCAGATGCGCACCCGCGCGTCCCCGTTGGTGAACACCGACCAGGAAACCGGCAACATGTTGCTCAGCGAGGTATCGCCCAGGAAAATGGAGAACAAACCCTGGGCGACGGCCACAGCTACGGCCTGGCTCGGCTCGGCCCCGCCTGAGCTGGTGCCGTCGTTGCTCCAGAGCGTGCTCCCTCCGCTGCCGCTGACCAGCGCGAACTTGAACTGGCCCACTCCGTTGAAGCCGGCGCCCCCCGCCGTAAGCTTCCCCTGGTAGCTTATCAGCGAGGGCACCTGGGCCGGCAAGCTCTGCCCGGCCAAGCCGAGCGCCAGGAGGAGCACAGCCAAGCTGGCCGGGCAAGCCACAGTCCCGAGTCCGCTTCGGAAGGCGAACTCGGTGACCGCGCGCCAGAACCGCGCTGCATCGCGGACTCTCAATTTATTGGGAGTAGAGGAGCCGGTAAAACTCCGAGGGCCCGAGTTTGGACTTCGGCGTCACATAGCTGTTGGTCGTGCTAACCGTGGGCGCACTCGTCCATGGACCCGTCACGTCCGGCGACGCCACCAAAGAGGCGGGACCGAACCAACTGACAGTCACGTTGGTGCCGGCGTATGTAATGCCAGGGTTGAGGAAGAACGGCGCCTGCATCGCCGGCGCGGTGGCAGCCACCGAGACTTGGATGTTCGGCAACCCGGCGGCCTTGATCAAGACGTAGCTCACTTCGGACTGGGCCAGCCCGCCGCCGCTGGCGGCGGTCAGGCCCGCAAACCCGCCAAGATATTTGGGCGTTTGCGTGAGGCCGGAGTCGGGCCATAGCAATTGCCATTTCGCGGGCTCGGGCGTCACCCAGTCAGCCGCCCAGATTTTGGCGAAGACCGAGTTCACGCCGTCCATCTTCGGGTCCTGGCGCAGGCGCAGCCAGTACCAGGTATTGTTGGTCCAGGCGTTGGTAAGCATCGTCGGCCCCCAGGCGCGCAGGTCGTCGAGCATCCTCATGTGGCGCACGGGGGCTTCACCGGTGTTGTCCCGGAAATTGAAATTCATTCCGTGGCTGTTGGTCCCGATGCCGACGCCGATGCCGCCCCGGCAGGCGTCGTTCTGTTGAAAAGCGACGATGCGCATGCGGGCCAGGACCTCCAGCACGTCATTGCTGTATCCAGGGGCCGCATAGACCAGGTGATTGGGGTCGCTCTGGTTGGCGAAGATCTTGAGAAGCCCGCCTACCTGCATATAATTGTTGCTGCCCGCGCCCAGCCCCACCCAGTTCGTGTTCATCGTGGCGCTGCTGAAATTGTCCTGGAAGCCAGTAACGGTATCGCCAAAGTCAGAGATGGGCTTGTTGGTTTGCAGAACATTGACTCCCGCATAAGGTCCGCAGGGCCGGATGACGGCATAGCGGACCCGGGTGACGTGGATGTAGCCGGTCGTCGGGTCGCCGGCCGTGGCGGGAGTCGTCTCATAACGCACGAGCGACTGGGGCCCCTGGTTGACTCCGGCGAAATTCGCGTCGGGGAGTTCGAAATAGGCGTCCAACCACTTGTCGGAGCCCGTTAACGTCACCGCGACCTGGTTCTGGTTGGGAAACAGATACTTGTTTAGTCCACTCACCCAGCTTGAATACACCTGGGGGTAAAGCGTGGCCCCCACCATGGTTGGGTCGTCGTAATAGGTCAGGACCTGCGCCACCCGGGCGTTGTCCTGGTAGGTCGGCCCGAACACCGTGTTCAGGATGGCGAACTGGATGTTGTTATAAACGCCATCCGGGCGTTCGGAGAGGCGCTGATCGTTGGCCGGCCCGGCCATTTCCACCACCATCAGTTGGTCGCCGCCCGAAGAGCCCACGCCAATGCCGTTGGTAATGCCATTCTGCAAATCCAGTTCCGCGTAATTCGCATAATTCGTCGTGCATATATTGGGGTCCAGGTAAAAGCTCGGCTCTGGATCCAGGCCCGCCAGAAGATTCGTGCCGGTTCGGTAAATGCCCAACTCGACCAGGTCAATGAACGGGAAACCGCCGTTGAAGATCAGCCGCGGACCGCCCGTAAGGGGCGCCGTGTTGGTGCCCGCGAGGTCCACATTCGGCACCACGAAGGCCACTCTCAGCCAGTGGCCGGAGCCCTGGAGCGTGAAGAGCGGGCCGGTATAGGTGGCGGTGTCCCCCGTGTCATCGGTGGCATACGCCTCCGGACCGAAGCTCGCTCCGGCCAGCGCCGGATCGTCATAGACTTCCACACAGACTTTCATCGTCCGGGGGAAGTTGCAGGAGACCCCCAGATAGTTGCTGAGGATGCCGAAGTTCATGTAGGTGGCGGTGGCCTGGATCGCCGTGCGCTGATCGGTGGCCGGGCCGGCCTTGCTTGGGGAGCTCACCGTCTGATCCCCGTTGTTCAGGAGGGTCAGGTAGTTGGTGGTGCTCGTGTTGATGTTGATGGATGCCAGGTTCACGTCCGGCTCGGCCGGGCAGGCCGGCGGCGCCGCAAAGACATTGACCTGGTTGGAGGTCCCGAAGGCGCCCTGGGGACCAATCGCGAAGGCGCGAACAATGAGGCCCGAGACGCCCGAGAGGCGCAAGGTGCCGCTGTTGACTCCGCCGTCCTGGCTCCCGGCGGGGGGACTGGGCGGGAGGTTACCGACATAGCGCTGACCGGTGATGGAGCTGATGGGGTTGGTGATTTCGAGCAACAGCCAGTTCCACTGGCTGTTGTCCACCCCGGCCGGCGTTGGGCCGGCGTTGACATTGATGAGGTTGTTCGCCGGGCTGTCGAGTGTGCCTTCCAGCCAACTGGTGTTAATGGGGCTGCCATCCGTATTGTAGAGCGCCCCGTTTCCGTACACCTGCAGCAGAAGATCCAGGACCGGCGTGTTCGTCCAGACGGTGAAGTTCGAGTCGCCAATATTCACGTAAGAGCCCGTCTCTTGATTGCCGGTCAAACCGCCGACGGTGATTGTCCCGAAGGGCTGGTCGCCCCCGCCGGCCTGAGACACTGTGTTGTTCCAACCGGGCGGGGTGGAGAAAGTCGCGCTCGAATCGAAGATGCCATAGTCAACTGTGGCGTTGGCGTTGACCGTCGGCGGCCAGTCGCTGGGACTGAACGGTCCGGTCTGGGCCCCCAGGTGGATGGCTCCGCCCAGAAGGGTGATGAGGATTGCGCCGCACAGAATGCGTCGTTTAGGTCTTGGGTCTGATATGAGGAACGTTTTCATAGTTTTGATGTTGATTGCCGCCATTGCCGGATGCGCCTGGCGGACCGATGCTGGAAGCATCATTCGTTCGGCGCCCGTTCTGGTAATGTTGAATGCAGGATGCTTATTGCGAAGCCTCTTGTCAAGAACTTAATCCGGCGGCGAGAGGGCCAGCACCGCGAAGGCCGTGGCGAGGTCGGACATCACCATTCTTTTGAAGGGTTCACCGCGCGCGCCGCCGTTTTCACGGTCATAATTGAGGGAATGGGAGCGCCAGCATTTCCAGTGTTGCTGATCGATCTGACATTCCTGCTGGTTGGCTTTGAGCCAGTCAGTCGCCCGCTTCAGGCCGGGGTCGTTGGCGGGCAATCCCGCCTGGTGGAGCACGTAGGCGATGAGGCCGGTGGCGTAGCCGTCGGACTTGGCCAACAGGGAGGTGTTGGTGTTTCCGCCGGGCGCCGGTTGCGGGGTGGTTTTAGACCACCGCCATGGCCCCAACCCGTAAAGAGACCAGCCCCCGTCGTCATTCTGACGGCCCTTCAAGTCAGCTATGGCTGTGGCGCGCTGTTCCTGGCCCAGGAGGTCCCGCAGCCGAGTGGAAGCCAGAAGCAGCCAGGCTCGATTGTAGAGATTCTGGCCGGCATAGTTGCCGTTGAGATAGGCGCATAACCTGGTGATATGGCCATCGCCTTGTCCGGCGGCAAGAAGACCCGGAACACTGCCCAGGGCGAAGGCGGCCAAGGCCGCCCCGCCATATCGGGCATCGGCGGATTCATTGGGCTCGAGTGCGGAATCCAGCCAATCCCAAGCCCCGTCGGGACGCTGTTCCTCCAGCAACTGGTGAAGCGCCTTGCCGGCGGGCCCGCTCGGCTGCTGCCGGCGCTCACGGGCGTCGGCCCCGGCGAGGATGAGCAGGTTGAGCACCGCTTCGGTTCCGCGCGATTGTTTTTCTTTTTGCTCGTAGAGCGGCTGGTGGCTGTCAAAGGTGTCCACGCGCTGGGTAATCTCGTCCAGGAGCTTGGTTTCCTGGGGTGTCGGACTGTTCACGCCCATGGCCTTGCGCAGCGCCGGGCGGGCGAGCAAGTAAGGGACCACTGTATGGCAGGAAATGCAGGAGGTCTGGCCTTCACCCGTCTTGAGTTTCGTCGCTTTGGCGAACCATAAATCCATCCGGTCATCCAGGTATTGGGCCGCCTTTTCCCGGTCCCATCCCGGTTGTCCATCCGGCGTGTCTCCGGCATTGACCTTCGGCGCCGCTGCCCAGGCGAGCAGCGCGGCCATGGAGATACAAAGAGCGTGTTGGGATCTCATGCGGACCAGTGAGACTGCTTGGGCGCGTTCTGTCAAGAGGCTAATGGGTGTTCGCGAATGAGAAATGGTTGACAACAGTTTGGAACTATCGCAAGCTAATGCTGGCATGAGCAGAGTCATTACGCCCCATTTCGAGGAACTGATCGATCGGTTTATTGCCAGCGGGCGGTTCAACAATAAATCCGAGGTCATCCGTGCTGGCCTCCGCCTGCTGGAGGATCATGAAGCCAAGGCCTCAGCGGCGAGCCGGGATGATCTGCAACGAATCATCCAGACCGCCCTGACGGACCCGCGCCCGCTGGTTCCAGCGGCGGCCCTGCTCCGGCGCCGCCCAAGGCAATGAAAGTGCTGCCGGTCTTTTTCACCGTGCTGGCCGAGGAGGACCTGGATCAGATCGAGGATTATATTTCGGCCCACGATCCAGCCGCTGCGGCGCGCGTCAGGGCGGCAGTTGTACAGCAGAGCGTTCAGTTAGGAAACACGCCGCAAAAGGGAATGGCCTTGAAAGCTCCACGCAGCGAGCAGGAAATCGGCGTCCGTCTCTGGCCAGTCTCCCGCTATCGCAATTATCTGGTTCTTTACAGAGTCGAGCCGAACCTCATCCGGGTACTGCGCATCCTGCACGCAGCCCAGGACTGGACTCGCTTCTTCGGCTAAAGCCTGAGACAGGTGTGATGGGGCAGCGTCCCATTTCAGACTTCTTCCGGGACCACGAAAGGTTTGCGATACTCGCGTGAGACCAGTTGGCTGGCCTGGGGGTTGTCCTCGAAACGCTCCGTTTGGGGATTGAACTGGAGCGGCATTCCCAGTTGGACGTTGTCTTTGGCAAGGTCCACGCCGTTGGCCTCGAGATGGCCGGCCATCCGGTCGTAGGCCTCCGCCAGGGGCTTGTTGGCTTGGAGGGCTTCCTTGATTTCACCCGGCTGTTTGGGCGCCCCCAACCGGTAGGAGATATTGCCAGTGTGAACCAACCCCGCCGAGAGGTGGCCTTCCAGGATGTCGGCATGGAGGTCCTTGATATTGCGGCTGCGAATCGCGGCGAGCCAGTTGCCGTGGTGGCCCCCGGATTCGGCCGACAGCCCCGTCGGAGTTTTCACATCCTCGGCGGCATCCTTCTTTTTCCTGCCGTTGAAGCGAGTGATCTCCTTGCCGTCGTTATCATGAATGATCGCCTCGGTATAGCTGGGGACGACTACGTAACCGTGCTCGCACTCGATGACGTTGCCAACGCCCACGCCTTTGTATTGGTCCATCTTCCATCCCTGGTTCTGCGACTCTTTGTCGCGCGGCAGGCCGCGCACCTCGAAGATCATCGGCGTCTTGTATCCGTGATAAACCACCAACGTGTTGGGCGTCTCGGCCGAGTCTTTGTAGCCCAGGCGCCCGCCTGCGGCCATCGAGAAGGGCGCGATGGCCGGCTCGCCCAAAAACCAGCGGCAGATATCCACCTGGTGCGGGCCCTGGTTGCCGAAGTCGCCGTTGCCGTACGCCCAGAACCAGTGCCAGTCATAATGCACCGGGCCGAAACCGCCGTTGCGCCGGGGCAGTTCATGGGGGGCGGGGCCGCACCACAATTCATAATCGATGTAATCGGGCACTGGTTGCGGGCCGTCGACCAGGCCGATGCTTTTGCGCGCCTTGTAGCAGAAGCCCCGGGCGAGCACGAGCTTGCCCAGGCTGCCATCCCGGACGTATTGGACGGCCTCCTGAAGGCCCGCCGAGGAGCGGCATTGAGTGCCGGTCTGGACGATGCGCCCGTATTTGCGGGCCGCCTCGACCATCTTGCGGCCTTCGAACAAGTTGTGACAGGCCGGCTTCTCCACATAGACGTCTTTGCCGGCCTGGCAGGCCCAAACTGTGGCCAGGGCGTGCCAATGGTTGGGCACCGCGATGGAAACCGCATCCACTTCCTTGCTCTCGAGCAGCTTGCGGATGTCCGTATAGGAGGCAATCCCGCCGCCCAGGGCCTGCGCTTTCCTGTCCAGGACGTGCCGATCCACGTCGCAGAGCGCCACCAGGCGCACCCCTTTGAGCTGGGTCAGGCTGCCGATATGGCTGCTGCCCTGGCCGTGAAAGCCGATCTGCCCAACGCGAATATCGCCGTTCGCCCCGGCCGCCCGGCCCCAGGAGCGGGCGTCGATGCTGAATGCGGCGGCGCCAAGGGCGGCCGTCTTGAGAAAATCCCGGCGTGTGAAGTTTTTCATATTGTGCGGTTTCAGTTCAGGCTGTTCTAGACAAAAACTCCGCGCTGTTCAACCTATTTCGCCGGCGAGTTCCTTGAGCTTCTTGAGGCTGAGACAGGACCAACCGCGCAGACGGAACTCGGTAATCTGTTGTCGGAGCACCCGGTAGAGCGCTGGATCGGTATGGATCAGCGACGGCAGGGCATCCTTCTGCGCAAACTCGACCAAGGCGGCCAATTGCTCCCACCGCCGCTCCTTGAGATATACCGGGATTTGTTCGGGGTGAGCGAGCAAGTGGCGCGCAGTTAATTCTCGTTGACGGGCAGTGAGGGACATCAGGAGTCGATTTCGTTTCCGTCCATGGTGCTGAGATACACCAGGTTCTCCGTCGCTTTTTCCCGCGCCTGGCGCGGCATGGTGTTCACGGCTTGCTCGATGTCCTGCCGGGCAGGGCGGTATCTGGACATCAGAAAGGCGATATCCTCCAAATCCCTGGGTTCGGCCCGAACGAGTTTTGCTGCGACCAAATTGGCTGCCGGCGGGCGCTCCAGACACAGTGCGCCGAATTGCTCCAAAGTCTCGGTGGTGTCAAATGTCCCCGTTTCGGCGACACCCGGCTCAACCAATTGAATGTAAGGCGTGTCCGGCTCAAGCGTGGACTTCGGATCGAACAAGAGCCCCGCCTCCTCGACGGCCCTCTTTAGCGCTTGAAACTCGTAGTGCGATTTTGGCTTCCAAACGTCCAGGTCGATCGACGTTCGGCCGGGTTGACCTGCAAGAATCCCTGCCGCGCTGCCGACCAGCGTCAACCGGGCGGTCGCGCCCTGCCGCCGCAAACTCTGATCCACCAGCGTCAGTTTCTCCAGCCATTCATCCCTGCTAAGACCCGGTTGTTCCATGTTGTCTTGTTTGCTATGGTAACAATCCCGCCCCGAAAGAGCAACGTTGCGGAATTCCTGGGCGACTCCGCCACCGCTTTCGGGAAGGACCGACGACGAATCCAGCCACGCCGGGGCGTATCGTCCTGGAGGTCGAACCGAATCCCGGTAGTGCAGCGAAGCGCGGAAAACTGGAGCTCTTGACTGGCCCAGTGCCCTCCACCCCGATCGAGTGAGCGGTGGAGCGGGTGCGTCATACGAGCGGGGAGGTTTCTCGGCACCTCGGCCGGTTAGGCTTTGCGGGATCCCTCTTTCTGCGAGTCACTCTGGGAATGGTTCAAAGCGCCGACTGTCGTGATGAAACAGAATGAACTCTCCATTTTCGCCGAGCACACCAAGCACAATGTCAAGGGGCTCGTGGAAATACGGTGAACCTGTGCCCTTCTCCTCGTCGATAAGGGCCTGGGGGAGAACCTGCCACACAATCGCCGGTTCGCCGTACGCCGGCAGGCTCCTGTTTTGCAGGCCCTCCTTCCAGCGAACGAACTGCTTTGGTTTAAAGCTGTGGCCCTTGGCCATCTCTTCATACATTCCGAGAAGGCTCTGTTTCGAAGCTTTGATCTGGTCAGCTGTCACTCTTCTAGCAGCCTGTCGGACTTGGAAACCGATTTCAGTAGCAGGACCCTGCCACCAGATCCCGCTGCTCACAAAAATCAAGATTTTCTGACTTTACGTTGTCCCCACGCGGCCACGGACCCGATTC
>Ga0187849_1001041_pt1 | contig 32985 bp, 57 predicted proteins | sample June2016WEW_4_10_2_FD_132412 | JGI IMG/M metagenome (GOLD analysis project Ga0187849, IMG submission 132412) | Peatland microbial communities from SPRUCE experiment site at the Marcell Experimental Forest, Minnesota, USA - June2016WEW_4_100 | ecosystem: Environmental > Terrestrial > Soil >...
CGAAAACGGAATTGTTACTGATTAGGACGTATTCGCCGTTGTAGTTTCTCCATGTTATTTTTGCCCCAGACGTGCCGGAATGGGCGGGAGCAAGGGGAGTGCGATATGTCCCGGCCCGCAGAATGACCGTGTCCCCCGCCTGGGCGTTGGCGTTGGCCGTAGCAAGCGAACAACAGGCCGCACCGGCGAGGGGTGAAGCGCTGTAGGCGTTCGCATAGGACACCTGCCCGGTAGGACTGACCCAATAACCAACGGACGAAGCCGTTGAGACAGTCACGGAAGTCGGCGTAAACAATCCCGCGAGCGCGGCTGGCGCAGGGGTGGCGTTAATGCCCCACCCTGGAATAATGCGGACATTGCGAGCCGCTGATGCTAATCCCATGATTATCTTCCCGTGTTCATGCACCGCTCACACGGCAGGTCGATCTCTTTGAGATGTTCTCGCCAGTCTGCTGTGAGCGGAATGCCCCGCCCCTTGTATTTCAATCCCCACGCCACGCAACACCCGTAGAGCGTGCCGTCGTAGAGCGAAATCATGTCGGCCGGATACCACCAGCAGGGGACACCATCGCCGTCAGGCAGGTGATATGGGATGTGCCAATCGATGGCCTCAACATGGACGCCTTTATGCCCATGCTTCTGCGCGTACTCGGCGACTGCTCGCACAATGTCTGCGTTCGAGCGCGTTCCGTAGCGGGCTACAAACTCGTCAGTATAGTACGAGAAATAGACCGTGTCGAAACAGTCGAGAAGCGGCAGCTTCTCTGGATGCTCGCGGAACAACCAGCCGTTAGTCACGAGCCAGATGTTCGGGCAGTCGAGGATGTCGTGGATATCACGGGCGATTGCCTCGAACTCCGGGTGAAGCGTCGGCTCACCCCCGCTGATTTCGACATTCTCGATATGCCCGATGAGCCGCCCGTACTCTTGCAATTTCTCTATCGGGAGGGCCGTCCATTCGGCATGAGGGCTGTACCAGGTCAACTGCTCACGGACAATACACTCCGGGCATCGGCGGTTACAGACCCGTGATATGGGAATCTGTATCCGCTTGATTTCGCGGCCCTCTTTGAACTTCATGCTCTCCACTTCTCCAGGTCAATGACCCAAATTGTTTCGGCCAGGTCAGGCTCACCGAATCGCTCGGTGACGGCCTCCTGGACGCTATGCCATTGCCAATCATGGCCGCAGAGCATTTTCCTCGCCTTCGGCATCCAAGCCTCAATGTCGGCCTTCACGGACTCATAGGAATGGTCCCCGTCGATGAAGACCATATCGACCGACTGGTCGGGCACGAGCTTCGCCGCCTCAAGGCTCGTCATCCTCATGGCCTCAAGGTTCGGGAACTGCCCGACATTCGCCATGAACTCTTCATAAACATCGTGGTCTGGCACTGCGATTGCGGGACCAGTCATGCCGCCCTGTTCATTAAGCGTTCCTTTCCACGTATCAACGGCGATGACCTTAGCGGGCGGCTGACCGTCGGTGCGTTTTACTGCCCCGGAAAGTAGGGCATGGGTCGAGCGGCCCTTCCATGACCCGATCTCGATGATTCCATCCATTCGGCAGGCCGTCTCATAGAGCCAGTTCAGTTCGAGCGGGGCCATCCAGCCGGAGATTTCGTTCTCGTAGAGTTTGCGGCTCTGCATCACCGCCCATATCTTCTCGCCGGCCTCGAACTCGGAGCGCCCATAGGCGTACTTGCCGACGTGCATGAGCGGGATGGACGGGTCGGCCCATATCTTGTAGCCGAGCGTCTGCTTGGCCCGCTTGCAGAATGCGAGGTCTTCACCGACCTCCTTGCCCTTGTCATCGACTCCGATCCCGAACGGCGGCCCGATGGCCTTCACTACGTCCGGGTTGAACCGCTCCAACACCCGCCGCTTGATGAGCATGAAGCCAGTGCCGAGCCCGTCGACCTCGAACAGCCCGACACGCGGCACCGCGTAGCGCGTATGAAACCCGCCGTCATGGTAGTCGAAGATGAGCGGCCGGGCCTCGCGTTCCTTGCGGAAATAAACCCCACCGACGATATCCAGGTCATACGACATCAGGCGCGATACCGCATAGGGCGGGAATGAGATGTCACTGTCGACCCACAGCAGGAAATCGGCGTTCGTCACATTCAGGAATGATGCGGTCATCTCGTTTCTGTTCGCCGAGATCAGGGCGCACTCGTTCGTCAATACCTTGTGCGGGATGCCCCTGAAGAGCAGATATTCCCGCGCCGCAAGCAACGAGTGCATGCACTCCGGCTCCAGCTGCCCCCGAAGAACGGGACAGGCGATGAGAATTGATGGCGTCAAACGCGCCTCCTTGTGGAAGATTAAAGCCGTACTACTTCGGCACCTCTCCTGTCACGCCGATCGGATGCGGCGTGATGATGACGCTGACCGAGCCGTCCGGCCCGACCACGCGATGTACCTTCGCCGGGATTATCGGAACCCCAGGCGGAAGTTCCGGCTTTTTCGCTTCCTCTTCGTCGTCCTTGGCCTTGACCTTCGTCTCCGGGACGTGCGGTTTGTCTGGCATTGGCCGCTCCTTCACCTGGACTCCAACGCGGCCCAGGATCGCATTCATAGCATCGACATGAGTCACCGGCTGGCCGTCGGCTGGGTCAATCGTGATAGCCAGGTCGTCGAGCATCGCCACCATCTCGAAGTCTTTCTTGTCCGTGATGGCGACGCCCGACAGTTCATGCTCGTCCAGCCACCTTTGCACGATGGCGCGTGATCCGTCGTCCCCGGCGCGGGCGGAGAAAATCCTCACTTCTACACCGGCCTGCTTGAGCATGCGGAGGAATGAGAGTGGCGCTTCGTTGTCCGCCCCATAATTCCTGCCGGTCAACGCGAACGAACGGGCATCGGGAAATTGAACAAGCACTCCGTCAAAGTCGAACCCGACCCAACCGCTCATGTCACCCAGTCGTCAGGACAGGTGGATGATGCCGGCGGTGGACCACTGAATCGTGAACGTGCCGTTCGTGGCGGTCTGGTCGGAACCGAAGTCGAAGTAGCAGACCAGATTGTCGGTCGTCGCGGCCCCGGTGGACTTATAGACGACTGCGCCACGCGCCGTCAGCGTGACGGATGACCAGGACACGTTCTGCCCGTCGAACTGACCCCAATGGTTCGTGGTGTCGGTCGTGCAGGTGGGAGAGGTGATCTGCGCCCCGCCCGTCGTGTAGTTCGTGGTGCTGACCTCGCTCGTGACCGTCGTGCGATAGTGAGTGGCCGAGGTGGCCGAATAGGCCGAGGTGACGAGCATGCAGTAGAACGTGTTGCTCGTCAGGTTGATGGTGTTGCACAGTACCTCGGACTTGAAATAATCATACAGAATCGAAGCCATTTGTTACCTCCATGTGGTAATGGTCTGTATCGCAAGGGTCATGGTAACATGACCGTCTTGTCGTCGAATGTTTCTTCTTTTCATTTTGCCAGCGGTGGGTTCTCCACCATCTTGTTCATCGGCGGCGCGCTGACGAACTTCGCGATGCCCTGCGAGACCCAGACGGCGGCGCAGTCCGCCGTGACGCTCCGCCGCTCGCCGCGATGGGCGCACTTCCAATCGACGAGGAACTCGACCTCAATCGTTGTGGGTGACAATGCGCCTCTCCAATTCTGCGAACAACGGGACCCAATACTGGTTCCAGACGTTGTCCCAGTCGTACTCCAGAATGCCGCTTCGGACCTTCTGCGCTATCGCGCCGCGGTCGCACGGCTTCACCGCCGCGTAGCCTTCTTCGAGCGCATCCAGCACGGCCCCGGCGTCACAGCGGAGGCGGAAGCCTTCCGTACCGAGCCACTCGCGGTCGGCGAACTTGTCCGTCTTGATGAGCCAGCCGGTCTTGCAGAGTTCCGGCCCGCTGGTCGTGTCGGTCACGACGACGGGAACGCCGCACGCCTGAGCCTCGATGATGGGAACGCCGAAGCCTTCGCCGCGCGTCGGGAGCGCGAATAGGTCGAACCCGTTGTAGATATTCGCCATCATCGTCGCGTCAATCCGGCCCATCCACATCGCGCCCTGGTCCGGCCATAGCACCCAATCGTTGATGCCGATGTTCTTGGCGATTTGCTGATAGTTGAGCGTCTCGGCGAGAATCCCGCCAGCGTGTGAGTGCAGATAGAGCCGCGCTTCTTCGTGCCGCTCGTGGAACACTTTGAACGCCTGCATGAGCGGGATGTAGCCCTTGCGGTCATCGCCGTAGTTGAGCCCGACGGCACCGATGAGGAACTCGCCGCCCTTGAGCCCGACGGCCTTGCGGAACGCCTCGCGCCCGGCTGGGCGGATCGTGAACACCGACGCGTCCATGCCGAGCGGCGCGTAGATAGGCCTTAGCCCCATCGCCTCAAGTTCTCGGATAGCGTGCCGCGTCGGGCCGATGACGATTCCCGGCTCGACGAATATCTCTTTCATGCGCTCCGATATCCATTCGGAGTCGATGTACGCGACGGCCGCCCATTGCTCTTTCGGGAACAAACGGTGGCCGCACATCGTCCAGATGTCCCACGACGTGAAAACGTAATCGAACTTCTCTTGCTCCATCATCTTGTTGATGTAGTAGCCGTTCGTGCCGTCGAACACGTCGATGCCCTGGACTTCCTCGTAGAGTTTGCCGAGCAGGGTGGACGGGTCTTGATGCGCGTCAACCGCCGTGCCAACCTCATCGACCAACTCCATCATCCGGGCGCGGTCATACCAATAATGCCACCCGGTCGTCTGATGCTTCGTGGCGATTCGGACGTAGTGACCCGCGTCCGTCAGCCGCCGCACCGCTTCAGCGGTGACGATGCCGTATGCGGTCTTGCAGTCCGGCTCGCTCGAACTCCAAATAATTCTCATTCATGCTCCTGGTCGGAAGGGCGGGGGGCCGTTGCCGACCCCCCGACTTCCTGATATCGCTTCTGAGTTTGCACTCCTGCTTCTGCTTACATTGAGGGGACGGTGGACTGTTTGTAGCGTGCCCGCCCGCCGATGAGAGTGACGATGCCGAGTTCGACTCCCGAGCCGTTGTTCGTCGTTCCGAGGAACGAAACGTACTGGAAGCCGTTGCCGGCGTCGAGGTCCTGACCTCTGACCTGGCAAACGAGCGCGAACGTGCTGGCCGTCCCGCCGACCACGGTGGCCGTCGCACCCGTGACCGTCTTGGAGCCGGACCCCGTGGAGGTCGAGGCCTGATACGCCTTCAGCGTCAGCGTCGAGCCGGAGGCGAGGGCCGAGCCGGAGAGAACGCCGACCAGAAGGTCATAGTTGGCCATGTTGGCGTAGGTGGTCGTGATGGTGCTTTGACCGATGGAGACGTGATAGCCTCCGTACAGCACGTCGTATTGCTGTGTGAAATAGTGAATGTTGCCCATATTTGGGTCTCCTTGTTAACTGTGTGTGGCGATCGTGACAAACGGGCTCACGGTTGTGGACCCGTTCTTCGGCGTGATTGCCGAGGACAGCATCGGCTGTCCGTCCACGCGGAGCGTGATTCGCCAGAACGTCTCGTCTGTGACGTAGCCGTAAGAACCGGGAACGTGCTGAGACGCATCGATGATGATTGACCTGTCGGCTATCAGGTAGTGGGCGAAATCGGCGAGAATCAAATCGCCGAACGTGCCGAGTGCCGTGGCTTGCTCGGTAACGATAAATGGCCGCCCGAGGATTGTGTTCTGCCCCATGTCGATGTGATTGGCGAGCGCCGTGTCGCTGCGCTTGAGTTTGATGAGGGAGGCGAGCGCGCCGGGGCTGACGAGCCACACGGCCCGCTTCCAACTGTCGGGGAGGAAACGAGCCGCTACACCGGCGAGGTCCTCGTAGTAGATATCGGTGGATGTCCCAGCGGCACGGACTGTCTGGATGAGCGCGGGGCAATTGAGAATCCCGAGCGGTTGGCCGGCGCCGTTGCCGCGAATGAACGCGGCGTCCTCGACAAACGCCAGAGCGCGGCCGATGAAGGTGCGCATGAGGTTGCCGAAGTTGTCAACGTCAGCCATGAGTTCGTTCGACGTGAAGAACCCGCCCCCGAGTTTGTGTGGCGTCATTTCAACATCTCCGAACTTGATGCCGGAGATGACGCTCGCGCCGCTGATGGCGGTCGCCGGGGCCATCCATGTGAACGTCACCCCACCGTAGATGTAGGTGGAGCGGTCGCTTTCAACGATGGTCCGCACGTGGAGCGAATCGGTGTGCGCTTTCAGCACCACCGCCCGAGGCCGGACGATGGCATCCTCCAGCGCAACCGTCATGATTTGAGAGGCCCATTCCTCAGGGATGAGGAAACCGCCGAGAGAATCATCCGACATAGCAAGGTGCCCAGCCTTGACGAGCCGACTGTCGGACGCTTGACCAATGCTGACGGCGCGGGCGCGGACTAGGAATTCACCGAGACTCTTGAAGCCGCCCGTCTTTGTATCGTAATCCATTTTCTGCTCCTAGCGTCAGGACGTGGTCGAGGCGAGTCCGACGAACGGGGAATAGGTGGCGGAGTTGTCCTTCAAGGTCAACTTCGTCTGGGGCCAGCATTGCCCAGCGACGCGCAGAACGAACCGCCATGCGGTCTCGTCGTAGTCGAATCTGATGTGCGTGGAGGCGTCGATGGTGATGGGCTGGCGATCGCCGATGAGGTAGTAGGAGAAGTCGGCGAAGATAATGTCGTTTGCGGTTGCGAGATGGGGCAGTTTTTCCGTGATGAACACAGGCCGGCCCAGGAGCGTCCAGTTGATGCCGAGGTGGGCGTCCGGCTGAAAGACCAGGATGCGGGTATACTCGGTCGAGAGGTACTTGGTGCCCATCGTGATGAGTTCCGGAATGACGCTCGGGTTGATGACCCAGACCGCTCGATTGAGCGACGTGGGGAGCATGGCCGCATACATCTTGGCGATGTCGTCATAGGAGATGTGCGACACGACGGCCCGATAGACGGAAGAGAGACAGCCGCAGTTCAGGACGCCCAGGGGCATCCCGGCACCGGAGCCACGCAGGAAAGCGTAGTCCTCGTTCCACGCCCACGCCTTCGCGAACTGCCGCTTGAGCATCGGCTCCAGCGCGATGGCGCTGTCGGCGAGCAATTCGTTCGAGGCATAGGTGATGCCGGCCAATTTGTGCGGCGTCAATTCCATCTGACCGAACAGCGGCGCGGTCCCAGACTTCTGGGCCGCTTCTGCCGTCCAGTAGGCGATGATGCCGCCGAACAGGGACGAGACGTGGCTCGTGTCGGCGACATAGGGGATTTTCAGCGAGTCGGTCGTCATCGGAATGACGGTCGGCCCGCACCGGCGCACGATTTCATCTTCGATTGCCAGTTCCTGCAGGTCTGCCCTATAGACCTCAGGGACGAGGAAACCGCCCATTGAGTCGTCGGCGATTTCCGAGTGTCCCGTCGTGCCGGCCCCGCCTTTCTCCTCGACGTAGAGTTTGGCGAGACGCGGGTCGAGAGTGCCCGACTTGCGGGACCGATAGATGGAGTCCAAGAAATACCGGAAGCCCTTGAACTCCTTGGCGGCTTCATTGGCCGCTTTTTGCTTTTCCTCGGGGATGAGGAATTTCTTATCGGCTTCCTTGATTTTGGCCTCTGCGTCGGCGCGCTGTTCCTTCATAGCGTCGGCGACGTACTTGCCCACCGCCTCGTTGACGGCGAGTTTGACGGCCTCGTCGATTTGAGCATTAGCCTGTTTGGTTTCGTCGCTCATAAAATTATCCGATGCTGGCTTTGGATTTCGGCGTGTCGTGCCGCCCGCCGCGCTTCGTGCGTCCTGACATCTCCAGCCGCCTGTTCGCCGGCTGACACTTCTCACGGAGTGTCTCCACCGGGTGCTGGTGCGGCCTGATGTCTCTAGAGCCGGAGCGGGGTGCTTGCCGAATGAGAGCCGAGGCCAGCAGATGTATCGTCATAGTAAAACGCTGTCGTCGGGGATGTCCTCGGCGACCTGAAATTTATGTTCCATGTCTTTATTGCCCAGCGGATGCGTGATCCGGAACTTCGTTTGGCACTTCGCGCACTTCACAACGGCGGTGCGGCGTCCGAGTTCATCGAACGCATCACGCGCTTTTCCGACGAAGCCGCATCCGGGGCATACGATTTCGATTTGGCTCATGTCAATGTGTATTGAGGCATCCCGTTGTTTGAATCAACGGACTGGGTGCCGTTGCCTATGGTCCCGCCTCCCCAATAAGGAGTCGTTATCGGATCCCAATGAGGCCAGTATCCCGGCCATTGATAAGGCGGATATGACGGCCAATGCTCGATGACCCGGATGATGGTCGTCGGAGGCTGTGTCTTCAGCGCCTCGACCTGTTTCTTCAGGGCTTCGAGTTCGCGGAGCAGGTCCGCATGTGTCGGTTGCTTTTTCATCTGACCTTACCTCTCAGTTTATCAACGGCGAGAGCGATGCCCTCGTTGATTTGCTTCCGCAGTTCTTCGGGCGGGATGGCCTTCAGAATATCGAGCGCCACCTGTTTCACCATCTCCTTGTCGAGCGGGATGGCGGCTGGCGGGTTCAACTTTTCGGGCTGTTCAACTTTCGTGAACACTTGCTTTTCTTGAACAACAGCGGGTAGAGCGCGAATCATGTCCTGTGTATCAAGAATCTCGCCCAGGATGTTCTCGTACATCCCGATGGTCTCGTCGTGCATGGCGTCGCGAAGAGCATCAGAGCGAGACAAGTTTACCACAAACGGAATCATCGTGTCCTCATACACCGCTTGAGCGATGGTATCGTGGATTTCCTTGTGGTCGTTGACCCAGGCGCGCGCCGTCTCCATCGTCCACTTGTCTTTGTCGAACAGGTAGGTGATGATTTTCTTGCAGTCAACGCAGTAGAGCGATTTGATGCCCTTCGCGTCGGACAACGACATCGTGCGAATTTTGTGACCGCTATGGTCGCCCTTGTCCACGGGGATGCGGATGTAGTTCTCCGTCACCTCGGGCTTCGTGACTGTTTCATCGGGCTTGACGCCGCCAGCCTTTGCTTCAGCCTCCGCGACTTCTTCTCTCTCGCGTTCGGCTTTCTCTAAGACGCCCTCGGCGATTTTGATGGCCTCTTCGCGTGATATTGGACGTCCCGGCGCGGTGATGGTTGCCGATGTCCCAGGCAGGTCAGGGTTGAACTCTTTCGCCGTCGCGGCGGAGATGATACCCTTGCCGACAGCCAGAGTCAGCGCCTCGGGGCATGACGGGATAGGCACGGCGCTGTATTCCAACAGTTCCCACTTCTTGTAGATGCGTCGCGGTGTGTCATCGCCCGCCTTCTGCACCGGCTCTTCCCACTCGATCGGGATGAAGCCGATAGACCATGCGCGGCAGAGCGGTCCGCTCCCGCCGATGTCCTCCGTATAGGCGCGATAGACCTCTTCGGCCTTCGCGGAGTTGGCAAACACCGTCTTGGCGAGGATACCCTTGCCGTCTTTGCGGAGCCACATATTCTTCGCGACCGGCAGGGAGTGGTAATCATGCCCGAACGGCACGACCGGGTTCTCGCGGAAGTGCTTCTCCTGCAGACCGTCCGGCAGGATGACCTCGCCGTCGCGGTCCTTGACGCCGGTCGTGATGTATGACACCACGGACCGCTCGGAGGGGTTCGACTCGACCGTCTCGGAGGTGCCGTACTTGACGACAATCTCCAGGTCGTCTTTCTTGATTTTCAGTCGCTGGGCAACCTCGGCGGCCTTGTCGGGATATACATCGACGAATTTCTTTCGCTCGGTAACAAAATCCATTGCCTGTCTCCTTTTACTTCAGCGAGAATTCTCCTCGCTTGTGGGCCTGCTTCAAGGCCGCGTTTATCTCCGGGAGGTGCTTCCCGTACCAGATGCGGAACACCTCGGGGTTCACTTTCAATATTTTCGCCATCTTGTCCATGTCATAGACCTGGGCGTTCAGGAACTCGACGACCTTCTTCAAGTCGATGTCCGGCAACGCGTCCGGCGACACGACGCTCGACGGATACGTCTCCATCAGCGTGCGCAGTATCGCCTTGACCTTGCCCTGCTGTTGGTCCATGATGCGGTTCATGGTGTGCGCGCCGGCGTTGACCCACTTCAGCAACCGCTCCAGGTTCAGGTCGAGTTCAAAAGCGATTTTCTCGCCCGTCCATGAGAGCGTCTCGGTCATGTACTTCCATGCGACCCAGCGCTCCAATGCCTCTAGCGTGTCATACTTCCAATCGGTCATGTTTCCTCCTCTTCGTTTTCGCTCTCCGCCTCTTCAATCTCCGGCACGATGGGTAGAATACAGCACCGGCAGTTCGGATGGTCGGGCGGCTCGTTCTCGCCGTCAGAGAAGTCCTCATCGAGCGCGACGACCTCGCCATCGAGTACGGCGCAATCTTCGCAGTTGTGGACAAGGATGCCGTTAGCAAAATATGTATGTGCGCCCTCAACTTCCAGATTGAAAACAAAGTATGATTGACTTCCGAGGACGAGAGTGGTATAATATCTATAAATACCATGTATATATGCGCGTATTGCCACAAGCAATTTGTCCCAGCTTATAAATTGCAAACCCGCTCTCGACCGAAGTATTGTTCTCGGGCGTGTTACCATCGGGCCACGAAATTTGGGCAAACCAAGACGTGCCCCGTTTGCGGCAAAGCTTTCTACGCCTACCCCTCCCATCGGAGCAAAACGCATTGCTCGCGGGCATGCTGCGCTTTGTCTGGCTCGGGTCCGATGGTTACAAAGATCTGCCCGGTCTGCGGGAAGAATTTTGAGGTTCACAAGTCTATCGCTCATCGTTATAAGGTTTGCAGTTGGACCTGCCGGACAAAGTTCACGGTGCGGAAAGTATGCCCCCGATGCGGGAAACAATTCGCCGCATATACGCCCAGGAAGAAGTATTGTTCGGAAGCCTGCCGTCGCCCTCCGGTATTCGTTGACTGCTTGAACTGCGGCAAGAGATTTAGAACGACACCATCGGAACATGCGGAGCGAAGATTTTGTTGCTTTTCTTGCTGTCGCAAATATCGCGGCGAGACTTCGATTGAGCGTGCGGTTCGTGAAGCCCTGGAGCGTCTGCACATCCCCTTTAGTCCAGAGCATCCCGCTGGAAGACTCAGCATCGACTTTTATCTGCCTCAACAGAATGCGTGCCTTGAGATAGATGGAACGTATTGGCGTCCTGACCCTTTTAAAGACGCCAAGCGTGATGCGAGACTGCGCGAACTTGGCTATCTTGTGTTCCACGTTGCCGAGAGTGAAATAAAAAACGCGAGTGACCTGGATGATTTGATTGTCGCTCGTCTTCAGTCGGCTCCCATGTCGTAGGGCTTGAATTTCCCGCCAGCCATAGCCAACTTCATACACCTGATGCTCGGCAGTTGCCGTCAGCCGTCGCCCATCGGATGTCTCTATCTCGATCATCTTGCCAGCATATCTGCGCCGCATAGTCCGCGAGACCCGTCGCCAGCCCGCATGAGTAAGAACTTCGTCGCCCTTCTGGATATCCTGGATATGCGTCTCTCCGCTTCTGGTGATGACATTCGTGTTCGCCGGAAAACAGGTCAAATCATCCTCACTCGCCATCCATTCCTTCGATTCCAGCCCGCTCTGCTTGTACGTCTCGACCGCCGCGGCGTTCGATGCGCGCAACGTCTCGGTGCGCGCTATGCGCTCGGCGCGATATCGGTCCCACGACTGGAACATCTCCGTGATGCGCCGCGTGAGGTCCGGAATGCCTTCTCCGGCTATCATCCCGGCGCGCAACGTGTCGGTGAGCATCTCCTGGCTGGTCGTCTGCAACTGGTCAGCGAGTTTGATGGTGTACGTGCGGAGATACTCCACGAGCGCAGGAGAGGTCATATCGAAGTCAATGCCGAGTCCGTAGTTGTCGTTCAGAGCGTCGCCCTCGGCGTCCAGTATCGCTTTGAATATGGGTCGCAGTTCCTCGGCTGTCAAGTTCTTCATCGCGCTGGAGCCGGCTAACCACCGCTCGATGAGGTCGGGGCGGTAGTCCTTGCCGGAGCCTCGACAAACAAGGCAAGGCGTGTTGATGAGCCCCACGTCCGTAGAGATGTGAGCGTAGCCTGTTCCCTTGCAGTCTGGGCAATCTTTCTGGTGGCCGGAGTGCTTCATGTGGGCGAGCATGATTTTCCGCTCATGCGCCCAGACGCGCCGCATCGCGGCAGAGATGCGATGCTCGAACCGTTTGAGCCGTCGATTCAGAGCGAGAATGACGCGCCGGCGTTCCGTCATGCTGATTTTGCGCCTGCGGGGCCGTTTCACGATAGCCAGGACTGCGGCCTGGTTGTCAAAATGGCTCCTAGACCCTCCCAGCGGGGTTTCCGGGGCGATTAGAGCGTGAGCCGTGGCGTGTTCGTTCGCCTTGAGCGCCTCGGCGAGTTTCGCCGTGAGCGTTTCCGGATGCAGGCGCGCCTCCAACTCTACGCGGCTCGCTTCGTGATGCGCTCGATCATACGGTATCCCCGTCAGCATCAGCCCGCGCTCCGTCAATTCGTGAAGCGCGAAGAACGGCATCTCGGGCGGCTCATCCTCATCGTCGAGCCACATCTCGCCGGGCGGGATGAATGTCGCATAGACGAGGTCGTGGCCGCCTTCCGTGAAGTCGTCATCGTAGTCCTTGCGGATGAGGTCGCCGTCCACGAGCCAGCACGTGACGTAGGCGTTGCTGTATGCGTCGATTTGCTCGCGGTGAACGCGCTCGGCGGCGTCCGGCGCATCCATCGGGCCACGATAAACACCGCCGGCCGACTGGCGCTCGTCGCGCTCTTTGCGGTCGGCGTATTCCAGCGCGTGGTCGTAATCGTCACCGCCGACCATCAGGCGGTACTCCGTCGCCATGTGGTCGATATAGAAGCCGTACTCATACGCGAACACGGAGTTGTCAATCCAGAACTCTTTCTCCGGAATGAAGAAGAACCGGTAGTGCTGGCCGAAGTTCGTGAAGTCCGTGTCTATCTCGCGACGGATGTAGTCGCCGTGGACAAGCCAGACTTGGAACTCGCCGCGTGTTTCGTAGAGATGGTCATGCGCCAACATGATTTCATCCGGCGTGACCGTCTCCTCACCCGTGTCACCGGCGGCCCGAACAACCGCGTTGTCCACATGAACAACACCGTTGCCCACCCGTGCGGCTATCGTCTCGGCCAGACGTTCGGCGATACCGTCACGCGCCGCTTCCGCCAGAAAGCGGTCGGCCACCGTGACGGCGAGGTCAGCATGACGTTGTTTCATTGTTTCTTCCGTCCCCAGATGAACCACGTCAGCCCCATGATGATGGTGAACATCAGAATGATGATGACTTTGACGAGACTCATCTCGCCCCCCACCAGCACGTTTGGAGTATAACCGTCAGATTGAATATCGTGAGATTCAGCGAATGGACATCGCTGGAGGCTCTCCAATCTACGCCGACCCGGAATATCATGAGGTTGAATTGCCCATCATAAAAAGGGTTATCCCAACTGACGAAGCCTCGCCACGGCCCTTTCGATTGTTTCATGCTCCGAGTCGCTCCTTGATGATGTCCATCGCGCTCCGCGCCAGGTTCTCGGCGAGCGTCTCTTCCTCTTCCTGCGCCATCTCCGGGTTCGGCACCGCGTTCGCGGTGATGGAACTCAGCGGCACCATCAGATTGCTCACGAGCGGGTCGTCGCCGCCGTCAGCGGGTTCTTCGCCCAAGTCGGCGCGGGCCTCGTTGATGGCCAGGATGCCGGCGGCCGTGTAGGTCTTGCGTTCGTTCATCTCCAACTCTCGGTTCGCCGGCACCGGGTCTGAGAATGACAGGAATATCTTCTCGTCAAACAGCGGACAGAGCGATTGATTGATTTTTTCTTCCAGTTTCCGCAGACGGGGCAGAATGCCGTTCTTCGCGTGTCGGTAGTCGCCGACCTCGGCGTTGGAGCGCGAAACGCCTTGCGCCGTCAACACGGAAATGTTGACATCCAACGCCGCGCAGATTTCTTCTCTATTCAGTTTCCGCCAATCGACGTTCGCCATTTCCTGCATCGTCATCGTCGTCTTGACGAACTTAACGTCTGGCGGCAGGATGGCGGTCTTGCCCGCCTTGGCGTTGCCCTGATAGCGCTGGGAGAAGGTCTCCGCCAGCCGGTCACGCTCTACGGCGCTCACGTTCTCGCCGAGTTCCAGCACGCCGCCGACGTTGGCGCGGTTCGCAAATAACGCCTCCTCCAACTCGTACAACTCGCGGTTCGTGTAAATGGCATCGGAGATGCCTTGAACCGGGCCGAAGCCGGAGAAGAAGTTGCGCGGATTCGGGCGCCGGAAGTAGATGATTTCCTCTGGCGGGAACTCATGCTTCGCCCGCCCGCGCTCGTAGATGTAGCCCTTGATGAACGCGCTGGCGTCGGGTATCGGGTTAATGTACTGCGCGCAAACGGGCCATATCTCCGTCGGCACGCCGAGCGTCTTGTCGGGCGGTATCCACCAGTACGCCTCTCCGGTCAGGTCCATATCGACGATGGTCATATACCACAGGTCCGACGCTTCAATCCACGGGTTCGGGTTGATGAGCAGGTCGATGAGCGGATGGTCCGTGATTTCATCGACATCGGCGGAGTTCTCCATCTTGACGACGAGGTTTGGGTTCGACTCCAGCCATTTACGGCGCGGGCGGTTGATGGATTTCGTGCGGCAGGTCGTGAACTTCTGGCCTGGCGTCTCTTTCGTCGTGTAGAGGTGCCACGGCACGGCGGCGCAGGTGTTGCCGTTCAGATTGACGCAGGTGTAAACCCACGACGTGAACTCGTTCTGAATGAAGTCCTCTTTCGTCTTGGACTTCATGTTCATCAGGTCCGTGCCCCAATAGCGCCCCGTGTTCCACGCGCTATTGTCGCTGTAATCGGGGCGGGCGCCGCCGCCGCGGATGGCGGTGGAGATGCCGACGGAGTACATCTGCTTAATCCGCCCGGCTCGGTAGGCGAGCCATTCTAACCGACTGACGGTCGGTTTATCATTCGCGTTCATGTTGATATCCCCTTATGCGAACACGACGCTGAATTCCGGCGCATTGAGCCGCCGCCGCAAGTGCGTATAGATAGCGTAGCGTGCCGCGTCACAGTTGGAAACCAGGATTCCGTTCGCGTAGAACTCGTGAACGGTTTGGACGGAAAGGTTATAGACGGAGGTTTTATTTGGTTCGGCTGCGCCACCGATAAAGTGCGGCGCACTTTTTAGAGCAAGCGGTTGTCTTGGAATATCGGTTGATTGTGAACTCTTCGCCGCAATTGACGCATTGGCGGGTGACATTATCGAGTCCGGCCTTGCGTCTCCATGCTGACTTGCATTTGTTCGAGCAAAAGCGGTCGCTATCTCGGAGGCCAAGGTCTGGGAAATCGTTATGACAAACGGCACATGTTCTAATGACAGGTTGACGCTTCCGATAAGCGTCGCGCCCGTGTTGACGATGCCAATCTCTTCCCGGCCCACTTCGATGCCAAGCGGCGGCAAGGGGCCGGATGGAGGCCAAGTGATTAAGGTCGTGCGGAACCGCCTTGCCGTGGTCCGACAGATGCCTAAAGATTGGCTTGCACTCCAAATTGGAGCGGTCATTATTGAGCGGATTGCCATCCTTGTGATGAATGGCATGACCCGCAGGAATCGGCCCATTGTTGTCAATCCAGATCGCCCGATGGAGATAACGCCGCTCAAGTGGGATATTCTCGCTGGCCTTGAAATAGACGCGATCTGCCCGCTGCCTTGCTTTGGGATATCTTCGATATGGGATACCTTGATAGATAATGCGTTCGTTTTGCATATCTCTATTATATCACCATATCGAAGCGTGTCAAGTGGTATAAATCCCTTGCCGGGACAGAAAATCGGATGATTTCCAGTCCCAGTCAGATGATTTCCGTCACTAAAGACCGCCGTATAAACCGTAGCCGCTGGATCAGTCATTCCACAAAGGGCTACCGGATAATAACCTTGCCGCGTGAGTACACGATCGCCAATGGATATTGATTCAATTGGCTTTTCGCCTTGGTCTGTCATCACCATTGTGCCGGCAATGAAACAGCAATGGTCGTCGAACTTGACCGGCTCGTCCAGCACCCGCTCGTCTTTGTCGGTTTTCCAACTGTAATGCTCGAACTCGCGGATGAGATTGACGCTCCGCGGGTCGGTGATGCGCCGGAATCGTTTGACGAAGTCGATGCCATCGACCACGTCCTTCTCGGCGGGGTGGGCGTTGAACCCGGCGCGGTGTATCTCAGCGATGCGGGCCGGTTCGGCGGCGTCGCAGTATATCTCCGGATTCTGGCCGATGTTCTGCGTCTCCATCCAGCGGATGAGGTCGCCATTGGTCATCTGCTTCGCGTACAGCCGCTCCGTCAGATAGACAGTCGGACGGTGGTCCGCGCCGAAGTCGGTCTTGTAATCCACCTGCACGACGGCGGTCTCGTTGTTGAAGCCGAAGTCGTTGCCGTAGATTGTCTCGTCCGGCGTGAACGGGCACCCGCCATCCACGACTTCGAGCGGGCCATAGATGCTCTCGACGCGCCCGCAGTATTCGCCGAGCGCGAAGATTTTGTACAGTCGGACATCCATCTTCTCCAGCGCGTTCAGTTCGTGGATATACGCGGCGTCTAAGAACGGGTTGTCTTTGTAGGTGGAGCGAATCCAGGTGACGTTGTCCGCCAGACGCAACCGCTCGTTAATCCATCCATGCTCGTCCGACGGGTTGAGAGACAGGAATATCTGGTTCACCTCGCCCGGCCCGTGCGGTCGGTTCATTCTGATGCGGAGTTCGATGAAGTCGTCCCACGTGAACTCGTTCGCTTCTTCGATGTGGACGTAGTTCCACTCCTCCGACCGGATGCGCTCCGGCATATCGACGGAAATGAAGCGCCAGACGTTGCCGTTCGACGGGTTCAGGATTGTGTGGGTTGATTTCTCGTAGATGAGATGGTCGAGCAATCCGTATTCACGCAACAGCGGCAACACCTTGAGTTCCAGCACCGACGAGCGCAGAGCGGGAAACGTCTTGCGCGTCGTCAGGAACCGGCGGTCCGGGCCTTCCTCCATGAAGCGCAGGATGAACAGTTGGATGATGCTGTGCGATTTCGAGGAACGCGAGCCGCCGACGTTCACGACATACGGTGCGCGGCAAGCCGCGTTCCGCTTATAGACGGTCGTGACTTTCTTGATGAGGTCGCCGGCTCTCGGGCCTACGCTCATTTCGGCTACGCTGGTGCTCATTCTGGTTACAGCCCTAGCAGTTGACGCACACGCGGCAACGCTGTCGGAGCGACCGCGTCATTCGGGTGCTGGGCAATATGGCGTTGCAGGCAGGCATAGCGCCGTTTCCAGCCGCGCTTGGAGGCGACATATCGCCGACGCTTCGGCTGGTCCGCCTTGCTTGACTTCTTGTTTCCGCCAGACGCGCTCTTGCCCATCAGTCGCCTCGTTTGCCTTCGTTGCCATTTCCGCCGTCGCCGTTGCCACCTTCGGGCGGCTCGACCAACTGATAGATGACGCGGATCGGTGCGGCGCTCTCGTCACCGCCGACAATCTCTGTTGGGAAGAGTTTCGTTACCATCTGGTAGAAGATGGCGCGGTTGTGGTCGGACTTATTCGCCCACGCCACGAGCGCTTCCGTGCCGCCCATCGTTGTGAAGGCGTCGAGGAATGCGGCCTTGAGCGTGGTGAAGCGGTTCTTTGTCCCAACCTTGCGGCCAGCGGGGTTGCCAGACTCACCCTTCTTGAATGCCATTCGCTTTTCCCTTGCGTGTCACCCCGACGCCCGGTCTCTGCGCTTTCTTGTTGTTGGCAGTCCCGTCAGAGATGGCGACGGCTACAAGTTTCTCAGCCGAATGAAGCGCGTTCAAATCGTTGAGCAATTGCAGAGCGTCGGAACTATCGAACTCCAGGACGACACGGGTACACTTGTCGCCGGATACTAGACTCTTGCTCTCAAGCGATTTGAGGAGCGCCTCGAATCCTACGGTCACTTCTTCACCGTGATACGCAGTTCGTCGATGTCGAGGACTTTGCCGCTCTTGAGTGCGTCAATCTGGTACGTGACGCCGGCCTTGAGGATGACGCTGTTGGATGTGCCTTGGGGAAGCACGCTTTGGCGGAGCCGGCGCTTGATGTAACGATATGCCAGTCTAGTCGCCCCGCAGCAGACTGACGGGCCGGGGGTCGGCGTCGGCGTTGGAGTAGGAGTCGGGGTTGGGTTGGGCGGCGCTGGGTTCGATGACCAATTGACGGTCACATAATGCGCGTCGTATCCGCCGTTGGCTTTGAAGGCGTCGAGTGCTGAGAACGGCATGACATACGTCCCGTGGAGGCCCCAGTCGTTGCCCCAAGAGTTCTGGCCGTAGAACACTTGAGCCGTGAGGTCGTAGCCGAACAAAAACGTCTCATGGCCGCCATCGACGGTGGTGTAGTTCGCGGGGAGAACGCCATCGGAGCCGATGTTCATCCACGAATCGAACCACGGAGCGCCGATGGAGATGAAATGACCGGCGGCAAGCGCGTCGCAGATGTTCGTCCCGCCGTCATCGACGCGCACATAAGTCAGGAGCGGGTATTGCGCTGCGTAGGCGGTGTCGAGCATCCCCTGATATGACCAGGTGGTCGGGTCAGAGGTGTCGAGCGTATCCGTGTAGGGGCGGAAATGTTCGAGCAGACAGCCGTATGCGACGAGTTGGTCCAGCGCGTCACGCGGCTCCGCGCCGGCGTCCTGCGTGAGCGTTCCCTCTTTCAGACGAGCGAGGTTATAGACCCAGAGCGGGGAGAACCACTCGCTATAGGCTGACGTTTGGATGGCGGTGCCGGAGAGATTGCCAGCGATTCCAAATCCGACGCAGGCACCCAATTGGCCCTGGTCGCGCACCGTCGGCAGGTACTGCGCCAGGCTGTACTGATTTGGGATTGCGGCGACGCTGGGCCGATGCAGGTAGTCGCGATGGTCGCGCTTGTCTTTGATGTGACCGAATCGGCGTATCTGTTGTGTCATTATTCCCCTCCTAATGTCCCAGAACTCGCAGAATAAAACTCGCCAGGGCTACGATCAACCCGGCGGTAGCCATGCCCGTCGCTATCGTCAGAGATTTGTTGCTGGCCTTGCCTTCCATCTGATTCATGAACTTCCGGAATTCTTGGACCGCGTCCTCGACCGGCTTGTGCGCGAGGCGATACTCTTCTTTGGTCATGTAGTTCTTGGTCTGGTCCTGCATGGCGCTCCTAAACTCATTCATGGAATATAGGCGGGCGTCCATGACATCCTCGCCTCGCTTTATCTCTTTCAGGATGGATTCTAGGCGCTCGTCAATGTATTTAACGATTGGCACGCCATCGACGTGGCGAAGTTCTCCGTTCTTGGGGTTCACTTGGAATAATTTGAAGTCTTTGCCATCCACCATATTATTCACTTCTATTCAGTTTTGCGACGCAGACGGCGACTTTCGCTTTGAGGTCTGAGAGTGATTCCAGGACTCTGTCGTGGCCCTCGCGGTATTCGAGTCTCGTTGCCCGCACCGTTCGGGGTTCGGGGCGAGGCCGCGCTCGGCCGTCCCAGACCCGCCATACTTCAGGATTTGGCCTAGAATTGCCCACATCGACGGTGGCCTTGCCGATGGGCGGCGATCAGTTCGCGCCTGGAACCTTGATGTCCAGTTTTCCGATTTGTCGGCGCAGTAGAAGCAACAGCACCAGCGCACCGATGGCCCCGTAGAGGTGGAACAGCCGGATGTAGCACGCGACGCCGAGCGCTCCGTAGGCGAGAATCCAATGGAAATTCACTTTGCGGAGCAGGGTAAGGATTTTCGTCAGTATGTTCTTCATGCGTTTCCTCCGCCCGTCAGGACGTGACCGGGGGAGCCGGGGGCGTGTCGGCCGCCAGTTCTGCCGTGACCTTGTCGAGTTCGCCCTGCACGGAGTCGGCCAGCGCTTGAATCTCGACGGGATCCTCTTTGGCCGACGCGAAGTCAGCCGCGAGTTGCTTGGTCAGAACGATGAGTGAATCAACGGCGGTTTCAAGAGCCGTGATTTTCGTTTTCAGGTTGTCAACTTCGATTGTCATAAAAATCTCCTTCGAATAAATGCGCTCCGCCATCAGGAGCAGAGCGTCGAGTTTTCTTCCGATTGAGGCGCGGACGGTGTTATCTCCCGATTCGCAGGCTCCCGAGGTGTCCGAATGCTCCGACGATGGACAAGAGCCAGATGCACAAGAACAGAATAATCAGGACTTTCAGCACAGTCTTGAACACGGGCGGGATAGGTAGCAATGCATCGACCATCCACCAGATTAGCCCACAGACCACGATAACGATAAAAATAGTTACGATCGGCATAATGCCTCCTTCATTTGAGTAGCCGCCCGACGAGGAGCCCAACCCCTGCACCGGCGGCGGTCCATAGAATTTTAGACCCGATGGTCTCTATCTTTTGGTCATTGATAAACTTCTTGAGGTCAGCGATTGAAGCCGCGAGGGCGGCGTCACGTTGAGAGGCAAGCGCCTCCTGTGCTTTGTAGCCGTCGATTTGGGCCTGAAGGAGACCCTTTTCCTTGAGCCAACTGGGCTGCCGGACATTCTTGTATTCCTGGTCATCAACGAGGGCCAGAACAAACGCCCGGTAGGTTTCCACGCCCATAGTCACGGATTTACCGTCCGTCGTGATGTCGTGCGCCCCTAAAATCTGGCCTCCTTGGTCGACTAATTGTTGAGGAGTTGCCGCCTTAACCTGGGCCAGCACAGCGATGAACGCCCGCTCGTTTGCGGCGGCGTCAGCCTCAGCCTTTGCTAGGTCAGCCGCGCTCTTGGCGATGAGTGCGTTCTGGGCCTTTATCTGGTCCTCAAGCGCCGCCGCCTGAGCCAGCGCGGCCTGAGCCTTCTGCTCCGCGAGATTGGCCGCGTGCTTGAAGTATAGCGTGCCGGCGACGATCACCACGGCTAAGAATGCCACAATAAGCCACGGGAGTGCTTTCTTCACGCGCTCATCCCCCGCCGCAGAGTCAGGCGGTTGTCCATGTGTCCGCGCACGAGAACGCCGGCGAATGCGCCCGTCAACCCGGAAAGCGCCGGGATGGCAATGCCAGCGATTGCGGCGTTATGACCAGCCAGCAGAACGAACCCGAAGAACGCCGCGAGATAGAGCAGAAGCGCCGGTCCGGTGGCGATATCAAAATTCAGTTTCATCTCGCCTCAAGAAAAAGTGGAGCCTGGGCCGGAGTTTTTCTTCCCGGGTAGGGACCGGCCCAGGACTCCGAGGAAAGGAGGTGTTGAGGAGGGGTTGGAGGACCCGTGAAATATCTTATCATGCCGAATAGCCCTCGTAGGCGGCCATGAACTTGTCAACGTAACCCGGGACTGGTTGTCCATTAATGGACCCTGAATTGTAGCAGCGGGCTATCTGCTCCGGCTGTATTGCCCCAGCGTTGAGCGCCCGGCGCTGGATGTACTGCACGACGAACGGCAACGCGATGTCATCTTCATCCAAGTCCTGCGGCGCGCCTTCATAGCCCAACTCGCAGGCGGTATTGAACAGAATCTGCCAGTTGGAATATGAGCAGGCGGAGTCGTGGTCGTACTGCGCCCACCGTTCCCGAACGTCGGGGCTGTGGTCGTAGTAATAGCCGCCCGGCGCATACGACGGCTCGAATCTCGGGTCAGGGTTGTCGGCGGTGTATCGCTCACAGTTGAACAGGCCCCACAGACAGGCCGCGCCGTCAATCGCGGGGGGTGTCGGCCCTATCGACGGGGCGAACAGCGATATCAATGCGGACGCTTGTCCGTCCGTAATAATTGGCATATCCTCTCACGGCTCCATGAATATACATAATGCGTGAGCGGAGATTTGTCAAATTTCCTCTTCCTCGCGGCGCGCCGCCGAGACCCGTCCGTTCAACTCGCGGTTCAGCCGTCCGAGTTCCGGGCGGACGCCGGCGGCGGAATACGCGAGCAACATCTTCCGCGCCTTCACAGCGTTCAATCCGAGCAGTCGGCAGATGTTCACGAAACTGAGCGCATCACCCGGCACGGACGGCCCGAAGATATACGCCTCTGCCGATGCGTGGTCCGTGTCGATTTTAATCTTGCGCTCGCGGTTGTGCTTATTGTCTTTTCCGCCGCGCGACTTCGGACGCGGCAGATAGTCCATCACCGCTTGGAGCAGAATCGCCGCGCAGAGATGGCGCACGGACTCATTCGTCAGCACCAGCCCGCTCAGACATGACGCCAGCAGGAATGGGCGGTCGCCGAGCGGGGCGGGGCACTCTTTGAAGATGACGTGGCGCACGATGAGTTGCGCGCCAGGGGCGGCCTTCTCATCACGCGGCCGCCAGGTGCAGAAATACCCCGGCTCTTTGACCAGCAGGAACTGGCATGGCTTGCCGCCGTTGTCGGTCAGGCATCGGTGCTTCCGCTCCGACGTGAGCGCCCGCCAGTAGATGTAATTCGCCATTCGTCAGTTCTCGCTATTCAGGCCCGTCGAGAGCGAGGCCATGAAGCGCATATCGCTCAGGTGATCTTTCTGGAGCCGCTTCTTCTCCTGCATGGCGTACCAGACGACCCGCAGGATGTCCTCCTTGCTGAGTTCATGCATCGGCTGTCCGAAGATGGTGAGCGAGGCTATTTGCTCATCGGTCGCCCAGCCACGAATGATTGCCAACAGTTCAGCGGGCATCATCTGTGCTTCCTCAAATCCAGCCGCGTTCTCCGCGTCGAGGGTTTCATTTTGGCTCCTCCGTCTCCCTTGGTAACGCTTCGAGTTGAACCTTCTCGATTAGGAATGAATACTTACCGAGAAAATCCATCGCCGCCCAATAGTCATCCGTCTTGACCATTGATAGGTCAAAAAGCAATCCCTGATTTTTCGCATGATAAGTCCTGATGGCGTGGATGATTATGACTTCTCGGCTCATCGCGCTTCCTCCATCTGCCGCGTCGGGGGGTGCCGGCAGCTCGGCAAGGCGACCCTCGATGTGGGCCAGGGCCTCGGCTTTCGTTTTTCGATACCGGCAAGGACTGCAATCGCAATCGGGTTCTGGCGGGATAGTAAAGTAACAGAGCGTCCGGCCCTCGCTCCCTAGGATTTTCAACGCCTCTTTGTCCGTCATGGCTTGCTCCTTTTCCGGTAGTCGAGCGCGGCATCTAGAATGCCCTTTCCGTCTATCACCATCAGCACACCCTTACATATTGCACAAGGGCAACCGCCAATCCCCCTCTCCACGGCCTCCAGCAACGGACGCGCACGCTCCAGTTCGGCCTCGGCTTTGCGCCACACCTCCTCCAGGATGGCATGACTCTTCTGGAGTTTTTCAACCCACCCCTTCTGCTTCTCGTAGTCGTCGAGGATGGCGAGGAGGTCGGCAAACGTATCGGCCATTTTGCTCTTGCCGCCGACCAACTCAATCTGCATGATGGAATCCACATAGTCCCGCAGTTCCACCAACCGCTCCGGTGTCATCCAGCCCTCCTGTTCCATGCGGCGATGGCTTTCACCTTTCCCGCAACTCTTGGCCCAGTTGCCTGGCATACTAAGCACATGACAACGGTTGCATAAGAATCCGGAAGGACTCCCAACAAAGATTCCTGGTCATCGTTCCCGCAGAATGGACACGGCTTCAATTTTGGTTCGCTCATCGCTTCCCCTTCCCCTTGCCGCCCCACGTCACGACGACTGGGACAACGCGAAACTTGCTTTGAGGATTCTTGCGAATCATATAGTCGGCGAGATTTTGGGCTAGTTTTTTTTCTCCTTGTCGGTAAATCCACGATGGAACTGCCTGCCCGTCCATCTCAATCATCCACATCTTGACGCTATTCATTTCTTCTCCTTCCCCGGCCCAGGCGTCGGCTCGTCGGGCAGGGCTTCGAGCAGGGCAATGGCCCGCTCAAGTGCGCCAATAAATGCCAACCTTCCCTCCCGAATAAATATCATTTTGATATCTTTGAGAACAATCAGGCTTGGTTCCCGATCCACCTTTGCCACCGCTTCGAGGATGGGCACGATAATCTCAAGTGCCCTGTCGTCCAATCGTCTAATACTGGGGGGGACGGTACTTTCAAGGAATGATAAATGCGGCTCCCTAAGTATCGCGGCCCGAACGCGCTCTACGGCTTCAAAGATAGTCATGCCCTCAATCGCCGCGTCGAGTTTGCTCATGCTTGCTCCTCCAGTTCCACGAGCCACTTGAGATACACGCCGGCCTTTTCTAGGTCTGCGAGGCCGCCCTTCGCCTCATACCGGGCAATGTACTTGACGATGTTGCCCTTGAGATAGCCCCGATATTGCTCGGGCGTGAAAAACGACTCCATGAAGTCGATCGGCTGTATGGCGCCGTGGTCATAATGACGCGTTGGCGGATGATAGATAGGGCTCATGCTTTTATCTCCTTGCGCTGATACATGCCACAGTCGTTATGCTGGTTAATGAAAGCCGGATTATGAAGCGGTCGGCTTTCAGCAAGCCAATCTCCCAGATTCAGCGGGGCGTGACATGCATAGGTGGCACCGCCAAATTCGCGACCTACCCATAAATGTTTGCAATTTCGGCAATAGACGGGCTTCGTCTGCTGTTCGCTCATGCTTCCTCCTCCTCTTGAAAATGGCCGGCGGGACGGTTAGCAACGGCTTGAGCGCCGCCAAGTGCTACCGTGGTTCCCGTCCCCCGACGCCGTTCAACTACCGCTTGGCTACTCGTAACGGCGCCGGCCCGGCTCAGTCGTTTCATTTTCTGTCTATTCCTCCTCCTGCACTCCGACGACGACAAAGAACTCTGGATGCCCGTAGGCCCGGCAGTACCATAGGCCGTCAGGGCCGAGTTCAAAGTAGCAGGCCATGGAATAGAACCATTGGGGCCAGAATGAGCAAAAGAACCAGTTGTCGCCGAAGAAGAAGCAGTCGCGGCCTCCCCACATCCGATGATAGGCTCCATATCCGCGACTGAACCTCATCCGATTATTCACGCCGTAGAAGTGAGCGTGGTAAGGCCGGCCATGAACATCATGCCGGATTGCGGCATTCTGTCCCCGACGCGCCTCCCCGCGATAAGTGGTCTGATTGCCTCTAGCCTGCGTGTTCGGACGCCCATGCTGTCCTTGAGCAGGGCGACCCTGCTTAGCCGGGGCTTTCGCGGTCGTTTTGGCCGGAGCCTTCGGCGTCGTCTTTTTCTTCTGGTCAGACCCGTAGATTGTGAGGGTCAGGCAGAATGCCAAAACGCTCAAAACCGACAACACTTTTTTCATCATATTCCTCCTATTCAGTCTTTGATGAAGATAGCGATGCATTCCCAATTTTTCTGCGTGCCCACCAAAAGACCCATGTTCTGGCTGTTCTGCACCGTCAGGATAATCCCGTTGGCACCAAGTCGCCCGGCCTCTACCTTCATCTGCCAAATCATCTGATTATCGGACGAATCCGTGATGGCCGGGGAATCGGCCTTCACTACGGCGATTTTCACATACTCGCCAGGAATGTCGTTGACATCAAGATAGACCCTGACCAGGCTCGGGTCCACTGGAGCATGGTAGGTGCTTGTGTCGAGCATCATTGACTCGGCGGTGAGACACGCAACCGTCCCCGTTGCCATCGCCAGCAACAGGGCCCCCAAGAGACCAATCATTTTCTTTTTCATCTCGTTCCTCCTTTTAATTCACAATGTGTTGCCTAAGCCACGAAGGAAATTTCATGTTTGTTCCTACTCCGCCTTCTTCGCCTCCTTACTAAAATCCCGGCCTTGTCCGGGTCGGGATCACTTATGGCTTGATGGGCTCTGGTTTCGGGGGCATCTTGTCTCGTTCACTAGCCCGTTGTTTGCATATGTTCATTAGCAAATCGTAGGCCCTCCCCCCATTCGCCTCATCAGACGCATGTTTGAGGATGGCGATGAGGTCGTCCAGCTGATACTCTAAAAACTCAATGTCCACCGCAGGACCATAACCGGGATAATATTTAGCCATATTTCACCTCCTAGATGAAATCAAAACCATGCCTTGCCTTGCCACGCCCTGCCTCGCCAGGCCCCGCCTCTCCGCGCCACGCCTCGCCTCGCCCTGCCTGGAGGTTAAAAGTGCCATGCTTGCCTTGCCTTGCCTTGCCACGCCCTGCCTCGCCATGCCCTGCCTCGCCATGCCGTGCCCCGCCGCGAATTATTTCCATTCCACTACCCGAAACTTTCCGAAGATGCCCCGGAATGTCCCCAAGCCAATCGCCAATCCGCCCCGAATGAACAGGTCGGTCAGCATGTCCTCCGTGAATTCCTTATTCGGGAAAATGCTCACCTCGAACGCCAACTCCCACGGCGCTCGGATGACCGGCCTAATCTTCGGATTCGGCACGCCCTTCGCCAGGCGAGCCACGCTGTTATGGACATAGAACTTCTTCCCGTCGAAGCCGGAGAATTTTACGGGTTCTCCGTTTGAAAGAAACGGGATCTCGAACGGGGTTATCGCCGTGAAGCTCAGGATCGCGCTGGCGATCGTCTTGTACTGCCTCTTGTCTAAAAGCCTTTTGGGGGCAGAGTCCGTGTTCTGCGCGGTCAGAAATGAGACGATATTCATCGCTGGCATGCACAACGTCTCCCCGTCCGGAAGATAATAGAACTTCTTCTCCGGAGTCAGCACCGTCTTGTTGTCCCCCGGGTAGCGGTCGAACATTATGTCCGACAAGCCACTCAGCAAAACCTTCCGCTTGATCGTCTTTTCCATTTTCCTCTCCTCTCAGATAGTAATTTCCCTCCGTCACTTCCGGGGCGGTTTCGCCCATCGCCTCCTCGACCTCCCGCCGCGAAACGGCTAGATGGATTCGGGTAGGACTTTTAAATCGTCGAATTCTGCCAATACGGGATTCCACGTATAGTTCCCTTCCTCGTCAAAATCGAAAACGAGAAGTCCGACATCCACCAGCCCCTCGCATTCCCTCACGCCAAAACTTGAATTGTACGTTAAGGCCGGCGTGGTCACTCCGAGCCAAGACTCACCTCCGGCATATCCGAAATAGTGGACATGAGATCGGATCAGGATATCCGCTTTTGGTTGCCGTTCATGCTCAGAGTTCCAGACCAGATTCCAGAGCCTCGCCCGAGCAATCGCTGTCATCCGGCCGTGGGGAATGGTGCTACCCCCGAGTTTATGCTTAATATCAACGCCACAGCCATTCACCTCCAAGAAGGCGTGACCCTGAACCTTGACATCTTTGCCCTTGAGCGAATCCGCTAGGACAGACTCGAAGTCCTCATCTTTTCCAACGTGCCGCCGAGTGCCATAGAGAATGCGGACACACTCCGCGTCCGCATATTCGATGGCATCCGCAGCCATGCGAACCTGGTCATGACGATCCGGCGTGATAAGTTCTACGCCGCCGGATGACTCGCCCTTTCCTTCAAGGCAATCCCCGTTGACCAAGAGAAGGTTAATGGGCCTGAGTGAATCAATCGCTTCAGTGTAGAATTTCCAGAGTTCTCGTTGGAACTTGCCAATTTTGGCGTTACGGCCTTCCTCAGGCCGCCACCATGCCGGGCTGGTGAGCCCGTAGTCATGGCCCGAATGAAAGTCCGAGACGACGACCATTCGTTTCATTGTGCGAAATCCTTTGTTTTGATTTTCGTGATAAGCCGATGGCCTTTTTTATCGAACAGCGTTTCCAGCGGACGGCCCACGAGCCCTTCTGCGTCTTTCTCGGAGCTCGCGGCGCATTTCGATTTGAAGCCCTTACGGACGAATTCCGTAGCCTCCTCAAGCGTCATCTCACCGAAAGAAGGAACGACCTCCAGCCCGAGTTTTTTCGCCACATCTACGACGTTCTCGTAACTGAGCCACCATTTCCCGCCGACGAGGACATCAAAGACAATCATCTTCTTTTCCGGTGAATAATCGCCACCGCCTTTCTGAATCCCGGCCCCGTAGCCCTCGCCATACACAACGGCATCGGCAGGCACGCCGTCCTCATCCGGAAAGACAGCCCGCATCTTCTCGACCGTGATATTCTTCCAGAGCCAGTTCATGAGGTCGGCGTGAATCTGGGCGTTGTCGGTCTTGCCGGAAAAGACGAGCGACCCGTTCTGATAGACGCATCGGATATTCGTGCCATCGACCTTCTCGGTCCAATGCCACGTCTTGAGCAGGGAATAGGTGCGGTTCTTCAACTCTCCGACATGGACTTTAAAGGTTTTATCGTCGCGCACATAAAGGGTTTCGATTTTCCCGTATTCGGTGATGCTCATTCGCTCTCCTTCGCTGGATAGACCTCATCTATCACGCCGTAGTGGTTATAGGGCTGGAACCATCGCACGGCATCTGCGGCATTGTTTGCGGAGACAACCGTGTGGGCCGAGGTCGCGCCAACATGATATCGGATGACGTATTTCCGCTTCCCCGAAGGCGGGCCGGCCGACAATGGGGAAGAGATGATGGCCGAGTTGCCCGAGATCTTCCCTGTTCTATTGAGATAGTCGATGGATTTCGCCAGGAAATCATCCGCCATCTTAACGCTCGAAGCATCGGCCGCCAATTTCAGATAATCGCCACAACGCAGGTCAAACAGATATGCTTGGACGACCCCATAAACCCCCAAGCACGCGAACAGAAGAATCCATATTCCAAGAAACACAAATCCGAATCCTTTCGTTTTTCCTCCTCCTTCATAAACTCTGCCACATAACCGGATGGGCAAATTCTCACACCATCCAGCATTGGGTCCCTCGAACAGGTCACAAAGACCTGGCCGCCTGAACCGGTCGCCGTCCCATTGAAAGGGTGCGGCTCGGCCAGTCGCTTCTCGATGTGCGCCAGGGCCTCACTCCATCGGTTGTATCGCTCAAGTTCGACGGGGCCATTCGCCGACTGCCACTCATCGGCTAATAATTCCCGTAACCGTTTCAATGCCTCTTTGTCCGTCATTTAAATACTCCACAAACCGCCAGCATGATGATGAAAAGCCAGATACAGGCCCAACCTATGCCGGATTTGATTCCCTTAAGCAGGGCAATTGTTTCCCAGTCTCTGTCGCTCATCTCACCAAATCCTTGCCGGGAATCGTGCCGTGGACAGGGATGATTTTCTTGCCGCGCCGCCGCAGTTCCTCCTCCGCGAGTTCCATCTGCGACTCCTCGATGGCGCGCCTCCGTTCCTGTGCGGCCTTGTCTTTCGCTTGCATCTCCTGGTTCACCTTCTCCTGCTCGGCCTGCTTCTTCTTGGCGGCGTCCCACTCGGCCTGCGGCACCTCCTCGACCAGCACGATGCTCCGCTTGTCAACGATGACGACGTTCTTCGACTGCATCGACTCGGCGATGACCTGACGGCGGAACCAAGCGATTTGATACGGGTGGAACAGGCGGTGCCAAAATCCTCGACGGATGACCTCATCGCTGACGATGGCGTTCTGTCCATTTTTCAACATGAGATAGTGTGGACTCATTGGTCCTCCTTTCAAACACACTCGAAATATTTATAATCTAGGCGATACTTGCGCAAAGCCGTGAGGTGGAGTAGCGCGGACTCTCGATATCCTGCCGCGAGCGTCTGGCACGCCTCGTCTATGAGCTGACGGAAGAATATTGTGTGGAAAGGCGGGGAGGAGTCGATGGTGAGTTTGAGTTCACAATGGGGCTCCGGCTTTGCCTTATGATGCGAGCGTTTCGGCTTGTGGATAATTCGGACGATATGCTTTGTCATTTCTTCTCCTCCGGCACCTGGCTGATATCATCATACACTTCCAGCCCGAGGTCAATAGCCCGATCGGCCTCCGCACAAGCCCCCTCGCTCAACGTCCACTTATTGATGAGCAGGATGGCGTCGGAGGCTTCCAGCCACGCCATGCTCACGTCCTTGACGGTCTGCTCGTCAATGGTTGCGCCGGGCGGGAGTGCCACAAAGTACATGAAGTCGAGAGCGGGGCAGAACGGAGCCCACCCCTTTTTGATGCACTCGTTCGCGGCAACTAGAAAATCCCTCACGTTGAGCAGATACTCGATGGCGAGCGTTGAGCAATCCTTGCGGATGCTCTTCGGCCCGAGCGGTCCGGCTATGTAGATTTTACGCATTTCAACGCCGCCGACTCTTCGCATCTCTCGACCAACACTCGAAAACGATGATGTTCCTCATGGCTTGCCCTCCTGCATGAATTTCGCTCGATAGACCTCCCCGTCCATCCCGCCCAGAATAAAACCGGGAGGGACATCGCGGACATCTATGAATTCCCGCCCATCCGTGCGCTCCATGTATCCCCTCTCTTCCCCGCAGCTGGCGCACTTCAACAGGCGGGTAACGACCTCAATGGAGAACGGATGTTGGCCCCCGAATGGCCCGGTCTGGATGTAATGCATCATCCGCACGGAGTGGTGGATGCGCTGCCAGTCATGATTGTGGCGCGGCACTTTCGGCTTACGATGGAATAGGCTCATCATCGCCTCCCGGTCGGCGTCCAGAGGTTCGGCGGTCGGCCCTGGTTCGGTTTCATTTCTAGAACCACCAAACATAACTGCAGGAGAGCGTTTCGTTCCGATAGCGCCGCCCGTAGGTCGTAAAGACATTCACGAGCCCTCTGGACCACGCGAACTCGATGGAGTTCTTGTACGTTATTGTCGGGCACTTGATGAGCCAACTGAATCCCGCCACCGCCATGTATCCGGCGTCGGCGTGGTCGGCGTTCATCACCGGACTTCCGAGCGGGATGGCCGGCGGCGGTTTCGGCTTACAGCGCGGCGCGATGGCCTCCTCCGGCGTCACCTGCACCAGCGGCGCGTAATAGACCCGTCGGAATGTCGGCTGAGAGCCGTAGAGCCCGCCGCCGATGTGGAAGAACCGCACCGGATGCACCACCAGCAGAAGCGGCACCTCAATCTCGCCGGAGACGACTTTGGCGGGCGTCGATAGATGTTGCGCGCCGGAATAGACGACGGTCGCATTGAACGCTTTATTGGAATATTGCACGCCCGTCATCAGCGAGAACTTCCACGCCAGCGGAACATCAACCAGCGCCGAGCCCATCGCCGACGTGAAGTAATAGCGGTGGTACGCCGCGTCGAGCGGGTATTGCAGACCTCCCGAATACTGCACGCCAGGTCCGAGTCCGAAGTCCACTTGGGCCGCCAGCGGGACCGCCGCCAGCAACCCGGCCAACAGACACCACGTTAAATATTTCTTCATGTTACCTCCTTTGCGCTTTTAGGGATTCGTATCAGCGGACACCAACGCGGGAAGCGGCGCGGGTCGTTGCAGAAGCGATACTTCATCAGGCTTTGCTTTTGGGCCGCCCGTGAGCATTGATATTGCGGGGCCTCTCTCGCTCCGAACACATAGATTCGGAATGGGCAGACCAGCGGGCACTCGATGATGATGGCGCGGCTCATGGTTTCCTCACAGTGTCAGCAAGTACAGCAGGAACAGCCCTGCCGCTATCAACATCAGCGTTCCGAGTGTTCGCAGTTCGCTCCCGACCTTTTCGTCTTTCATTTATTCTCCTTCGACCTCATCTTCTTCGGCTTCTCCCAAAGGACAGCGAGTCCAATCTCCGCCACACTTTTCGAGTATCACTTCCCTTTCCTTGCGAGTCACTTTGGCATCATGGGGCATGACCTTCTTCTGAGGCGCGGCCAGGATGAGAGTGCGTTTCTCACGAAAGGCCACGCAGTCTGTGCATAGACAATTCTTCCAATAGTCATCGACTGTCGGGCACCCATCCGAGATTAACTCATCCAGCGCCTTCTCGCGCTCCTCGTCCGCGGGCGCGGGTGGCTCGGCCAGTCGCTTCTCGATGTGCGCCAGGCGTTCCATGAGTTTGCTTTGGAGATAATCCGCTTCCCAGCTGTCCCTGGAGTCAAGTTGGTCGGAACCAGCTACCCCGGCGGCGAAGATAGTCGCCTCTGCCAATTCAACCAGCGTCATCTTGTTCTCGTGGGCAATGATTCTCTGTTGCCACTTCCACGTCTTCATGGCTTCCTCCTCTCTGGCCATTCGGACCCGGCATTGTGATAGGCCATTTTGACCATTCTGGTTATGCGGTTCTTTTGTCCATTAAGGTCATGCCGCTTACAGAAGTGGACGGTTAATCCCGTAGGCCTGTCCGTCCGGCATCCGCACGGCTCGATGGCGATACGGTCCTCAAATCCTCTCACTTTCCCCTCCCTTCCCTCTTGGCGCGGTAGTCGAGCGCGGCGCGGAGGATGGCCCTAGCCGACGGCATAGAGGGGTCATAGGAAGTTAGCCCCGACTCATCGGTGAAATGAGCCTTCTCCACGGCCTCCAGCAACGGACGAGCCCGCTCCAGTTCGGCCTTGAGTTTTCCAATCAATTGCGCCTTTCCTGCTTCTCTGTTTAGCACCTCGATGTGCTCGCCCCGTAGCCGCTCGTAGTCGTCGAGGATATCCACCAGTTCGTCCCGGTCCTCAAACTCCTCGATGTTGCCCTGAAGGACTATCCGCTTCAGTTCCTTAATCTGCTCAGGTGTCATCCAGCCCTCCTGTTCCATGCGGCGATGGCTTTCACCTTTCCCGCAACTCTTGGCCCAGTTGCCTGGCATACTAAGCACATGACAACAGTTGCATAAGAATCCGCAAGGACTCCCAACAAAGATTCCTGGTCATCGTTCCCGCAGAACGGACATGGCTTCAACTTCGGCTCTTTCATTTCTTCCCCTTCCCCGGCCCAGGCGTCGGCTCGTCGGGCAGGGCTTCGATTAAAAAATGAAGACCTCCATCGAATGTTGCCGCCGAGAAAAATTGAGATAATTTAGCCTTATTTTTATCCACCTTCGCCGCCGCTTCGAGGATGCGGTGAAGCAATTGGTATTCTGCCTCATCCTCAGGAAGCCACAACCCTCCATGTTTGTTTGCCAAGCGTTCATAAAAGTCGGCCCATATCTCAAACCGTTTAATTGCGCTGTTTAGTTTGCTCATGGCTTAATCTCCTTCAGCGTCTTGATTCGGCGCTGGACCCAGGCCTCGATTTTCTTACTGGCGGTGTAGGCGGCGTCGTAGGCGGCGGCGGCGTAGGCGGCGGCGTAGGCGGCGTCGTAGGCGGCAGGCCTGGCGGCGGCGGCGTCGTAGGCGGCGGCGGCGGCGGCGTAGGCGTCGGCGTAGGCG
>Ga0187849_1001042_pt1 | contig 32981 bp, 22 predicted proteins | sample June2016WEW_4_10_2_FD_132412 | JGI IMG/M metagenome (GOLD analysis project Ga0187849, IMG submission 132412) | Peatland microbial communities from SPRUCE experiment site at the Marcell Experimental Forest, Minnesota, USA - June2016WEW_4_100 | ecosystem: Environmental > Terrestrial > Soil >...
GCGAGGAACTGAACGGCGCCAGAACAAGCAGCGTCAGAAGGACGGCCTTGCACCAAGCGGCCAGCGGGCCCAGCCACATCGCCCCCGGTTCTACCACCATGATTTTGTGCCGTCTTTTCGGCTGGACACGCGGGCTGCCAGCCAATCGGAGTCCGGGTTGTCAGGCGTGGAAACGTTGGAGACGTTGTTGGTGTAATGGATGGGCGGCACGGTGCGCGCGTCGAGCCACTTGTGAATTTCCGAATGGCCGTCCGCAAAGGACAAGCTGCCGGCTCGGTTGTGGTAACTGGCCGGAATATCGATGAGCCGCGCCTGGGCCCGCCGATCGGGGTCGTGCATTTGGAACGCCCATCCCGCGTCATTGATGCTGTCGGGATGCTCATCCAAGAGTGTCAACAGGTTCGCCGGCGAGGGATTGACGATGTCGCCTTCCCTCTGGAAAACGATGTAAGTGGAAGGCGGCAGCCAATTGGCGGTTGAGCCGGAGCCGATCGCTTGGTTCATGGATAGGCTGCGCACTCGCGGATAGAGTTGTCCGCCGATTTTCACGGTGCTTGGGTCCGCCGGGCACTTATAGACCGGGGGCGAGGTGATGTACTTGCCAAACAAGGCCGTTTCCCCATCGACCGTGCCGACCAATTCCAAGGTGTTCGTGTTGTCGGTGTTCCCGCCGTTATAGTCCAGCCAGCCGTGAATCCACCCGCCCGTGTCCGGACGGTAGCGTTCTATGCCATTAAAAGCCGCGTTGCGCACCAGTTTGCCGCTGTTGTCGTCAGGGTACATTTTCCAGGCGGCCATCAGTTGCCGGATGTTGTTCAGGCAGGCGATGCCCTGCCCCTTGGCCTTGGCCCTGCTGACGGCCGGCAGGAGTATGGCCGCCAGAATCGCGAGGACGGCGATTGCGACCAAAAGCTCGATCAGGGTAAAGGCGGCCCGCAAACCGATGGCGTTTGCGTGACAGGCGCGCAGATTCCGCATAATGGCCCCGGCGAACCTTGATTCAGGTGCTGAATTAAGCATAACGGTCCCCGGGTGGGATAAGGCAGCCTTCACTTCTGCCTGACACTGACTTTTCCCGGCGTGGTGATGATCTTTCCGGGCTCGACTGTTACGGCGGCGGAGATTTCGGCGCGCTTGCCGGTGGCGTCGCGGATGACGGCCCGGACGGTGTGGGCGCCGGCTTTCATTTTGGCCTCAAGACGGTCATGGGCGGTGACGGTCTGGTTTTCAAAGTGCCAGGCCTCGACCGGGACGGGGTGGAACGGGTCGGCGACCGTGCGGACTTCCAGGGCGACGTTCATGGTCCCATCGGCCTCGGGTTGTTCCTGGCCGCAGAGGACAATTTGGCACGTCATTTTGAGTTCCGCCGCGTCGTTTGCGGCCTTGGCCTGGTCGGCGGCCTTCCGGGCGGCCAGGGCGCCGGCCTTGGCTTTTGCGGCTGCGGCCTGGGCCCGCTCAGCGCCCGCTTCGGCTTGAGCGGCCGCCGCGGCGGCCTGGGCCGCCGTCTTGGCTTTGCGTTCAGCCTCGACCTGGCCGGCTGGCTGGCGGGGCCGGCTGAGGAGCCGGGACCAATTCGAGCAGAGCCACCAGGCGGACAATAACAGCAACAGGAGCAGGGCCAACGCGGTAAGGGCGCGGCGCAGGTTGTAGAACTTGTCCGCGCGAAGTTTGTCCAGGGCGGCGGCGGCGGGCAGGGAGGAGTCGCAGGTCCGCTCGCAGCCCCAGAGGATCTGCAATCGGCGGTCCCACCAAGGTCCCGCCAGCCGGTAGAGCTCAGGGTCATGGGCAATGTCGGGCAACTTAAACCGCTCGATTAGCTCGAGGTTTTGGGGTTGGGCGCGCTGGGTGTTGGCTTTGAGTTTAAAGTCTTCGATTGCCCTTCGCAGCCGCTCGAGTTGCTCTGCCGGAATGCCCCGGCGCCCCACGGGCTTGCTGCGCGAGAGCAATTCCTTGCGCCCGCTCTCGCAATGAAACCGCCCGAACTTGCCCCGGTCGTCTTCTTCCGACTCGACCGGCGGCAGGAACTCGGCAAAGCCGCCCTCGCGAATAAGCTGCTGCGGAACGCGGTCCCAATAACGGCCGGTTTGGCTGAACGCCCGCAACGGCTGGTATTCAGCCGCGCGAGCAAGCAAACCGGTCCTGGTGGATTCGAGGGGCATCGGCTCGTTAGCGCCCGTGCAAAAACAGCTTCGGCGCGTTGGGCGGGATTCTAACAAACTGGCTTTGCCTGGCGTCTGGAGCGTGGAGCGTCGGAGCGTAGAGCGTGAGGGCATCGTAGCACTTGCCACGGTCCACGCTCTCACGCTTCACGCTCCACCCCAAGCATTCAGATCTCGGAATTTGTTCTTGCACGGGTTCTTAACGGACGTCGGCCAGGAATTGCCATTTGCCGGCGGCGTCACGGACGGCCCAGCCGGAGACGGCGCGGACTTCGACCAGGCCGCCGGCGGAGGGTTGCATGAATCTCTTATCGATGCGGTCGCCCACGCGCACGGCCTTGATATCGAACCGGCCGCCGGCGGCCTGGGTGAGGGCCTGGGCGAGCTTTTCGGCATCTTCGGGACTGGCCTCGTAAACCGAGTCGCCAAGGTCCCGGACCAGTTCAAGGGGCAGCGGCCTGCCGGCGCGTTCCAGGGCGGCGGCGGTATGGAGGCGGGCCAGGAGGACGGCGGCCGGGGGCTCGGCGGCGGCCCGCCCAATGAGACGTTCGCGCCAGGAGCCCCAGGATTCCGCCCGCACGCCGGCGGGCCAGAATTGGGCCTGGCTCTCGAGGATCTGCGTTTGGGCCTGGCGCTTGAGTTCGGCGCCCTCCTGGTAAAGGCGCTCGGACTCGCCGAGCCTGGCCTCGCGCGCCCGCAGTTCGTCATCCAGTTGCTTGAGGCGTCCGGCCTCGGCGACGAGGTTCTGGTGCAGCCGGGCCAGGATGTCTTCGAGTTCCCGGAGTTGCCGCGCGCGCGACTCGTTGGCCTCGGCGACGAGCTTGACCGCCTCCGCATTCAATCGGTTGGTTTGGCTGCGCGCCGCATCCTCCGCCTCCGGCGCAGGGCCGGTCAGATTGGGAGTCGTTGGCGGGCCGGACGGGCCCGCCGGCGTGGAAGTTTTGTCCCAAGGCTTCATATTAACTGAAACGTCCCGGCGTCGAGCCAGTGGCTTTCGGTTTCGAGTGTGCACAAGGCCAGTTCGACGTCGCTGCCGGTGACGGGTTGACCATTCCAAAGGCCGTCCACGGCGGCGATTCGGAGGGCTTCGGCCTGGGGCACTTGCTCGGCGTCATTGGAGTCGGAGACGGAGGGGCCGACGCGTTCCAAGGTGATTGTCAGGAGGGCGTTGACGGGGTCGCCGCCGCTGCGGTAGCGGTTGCGGTCGCGCCATTGGAGGATATAGACCGGCTCGGGCCGGGTATCGGCGGGCAACATGCGCCGGCCCAGGCGGTCCCCGATTTGGAGCCGGCATTGGTTGCGGTCCTGGTTGGGAGCGAGCAGGAGGGTGCCGAAGCGGGTTTGGGCGCCCTTGGGCATGGTGCCCCAATAATTTCGGGTGAGCAGGTGAGGGGAAACTTTCCTGGTGATATGCCAGCCGGGTCCCATCAGCCCGCGCTTGATGGCCTGGTAAAGGGCGGCGCCGGCTACCGTGACGGTCTTGGCATCATGAATCCGGCCATCGACACTCAGCGGATACCATTCCCCGACCAAGGCGTCTTTGGTGAAGAGGATGCGTTGGGGCAGGAGCGGCAACTCGGCCCGAAGCAAGTTGCGCAAGGCCGCCAACTCGGAGGGTTTGCCGCTGACAAGCACCAGGTCGCAATCGAAGGCCTCGACCACTTTTGCCAGCGAGCCGAAGAGCCCGGCGAAGTTTTGGCCGATGCACTCTGCCAGGCCCTGCTGGGAGTACACCAGGGCGGTGTCCGGCTCCAGCAAGCGGCCGGGAACACCGGCATTTTGGCAGAGGGCGTTGAATTCCTCGATGAGATGCAGGTTGACACGCAATTCCCGGGGCGTCGGCGTGGGTTGGGCGGTGGATTCTTCACGCGCGGCGGCCGCCAGCCAGCCATGCACGATGGGAAGGAAAACCTGGCGTGTGATGCGGTTCCAACGGGCGCGGTCCTCGCCCTTCTGGCGGGCCAGCAGCGCGGCAAAAGCGCGCTGGCCCTCGTCATCCAGGCCCTGTCCCAGGGCGGGCAGGAGGACCGATTCAATAATGCGCCGCACCAGGCCGTCCCCGGCAATGGTGCTGCTGTCCCGGTAGAGGACGGTGGCCGTCAGGTCGACACCTTCGCCCGCGCGCAGGTCCTGGTATTCGACGATGGTCAGGTCCGTGGTGCCCCCGCCAATATCGAGGTTCAAAACGCGGGCCCTGGCCATGTTGCCGTGACCGCGCCCGACCAGTTCGAGCCAATTCTCGCCTCGCTGGCCCAAGCGCCGGATCTCGTCGAAGATCAAGGGTAGTTGGGCCGCTACGGCTTCGTCCAGTTCCATGCTAAGGGTGGGCCGGTCGCCGCCGGCAGTCACTAAGCGCCGGTCGGCAAAATGGGTGAGCGTGAAGATGTCGAGCGCCTTTTGCCATTTGCGGCGGTAGGCCTCGAGTTCCTGGGCCGTCCAGCCGGGCGGAAAGGTGATCATGACCGAGGCCAGCCGGGCGCGGACGAACGGTTGGCCGGCGGGCCGGCCGGAGGCGGATTGGAGTTGGCGATAGGCGGCTTCGAGCACCGCCAAGGCGGCCCAGGTGAGGGCGTCGGCTCGAGGGTAGGCCGGTTCGTGGGGACGGGAGGGGGGCCGGGCCGTCGCGTCGGCCCGCTCGGGCGGCGGGCACTGCGAGCCATCGTCACCCAGGGTCCAATCGGCCCCGTTCTGGTCCAGAAACCGCAGGACGGTGCCGGAGAGTTTCTCGAGGGCTTTGCCGGCCTGCACGTTTTTGGAGTTGGGGTGCCAGCGCTGCACGTTCATCGTCCAGAACGTGAGGCCCACGTGGCTGAGGTCGCCGACCGGGGTTTGGTCCCAGAGGTAACGTTTGGGGGAGCTGAGGAAGTAATTGCCGCCGGCGCTGGGTTCGAGGTTGGCCAGGATATCGGCCGCCGGCGGGCCCAGCACAGCCGGGGACATTTCCACGAAGAGATGCGGCTGGCGCAATGCGCGGGCCACGACGCGTTCCCCCTTTTTCTTGAGCGGCCACACGCCGGTGGAGACTTCCTCCCAGCGCAAGTCCTCGACCGGTTGGGGCAGGTGCGGAGGCGGCTTGTGGTCCAGCGGTTCGAGGTTGGCAAAGGTGGCTTCCTGAAGAACCAGCCAGGAATCGATCATGGCGAAGGGGTCTTCGGCGTCTCTCGAGGCGGGCTGGGGCTCCTCCTTGCGGTAGCCGAAGCGCACGGGCTGCGTGATTTCGGACAGCGTGCCGCGCGCCGCCTGGTTGCGGGCCAGCAGGAGGGTAACGGAGCGGGTATTGCCAAAATCCACGATGAGGTCCACATCTACCATCCTGCCTACGGATTCCAGCCAGTGAATCTCCAACTCCATGCTCAGCGAGCGCGCCAGGGCCGATGAATCGCGCGGGGCGGTTGACGCCACGGGCAGATACACGGTCAGACGCTGCACTCCGCCCGCCGGCTGCCGGGTGGCATCGGGGAAGACATAAGGCGTGGCCACTTTGTCCGCGGGCGTGTATTTGGCCGCCTCGGCAGGGCTGACAGGTTCCTCGGGTTGCAGCGTCCAGCCGCGATGCGCGTTGCCGAGGTTGGTCTCGATGGCCAGAAGGACGCCGCTGTCTTCTGCGGGCAGGCCGTCGACCTCGCGCTGGGCGAATTGGTAACGCAACCAGCGCAGGGGAGTGCCCGTGATGCCGCGGGCTTCGCACCATGGAAAATCGTTGTTGCGACAGAGCTTCTCCAGTTCCGGGTTATCGCGGAGCTGCCGGTCTGTAAAGGGAACGAACGTAAAGTGGTGCCCGGTGTCGGCGAAGAGGTCGATGATGGTTGGGCGGGCGGGCGGCTCGGCCGGGGATGGGGCGGCGTTTTGGGATGTTGGTTCCGGAAAGTCCATGCGCGCAGTTATGAATTATGAGGGAACATGCCTGCCGGAAGGGGTGATTTCATAATTCATAATTCATACTTGATCCTCTGCCAGGCGGGCCAGTTCGTTGTCGCCGGGCTGCGGTTTGCGGGCGGTGGCGGGGGCTGCCTTGACTGTCTCGAGGTGCTTCAAGAACGGGGCGAGGAATCCCAGGTAATGGGGCGAGTGGCGGTCGTTTCGTCCTTCGGCCTCGCGTTGTTCGCGTTCGGCATAGCCGCGCAGGCGCGGCTGGATGGTGGCGGCCAGGACATTGGCCTGTGTGTCGTCGGCGGAGTCGAAGCTGCGATGCGGCGGGCGTCCGTCCACGCCGAAGCAGATGAGCTCGCCCAGGCGCACCGCCAGGAGGCGGCGGGCTTGGGTGGCCTCGAGATGGTCGTTCAAATGGCCCAGGTTCTCGCGCAACCAACGGTGCAGGTTGCCCCGCAGGAGCGTGTACTCCGCCAGGTAGCCCAGGTGGCGGCTGGCGGCGGCGGCGTCCTTGAGGCCCAGGCCGGCCCAGTCCCCATCGCGGCCCTTGGCCAGCTCCCGCCAGCGCAAGAGCTGCCGCTCGAGGTAGCCGCGCCAGTCGGGGTTTTGGTTGCCCAGCGGGATCGGCTCCAACGACTCCGAATCCACATTGAGCAAGCTGCGCAGCCGCTGGCTTATCTGGGCCGCCCCGTCGGCTTCCGGGCGCTGCTGGCGGGCGCGGTCGATCGCTGCCTCGATTGCCCGCGCCCAGGCCTCTAATTCCTGTGTGCGCCTCGAGGCGTCGGCTGCTTCCGGGGGCAGGGCCTCTGCCAGGAGGGTTTTGAATTGCCCTGCCAGTTCATGCGCTCGAGCAGCGACCAATGCCGGCACCCGCGACCGCCGGGCCTGGGCGGCGAGGGCATCCAGAAAATAATCGTTGCCGCCGTTTCCCTCGGCCCCGCCGCCCTGAATCATGGCCAGGAGCGACTCCATGCAACTGCCGAGGTGGCGGCGGAAATCCTCGCTGCCGGCAATCAGGCGCGCCGCCTCGTCGAGTTGAGCGCCGCTTCCGCGGATGCAGCCTTCGTCGAACCGGGGATAGGTTGTGGTAAAGAACTGCACCCATTGCGGGTTGCCCAGGTCGCCCAGCTTGTTGAGAAACTCGAACACCGGCGAGAAATCGGCGGAGGGCCGCTGGAGTTCGAGGCTGTCGACCACGCCGTTGACCAGGCGCGCCGCGAAGGTCAGCACCAGGTTGATGGGCAGGGTGCCTGGCGGCGGCGGCCAGGGCTGGCCCAGCGCGCGCACCCAGGCCCGGATGCCGGCCAGCAATTGGCTCGGCTGCGCCGGCGGCGCCAGGATGCGGTTCAGAATCGAGAACCCGTCGATCCCCAGTCTGCGCGAGCGGCTGACCACGAGGCTGGCCGTCTTGCCGCGTTTCAAGACCTGGGTCAGCAACTGCGCGGCAGACATCTGGTCCGGCCGCTGGCGCGCGCCCCCGGGATAGGTCAGGGCGACGCCGGGGAAGTCCAGCAGGTCGGCCGCGTCCAGCAACCGTGCCGCCGGCGAATTGTCGGGCAGCAACGCCGCATTGACCGGCAGTGTCATTTCCCAGACCAATCCTTGCCAGAGGCCAAACTCCTGGGTGTCCGCAAACAACGGATCAGGCAGACCGGCGCCGACGCAAAATGCGCGCTCCGCCGCCAGAAAGCCCAAGGCGCAAGGCGTGAGTGGCGAGGCCTCAGGTCGCTCGCTCTCCAACTTTCTATAGGCATCAATATCCAGAAAGAGCCGGGCCGCCTCATAAGAACAGAGCATCGGGCGTCCTGCGGCCAGGCCGAGGATTTTGGTCCGTTGCGCGAGCAGCTTCTGCCACAGGGCCGTGAGGTCCGGCTGGCCGTCCCAGAAGAGCCACGCGGCAAAGTCCGCCAGGGCGCCGGCGTCGCTGCCCGGGAGCGAGTGTGGCGCGGGCATCCTGCCCGCGTCCCCGCCCGCGTCGTCACAGCGCAGGAGCGGGTCGGAGGCCAGGCGCGGGCGCAGGCTCTTCCAATCGGGCCGGAGGTTGCGATAGCGCGGCCAGTCGGCGGCGATGAGGTTGTCGAGCACGTTCAGGACGGTCTGGAGGCGTTCCCGGGCGGGGCGATTGGGCAGGCCCCGGGCGCGAAACCGGGTCTTCAATTCGGCCATCCGGTGGTCGAGGCCGGCGGCCTCGTGAAATGTCTCCCGCGCCTCGGCGGAGCGGGTGTCACATTCCATGACGTAGCCGGCCGCCAGTGCATGGAGCACTTGGTCTTCGGAGGCGAGCTTGACCTCCACCGGATGGCGGGGGTCGGCGATTTGCCGGCGGAGGGTAAAGCGGGTGACGCAGCCCGAGGCATCGCGCTGCTGGTTGTAGGGATTGAGGTGAACGCAGCCGGGTTTGTCGGGTCGCCCCACGAACGCCACGGGGGCATCGCTGGCCCACTGTAGGGCGGAGACGGCGTCTGGGTGGGCCGGGGCATCCAGGTAGCGGGAGAGCAAGGTGGACTTTCCGCTCTGAGAAGGTCCCCACAGGGCCATGCATGGCCGGCCGGAGGCGGATGCCTCTTCGGCCGCCAGGGCCGCGTCCCGAACCTGGTAGAGTTGGTCGAGCCAGGCGCCGCTCAAATCGTATTCACCGGCGCGCCGGACGCCCTGTTGCCAGTACCAGTCCAGAACGGCGCTTCCCATTGCTGAAAGTGCGCCTCGCATCTGCAAGTATCTTGTGCCTCCCGTCGCTCGGTGCAAGCGAAAAAATGTGCAAACCCCACGACTGTCCAAATTTTAGCCAGGTTCTACCTTGTTCCCGCCCAGGTTCCATGCGCCGGGCAGCTAGTGGGCAGGCGGCATTGAAAGTCGCGATTCCGGCCGGAACCCTCCAGGAACTCAAGAACCGCCGCGATTTAAGCGGAGATCCCTGCCAGTTCAGTTGGCTCCGGCGCTGGTTGCTGCATTGTTTGATGAATCAAGACTCGCCTCGCTCAGGAGTGGCACGAGTCGTGCGTAACCGAGCGTGGTTATGCATAAGGCGCCTGCTTTCACCATGTCGCGCCATGTGGCACGGAGTATCGTCGCCGCCCTGCTCGCGGCTGCGCCATTTCTTTCTGCGTCCGCCTGGGGGCAGGGCGTCACCTTGGCCTGGAATCCCAGCACCGATCCGACTGTGACCGGGTACAAACTGTATTACGGCGGGGCTACCCAGAGTTACACGAACATGGTTGCGGTCGGCAGCACAACCAACGCTACCATCTCGGGCCTGCTTCCCGGCGGCGAGTACTTTTTCGCCGCCACTGCGATTGACGGCGTAGGTCTGGAGAGTGCGTTCTCGAATGAAATCTCCTACCAGGTTCCAGGCGAACTGCCGGGTCCCGCCCTGCCGCCGATCACCTGGCCAGCCCTGGCGGACATCGTCTATGGAACGGCCCTGGGCCCTGGTCAATTGAACGCCACTTCCTCTGTTCCTGGGACCTTCACCTACAATCCACCGGCCGGCACGGTCCTTAATGCCGGCAGCCAGGTCCTCTCGGTCACTTTTAACCCGACCGATACGAACAGCTATGCGCCGGTCACGACCAATGCCGCGCTGGTTGTCCTGCCAGAGGCCCTGACGATCACAGCCGCCAACACGAGCAAGCCCTACGGCGCGCCGCTGCCGCCTTTGACAGCCAGCTACAGCGGTTTCGTCAATGGGGACACCGCCAGCAGCCTGACCACGCCGCCGGCCTTGGCCACCACGGCGACGGCGGCCAGCCCCGTGGGCCGCTACTCAATCACCGCCAGCGGCGCGGCCAGCCCGAATTACACCATCACCTATGCCGGCGGCACGCTGACCGTCAACGCGGCCGCCTTGACCATAACCGCCGTGAGTACGAACAAGCTCCGCGGCGCGCCGGTGCCGGCTCTGACGGCCAGCTACCGCGGTTTCGTCAATGGGGACACCGCCAGCAGCCTGACCACACCGCCGACCTTGAGCACCACGGCGACGGCGGGCAGCCACGTGGGCACCTATCCAATCACCGCCAGCGGCGCGGCCAGCCCTAACTACACCATCAGCTATGTTCGCGGCACGCTGACCGTGGAGAAAGCCGCACCAAAGGTCAGGGTTGATGCCGGCCTCTCGCGGAATCTGGCTATCACAAATCTCGGCAACGGCTCGGTCGCGATTGGCGGCGAAGGCATTCCGGGCTCAACGTATATCATTCAGTGCGCGACTAACACGCTGCCCACGACGAACTGGTTGACCCTAGGCACGGTGACAGCCGATCCCTCCGGCGCATTCGTCCTCGTTGACACCGGCGGGTCGGGGCTGCGGTTCTATCGCGCTATCTATCCTTGAGGGACGCCTCCAAACCTTTAAGTGCAGGCTTGAGGCTGGAGACTCGGCTGCTTTTGCAAGGAGCGCGCCAAGCCGTTCAGTACTTTGCACGCCTCCGGGGACAGTGGGCCAAGGTCCCGATGCGAAAGCTCTGCGAGGAAGCCCCACGGCTGTGGACAAGGTCTGTCGAGCAGTGTCGGGCAGGCGACTTTGGAGTGCGGAGGCCCGCGGAGCGCGACACCGCTTTGGCTCGGGCAGCGTCTGGCATTCTTGCACGTCCCGGGCGGCCGAAAGCGCCGTTGCCGTTTCGCTCTTCTGCCGGCGCACTCCAACAGACCACTTTGTCCACCGCCCTGCGAGGAAGCCCGGCGAGCGGCATTACAGGCTGGACAAGGACCCCAAGCTGGGATAGGCAGCGGGTGCATGAACCATGTCGAGCGATTTCGGGCGGTGATGAATTTCCAGGCGGTGGATCGGCTGCCGCGCTGGGAGTGGGCGATGTGGTGGGACGAAACGATTAAGCGATGGCATCGGGAAGGGCTGCCGCCGGAGTTGCATTTCAGCCAGGTCTTCGAGATTTCGCGCTATTTCGGGCTGGATCCCTACCAGCAGTTCTGGTTCAGCACGACCGACCCGACCATCGAGGCGACGCAGCACCATGTCGAGGGCATCGTGGCCAATATGGATGATTATCGCCGCATCCGGGCGGACTTGTTTCCGTGCCACGATGCGGCGATTGCGGGGATGGCGCCCTGGGCGGAGCGCCAGCGCCGGGGCGAAGCAGTGGTCTGGTGCACGTTCGAGGGTTTTTTCTGGTTCCCGCGCACGTTGATGGGCTTCGAGAAGTTGATGTTCGCCTTTGGCGACCAACCGGAGTTGCTTCACTGCATCAACCGGGACTTGCTCGAGTTCAACCTCGGGTTGCTCGATAAAATCCTGCGGGTTTGTGTGCCGACCTTCATGACCATCGCCGAAGACATGTCCTACAACCACGGGCCGATGATCTCGAAACGGACGTTCCAGGAGTTTGTCGCGCCATACTACCGGGAACTGGCGCCGCGGTTGCTCGAACGGGACATCATGCCGTTTGTTGACACGGACGGCGACGTGACGCTGCTGGTGCCGTGGTTCGAGGAATTGGGGGTCCACGGAGTGTTGCCGCTGGAGCGGCAGGCGGGCGTGGACGGGATGGACCTGCGGCGGCGCTGCCCGCGCCTGCTGATGGTCGGCCATTTTGACAAAATGACCATGAACCGGGGCGAAGCCGCCATGCGGGCCGAGTTCGAGCGGTTGGCGCCGCTCATGCGGACGGGCGGGTTCATCCCCAGCGTCGATCACCAGACGCCCCCCGGGGTCTCTCTTGAGGAGTACCGGGTTTATTTGCGGTTGCTCGAGAGGTATTCGGGGCGGGCGTGTTGAGCGTGTGGAGCGCATCCCGTTTTTGTCGAAGCTGATCTGAGAGGGTCAGTCACGTTTCCCCTCACCCCGGCCCTCTCCCCAGGGAGAGGGTGAATCCTCGTCAGTCAGTTGGCGAAACCGGTGGCGCTGGGATTGACGAGAGTCGGCCTTTGCTGTTCCCTCTCCCTGGGGAGAGGGTCAGGGTGAGGGGAAATGGCGCGACCAAACCGAGATCACTCCCGACAAAGGTCAAATGCGCCCTTGAGCGTTAGGGCGCGTCGAGCGGATTGACTTCCGGGGGCCGGGCAGATACCGTAGAGCGGCTGATGAATTTGCGCGCATGATTCAAACCGTCGAGAAATTACTGATCCTCCAGGAGCGCGACCGCCGAATACGGCGCGTCGAGGGGGAGTTGGTCCATATCGAGCCGGCGCAGCAGATGCTGCGCGCCAAGGCGGCTGCCGCGCAAGGGGAGTTGGACCAAGCCAAGGGCCGGTTGCGGCAGACCGAAGCCTCGCGCGACGGCCTGGAACTCGAGGTCAAAGCCAAGAAGGCGCTCATCGCCAAGTACAGCCTGCAGCAGTTTCAGACCAGGAAAAACGAAGAGTATCGCGCCCTGGCCCATGAAATCGAGGTCTGCAAAGAGGCTATCTTCAAGATCGAGGATCAGCAGATTGCGTTGATGGAACAGGCCGAGGCGGCACAGAAGGAGATACTGCGGGCCACGCAGGGGGCCGAGGAAATGGGCAAGCAGGTGGCCGGGCAACTCGCCCAACTTGGCGCCCGGGAACAGCGCCTCAAAGAAGAGCTGGCCGGCCTCCACGCCAACCGGCAGGAACTGGCGGCCGCGGTGGCAGAAAACGCCCGCGCGCGTTACGAGCGCCTGGTCCGCAGCAAAGGCGAGAAAGTGGTCGTGGGCGTCGAGCACGGCGTATGCGGCGGATGCCACATGCGGCTGCCCCCGCAACTGCTGGTCGAGTGCCAGGCGGAGAAGGGAATCGTGACGTGCAGTAACTGCGGGCGCATCGTCTATTACACCGCCGATATGGATTTGGCGATTGTGGATTGAATCGAGTGTCGAGTGGCGAGTGTCGAGGGAACGAAGTGCCGCCCCTCGGCACTCGACCCTCGGCACTCGCCCCTCGGCACTCGACACTCGGCACTCGACACTCGACACTCGACATCCGACACTCTGCGGGATATATTCCCACTGATTTTGGAAGGGCGGAGGATCGCTCCCGGCGCGAGCCGGGGGAGGAAAGTCCGAGCACCATAGGGCGCGATGCCGCGTAACCCGCAGGCGCCTTCGCAAGAAGGCTGGCTTGGGGGATACACGCGGGAGGCAATGCCGAGAGGCGTTGGCGACGGAAAGTGCCACAGAAAACAAACCGCCCAGCCCTTCCTGAAACCGTCGGCAGAGCAGCGCCGTAGTGCAGACTGCGAACCTGTGCGCGCACTGCTTCGTGCTCGTCGATGCCGATTCGTCTCAGGAGGGGTTGGGTAAGGGTGAAAAGGCGGGGTAAGAGCCCACCGCTCCAAGCGCGAGCGCGGAGGCACGGAAAACCCCATCGGGTGCAAGGCCAAATAGGGGACGGCGGAGCGGCCCGCTCCAACCCCGCTCTTTTCGGCGGGGCGAGTCCCGGGTATCGGCTGCTGAGACAAATGATCCTCTCCCCTGCCCTTCCGAGGGCGGGGCAGACAGAACTCGGCTTACAGCCCTTCCAAAATCGGGGGAGGGGCGAGGGGCGAGTGTCGAGGGAAGGAGGCATTACCCCTCGACCCTCGACCCTCGACCCTCGACCCTCGACCCTCGACCCTCGACCCTCGACCCTCGACCCTCGACCGTCGAACAGACTCTTTACGTCGTCTCCTACAGTCAGGGGATGGGGCGCGCCTCGGCGACTTTGTCACGAGCCCTGCCTACCGCTGCCGGCGGGCTGATGTTGCCATTGCGATCCACGGCGGAGAGGGCCACGACGTCCGGGACTGTTCCATGCCAGGCGTGGCTGGTCGCGTTGCCGGGCAGGATTTCGGTCTTCCACTGGCCGGCAGCGCGGGTTTGAAGCAACCAGTGCGAGACCGGTTCGGGCCTGCCGGGGCTCCAACTGACTTGAAGGCGGTCCGGGGCCTGGGGCGGGGCGGCAGCCAGTATTGGTTTTGCCGGGCGCGCGCGTCCCAGCCAGGGTGAGGCCGGCACCAGCGCCGGCTGAGTATAGATAGCGCGCTGGAGGGCGTCAGCCAGGGCGCTTCTTGGCATGAGGCGCTTCAAACTCCAATGGACGTGGCCCGCCACACCGGGTTGGCTGCGCGCAAGACGGATTTGGTTGAGGATTTCCTCCGGCTTCCAGCCGCGCTCGACGTTGCTTGAATTCATGCCCGGAGCCAGGAGCCGTTCCTTGGAGTTCTGCTGGGTCCACCACTTGAGCAGGACGGGGAAGCTTTGCTGGGGCGGCTCGATGGCCCAGTAAAGCTGGGGCACAAAGTAATCGACCCAGCCTTTGGCCAGCCACTTGCGCGAGTCGGCATAGAGTTTGGCGTAGGCATCCAGACCCTCGATGTGGGAGGGGTAGCCCGGACGCCAGATGCCAAAGGGGCTGATGCCGAATTTGACCCAGGGTTTCTCGGCTTTGATTGAGCCATACACCCCCTGGATGAACAGGTTGACATTCTCGCGCCGCCACTCCTGGCGGCTCAGCTTGCGCTTTGCTCCAAAACGCCGCCAACTTTGTTCATCGGGAAAATCCAGTTCTTTGCCGGAGGCATCCTGTTCGGCGTAGGGGTAAAAATAATCGTCCAAATGAACGCCGTCGATGTCGTAACGCCTCACCACGTCCAGGATGACGGTCAGCGAATAGTCCTGCGCCGCTTTCTCTCCGGGGTCCAGCCAGAGGTAGCTGCCGTATTGGCGGACAAGCCGAGGCCGGGTCTTGCTGATGTGTGAGGGAGCAGTGGGCGATTTGGCGGAGAGATGGCGGGCGCGGAAGGGGTTAAACCAGGCATGCAATTCCAAACCGCGTTTGTGCGCCTCCTCGACCGCAAAGGCCAGCGGGTCGTAGTAGGGCTCCGGCGGTTTGCCCATTGCCCCGGTCAGATACTCCGACCACGGCTCGAGCTTCGAGGCATAGAGCGCGTCGCAGGCGGGCCGGACCTGGAAGATGACGACGTTGAGCCTCAGTTGGGCGGCCCGATCCAGCATAGCCAGCAGTTCGGCTTTCTGCTCGGCCGTGGTCAGGTCCTGTTTCGACGGCCAATCAATGTTTCCCACCGTCGCCACCCAGGCGGCGCGAAACTCGCGCAGCGGTTTGGGCGGGGTGACCGAGCAAGGCTCATAAATGGCGGCCGAAAGCCCCGCAGCCGAGGAGACGCCCAGAATTGCCAACCTCCCTAGCAGACTCCGAAGTTCATTTTTCCTGGCGCGCATGAAGTTGTTTGGAGCGGCGCCTTTGTTCAGACGCAGAATCCATGGTCAGCCAGCATCAGGGACTGAACATCTCTCGCAACTGCCGAAGGATCTCGTCGCCAGTCACATCGTCCACCGTCCCCAATTGGCGAAAAAACCGCCTTTCAGACAGGCTTCGCATGTGGTCAAGCGCTACCTGCCCTGGTTTGCCGTCGAAGAGGCACTCCACCCGCCAAGGATACGGCCTGCCCTTCGAAGTTAATGGCGCCGCAAGCACGGTGCGCACCTCCTGGTTCAGGTCGTCGGGCGAGAGCACCACGCACGGGCGCGTCTTGCGCATCTCGGCCCCTTCCGTCGGGTCGAGGCGGACCAGCCAAACTTCAAACCTTTTCATCGCTGTCAAGCCCGGGCCATGTCCACTCCCTCTCGTCCCATTGGTCCCGCACCTGTTGCCATTCTTGTAACTCCGGCGTCAGGTCATCTCCGCGCTCGCGCATCTGGCGAGCGGCTTCCGCCCACCCTTCCCGCACTCGGCCCGGCCCCGGCGTCACAATCAGCGTCTTGTTCTGGACCGTCACGGTGGCTTCCCGGCCAAAACCGCACGCGTCCAGCAACTCCTTTGGCAGCAGCAAACCGAACCCGTCGCCCATCTTTTCAATCTTCGTCTGCACCGCGCCAAGATAACCAGTTGCCCTGCCGCCAACAACCGTTTTTCCTGAGATAATACTCCCCGACGGAGAACCGTATGCTTATAATTGTACCGTGAAGACGCTTGAATTCACGGCAATCATCGAGGGGGACAAATTGTGTTTCCTATGCGCACCCTGACCAGTCGTGAACGCGTGCGGATGGCCCTTAACCACGAGCAACCCGACCGGGTGCCGGTCGACCTTGGCGCCAGCCGCGTCACCGGCATCAGCGCCATCGCTTATCGCAACCTCCTGGATTACCTGGGACTCGTCGAGGAAGTCCGCGTCTATGATGTCAAACAGCAGTTGGCGGACCCCTCGCTGGCAGTCCTGGACCGGCTAGGGGCGGACCTCCTGAGCCTCCATCGCCTCGGACCGACCACCGGGATGCCCTTCCTGGCGGTGGACCGCTGGAAACCCGGACGGTTGACCGACGGCCGGCCGTGCCTGTTGCCGGAGGCCTGCCAGGAAATCGTGGCTCCCAACGGCGAGTTCCAGGTGGTCTGGCAGGGACAAACCTACGCTCGACGCGCGCCCGAGTCCCTCTATTACGATGTCTGCCGGGCCCCTTTAGCCCACGCTCGAACCGCCGCCGACATCGACCGTTTTACCTGGCCCGATCCGTGGACCGACCGTGAGGAGGACTACCTGCGAAAACGCGTCCAGGAAGTGTACTTCGGAACGGACAGGGCCCTCTTCGCCGGTTTGTCGAACCTGCTGGGCTCTTTTTTCGAGATCAGCCTGGTCCTGTTCGGGTTCGACAACTTCATGATGAAACTGGCCTCGGAGCGGGAACTGGTCGAATACTGGCTGGATGCCAAGCTGGCGCATGACCTGCCAATCCTGGACCGGTTCCTGGCCGTCGCCGGCCCCTTTATCGAGGCCATCCAGATGAACGACGATTTTGGCTCGCAGTCAGCCCTGCTGATCTCCCCGCGTCTTTATCGCGAAGTCTTCAAACCCAGGCAGCGCCGGTGGATCCAGTTCGTCAAAGCCCGCACCCGCGCCAAGGTCTTCATCCATTGCGACGGTGCCATCGATGAAATCCTGCCGGATTTCATCGAGGTCGGCATTGACGCCCTCAACCCGCTCCAGACCTCTGCAAAAGGCATGGACCCGGCCCAAATCAAGCGCCGGTTCGGACGCGACCTTGCCTTCTGGGGCGGCGGCGTGGAAACCCAAACCACCCTCCCCTTCGGCTCCGTCGAGGACATTCGCCGCCAGGTGCGGGAGCGGGTCAAGCTCCTTGGCCCCGGCGGAGGCTATGTCTTCGCCGCCATCCACAACATCCAGGCTGACATTCCCCCCGAAAAGATCCTCGCGGTCTATGAAACCGTCGCCCAATGTGGAGTGAAGTATGAATTATGAATTATGAAGGCACTCCCCCCCTCCAACGCCTCGATGGAACCTTCAAAATGCTCCAACCCCTCCTGCGCCTGCCGCTCTGTCGATGTGTTGCGTAGCGAGGTTCCCCTCACCCCAGCCCTCTCCCTAAGGGAGAGGGGGCAACCGGGGCCGGCTCTCGAGCATTCCCACCCCGCTGGATTCGTCGAGCGACTGGCGACGATTCTCCCTCTCCCCCGGGGAGAGGGCCGGGGTGAGGGGGAACGGGACGCTCGAAATTCAACAAGTGCTCAAGGGCAGACTTCCGCCCCCGGCTGGCTTCGCCGTGATTTCCTCAAACTCCTCGGCCTGGGCGCCGGCGCCCTGGCCTTTCCGCAGTTGCAGGCCATGGCCGGCCCTTTCACACGGCAGGACTTCGACAAACTCGTCCCGGCGGACAAGAAGTTGCGGCCCGAATGGGTCGCGTCGCTCACCGCCCGCGGTGAACGCACCGTCTATCGCGGCGCGGAGCTCGACCGGATCGGGATGCCCATCGGCGGCGTATGCGCCGGCCAACTCTACGTGGGCGGCGATGGGAAACTGTGGCATTGGGATATTTTCAACCGTTATGTCGGCACGGGCGCCGACCATTACGCCAAGCCGATGAGGCCCGCCTCGCCCTTCGAGCACGGCTTTGCCCTCCGGCTCACGACCGGCGGCCAGACCCGGCAATGGCCGCTCGACGGCGCTCACTGGCGCGACATTTCGTTCATCGGCGAATACCCGATTGGCTATGTCGAATACCGTGATGCCGGTTGCCCGGCGGAGGTGAGCCTCGAGGCCTTCTCGCCCTTCATTCCGCTCAACACCGATGATTCCTGCCTCCCAGCCACCGTGCTCGAATACACTGTGAAAAACCGGGGCGACGCCGAGATGGAAGTGGAACTGACCGGTTGGCTTGAGAACCCGGTTTGCCTCTTCAGCAGCCAGACGCGGGATGGGCTCCATCGCAATCGACTGGTCCAAGCCGGCCAATCATCGCCTCTGCAATCAGGACATCCCACCCTCGCCCCTCAAAGCGTTGCAGGCCAGACCCTCGGAACGCCGCCTTTAGGCGGCAGCATCCTGACTCCCGCGCCCGCCTCTCAAGGCGCTGCAGGCCAGACCCCTGCCCCGCCACCGTTCCTGTTTCTGGGGTGCGACGCCGTGGATGCCCCCGCCCCTTCGGTTGCCCCCCGGCCCGACATCGTTTTCGCCGACTTCGAGACCGACAGTTACGGCCAGTGGGTCGTCACCGGCGCCGCCTTCGGCGCCAGCCCGGTTGAAATCTCCAAAATCCCGGACTACCAGGGCGACGTTGGCGGCAAAGGCAAGCGCGTCGTCAATAGCCACGCCTCCGCGCCCGGCAACAGCGTTGCGGAGAAGGACGCTGCGACCGGCACCTTGACCAGCCCGCCATTCAGAATCGAGCGCTGCTATATCACCTTCCTCGTGGGCGGAGGCGCCCACAAAGACAGGACCTGCATCAACCTGCTCATCGAGAACCAGGTCGTGCTCAGCGCCACCGGCCAGGACAACAACCGGATGCGCCCCGTGAGCTGGGATGTCCGCCGCTGGGCCGGCAAGACCGCAACCTTGCAGATCGTCGATCAGGAATCAGGCCCCTGGGGCAACATCGGCGTGGATGACATCATCTTCAGCGACCAACCGCGTGGACCCCTTGGTCCACTGGCCCAGGAGCCTGATTTCGGCACCCTCGGCCTGGCCCTCCTGGACCCAGGGCCCGGCGACTTCGGCAGCGCCGAGGTGCCGCCTCCGGATCAAACCAGTTCGCAGGAGAAGGACCCGGCCCACCGGGATGCCGCTACGGCCCCAGCCCTCAAGCCGTTCGGCCAGAAGCTGGCCGGCTCGCTTACGCGCAAGATGAAGCTGGCGCCCGGCGCCTCTGCCAAAGCCACCTTTGTCCTGACGTGGCATTTCCCCAACCTCAAGCTCAACCGCCTGCCACCAGGCCGATACTATGCCGCGCACTTCGATTCCGCCCTGGCTGTGGCCCAGTACGTCCGGAACAATTTCACCCGTCTGAGCGCCCAAACCCGCCTCTGGCACGACACCTGGTACGACTCGACCCTCCCCTACTGGTTCCTGGACCGCACTTTCCTCAACACGTCCATCCTCGCCACCTCCACCTGCCATCGCTTTGCCGATGGCCGCTTCTACGGCTGGGAAGGCGTCGGCTGCTGCGAGGGCACCTGCGGCCACGTCTGGCAGTACGCTCATGCCGTCGCCCGGCTCTTCCCGGAGCTAGAACGTCTCACACGCGAGAAGGTCGATTTCGGCCTGGCGCTCCAACCCGACGGCGCCATTCATTTCCGGGGCGAGTTCAACGACTTCCCCGCCATCGATGCCCAGGCCGGGGCCATCCTGCGCGCCCTGCGCGAACACCAGGCCTCCGCCGATGATACCTTTCTCAAACGCAACTGGCCGCGCATCAAAATGGCCACCCAATGGCTCATCGCCAAAGACGCCAACGGCGACGGCCTCATCGAAAGCAACCAGCACAACACGCTGGATACCGATTGGTTCGGGCCCGTCGCCTGGCTGAGCGGATTGTATCTGGCGGCGCTGCTGGCCGCACAGACCATGGCCCTGGAAATGGACGACAAAGAATTCGCCGCCCGCTGCCGCACCATCTTCGAGGCCGGCCAGAACAACATCGTCTCCCGACTCTTCGAGGGCGAATACTTCATCAACAAACCCGATCCGAATCACCTCGAGGCGATTAACTCCGGCACCGGCTGCGAAATCGACCAGGTCTTCGGCCAGAGCTGGACGTTCCAGGTCGGCCTGCCGCGCGTGTTCCCGGCCAAGGAGACCCGCTCGGCCCTCAAGTCGCTCTGGCGCTACAACTTCACCCCGGATGTCGGACCGTACCGCGCGGCCTATAAGCCCGGCCGCTGGTATGCCATGCCAGGCGAGGCCGGTCTGCTGATGTGCACGTTCCCGCGCGCGGATTGGGATTACGCTCAAGCCAGGGGCAAAGGCGCGGATTGGGCGGCCGGTTATTTCAACGAATGCATGAATGGTTTCGAGTACCAGGCCGCCGGCCACATGATCTGGGAGGGCCTGCTCACCGAGGGCCTGGCCGTCACCCGCGCTGTCCACGACCGTTACCACGCCGGCCGCCGCAACCCCTGGAACGAAGTCGAGTGCGGCGACCATTACGCCCGCAGCATGGCCAGCTACGGCATCTTCCTGGCCGCCTGCGGATTCGAGTACCACGGACCCAAAGGCCACCTCGGTTTCGCCCCGCGCCTGGTCCCTGAGGACTTCCAAGCCGCCTTCACCACGGCCGAAGGCTGGGGGACCTATCGCCAGAAGTTCCGGATGTCCCCCCTCAAAACCCCGCTCGGTGCCGAGTCCGAGCTGTCGTTAAAGTGGGGCCGACTGCGCCTCAACACTCTTAACCTCGCGCTGCCCGAACAATTCCACCCCGCGACCGTTGGCGTGCAACTCGATGGCCGCCCCGTCCAAAGCAACCACTCCCTCTCGAACAACCGCCTGACCCTGACCTTCTCCGATACCCTCCAACTCACCGCCAATCAAAAACTCAAGGTCCGCCTGGCCTGAGCGCTGGCGCAGCAATCAATGCCGATTTTCCTGTCAGTGGACGCAGCCAAAGCGCGGGAATACCGCGCACTCCAAAGGCTTTGCCAGTTCGAGAGCCGGTTCGCATATCGCAAAGCGTCTGGAGTGTGCGGCTTCCCCGCGCTTTATCCCTGCCCCTTGCGTCTTAAATGGCCATCCGAGGCCCCCTGCCGGCGCCCGTCCGAGCGCCAGCGTCCCTTCCCCCACGCTCCACGCTCCACGCTCCACACGCTCTTGTCTTCGCCTTCAAAATTCCTCTGAATTCGTTGCGTATGAAATGCAATCCCCTTCTCTTCAGCGTGGCCCTGGCCGCCGCCGTTCTCGCCCGCAGTGAGGCCCAGGATCGCTCGCAGGCCCGCTCGATGGTCATGACGCGCCATGGCATTGTGGCCACCGAACACCCGCTCGCCTCGCAAATCGGCGCCATGGTCCTGGCCCAGGGCGGCAATGCCGTCGATGCCGCCGTGGCCGCCAACGCCGCGCTGGGCGTGTTCGCTCCCATGGCCAACGGCATCGGCGGCGACCTGTTCGCCATCGTCTATGAGGCCAAAAGCGGAAAACTCTACGGCCTCAACGCCAGCGGTTGGGCGCCCGCGGCGCTGACGCCGGAGTTCCTGAGGAGCAAAGGCATTTCGCAGATGCCGCAAAGCGGAATCCATTCTGTGACTGTCCCGGGCGCGGTGGATGGCTGGGCAAAGCTCCTGGAACGTTTTGGACGAAAGCGCCTTTCCGAGGTGCTGGCGCCCGCTATCGCTTATGCCGAAGAGGGCTTCCCGGTGACGGAGATCTTCTCGAGCTATTGGGTGGGTTGCGAGAAAAAACTGCGGCAGGACCGGAATGCCGCCGACGTCTTCCTGTTGCAGGGCCGCGCGCCGCGCCCCGGAGAAATCTTCCGCAACCCGGACCTGGCTTGGTCCTACAAACAACTGGCCCGCCATGGGCGGAAGGCCTTTTATGAAGGGGCAATTGCAAAACGGATTCTCGCCTGCTCCAGGGCCTGCGGAGGGACGATGACCCCGGAGGACTTGGCCAGGTTCTCCAGCCAATGGGTCGAACCGATTTCGGCCACCTATCACGGCTGGACCGTTTGGGAGTTGCCGCCCAACGGCCAGGGAATTGCCGCCCTCATCATGCTCAACCTGATGGAGAATTTTCCCCTCGCCCAGTTCGGCCCCGGCTCCGCCAACTCGCTCCACGTGATGATCGAGGCCAAGAAGCTCGCCTACGGCGACCTGCTCCGTTACGTGTGCGACCCCAAGTTCAACCGCGTCCCCGTCGCGGGCCTGCTCTCGAAGGCCTACGCCCTTCAACGCGCAAAGCTCATTGGCCTGGACCAGGCCAACGCCCAGGCCGAGGCAGGCCAGCCGCCTGCGGGCACCGATACCACCTATCTTTGCGTCGTGGACTCCGAGGGCAACATGGTCTCCTACATCCAGAGCAACTACAACTCGTTCGGTTCCGGCCTCGTGCCCGAGGGCGCCGGCTTCGCGCTGCAAAACCGCGGCGGCCTCTTCAGTCTGGAGCCCCAAAGCCCGAACCTGCTGGCCGGGCGAAAGCGTCCCCTGCATACCATCATCCCTGCCTTCATGGCCAAAGACCAGGTCCGCATCGCCTTTGGCATCATGGGCGGCTGGAACCAGGCCCAAGCCCATGCGCAATTTGTCTCCGACCTAGTGGACCACGGGATGAATATCCAAGCGGCGCTGGAGGCCCCGCGTTTCACCAAGCAGACCTTCTCCGGGCGCGACGTCCAAATCGAGGATCGCGTCCCCGCCGCCGTGCGCGCCCAGTTGGCCGCCAAGGGACATCAGCTCGACCTGCGCGGCAACTTCGCCAGCGCCGTCGGCGGCGGCCAGGCCGTCATGCGCGATTTCGCCGCCCGCATCAACTACGGCGCCTCCGATCCGCGCAAGGACGGCGCGGCGGTCCCGCAACCACAGTGGTCCGTCAGCCCCACCGTGCCGCACCGTTGGTGACCGCGGTGCCTTTCGGAAATTCTCCTTCCCCGGTCAGCGGTCGCCGTGCCAAGGCAAGGAACACGCTCCGCAGTCGTCTGACTCAGAGGTCTTCGGGACGCCTGTGGTTTGGACCTTCTGCGCGCCAACGGCGTGCGGGCATATCAGCCCAGGGTAACACCCTGGGAAACCAGCCCGAGATGATAAAGCCCGCCCTGCAGGGGCGGGGGTAGCTCGGATGACCGGCGCCCTTTCAGGGCGCCTGAGCGTGGTGGGGGGCCGGCTTTCCCAGGGTGCTACCCTGGGCTGATATGCTGCGCGCTTTCAGCGCGTTGCTCGCGGGGGAATCGGCTCGAACCAGGAGTGCCCAAATTCCAGACGTCTTCGGGAAGAGTGCGATGCAAACCGGCCCTGCGGGCTGCTCACTCGGTTGCCGCGGTTTTTGATTCGGGCCTCGGACCTCGGACTTCCTTCGGGACTTCGGACTTCGGACCTCTCGACTATTGCCAACGAACTCCGGGTTTGTTACGTTCCGTCATGCCAGCGACAACTCGACCGGCGACGATGAAGCTCAACCCGCCTTGCAACCGCTTGATCGGCGACATGCCCAAAGTCGGCATTCGCCCCGCTATTGATGGGCGCCGCAAAGGAATACGGGAGTCCCTCGAGAAAACGACGATGGGGCTGGCAAATGCGGCCGCGGCGCTCATCCAGTCCAGACTCCGGCACGCCAACGGCCTGCCGGTCGAATGCGTCATTGCCGACACCTGCATCGGGGGCGCCGCCGAAGCGGCCATGGCCGCCGAACAGTTCCGCAAGGCCGGCGTAGGGCTCTCGCTCACCGTCAGCCCGTGCTGGTGCTATGGCTCCGAAACGATGGACATGGAGCCGCTGACACCCAAGGCGATCTGGGGTTTTAACGGGACCGAACGACCAGGGGCGGTCTATCTGGCCGCCGTCAGCGCCGCTCATGCGCAGAAGGGCCTGCCCGCCTTTACGATTTACGGACGGGACGTGCAGGACATCGGCAGCACGGCCATCCCGGCCGAGGTGGGTGAAAAGCTCCTGCGGTTTGTAAAAGCAGGTCTGGCCGTGGCCACGATGCGGGGCAAGTCCTACCTGTCCGTCGGCGCGGTTTCGATGGGAATTGCCGGTTCGATCGTCAACCAGGACTTCTTCGAGGACAGCCTCGGGATGCGGGTGGAATGCGTGGATATGAGCGAACTGGTGCGGCGCCTCGAGGAGAAGATCTATGACGAGGAGGAATTCGCGCGGGCTTATCCCTGGGTGCGGGGGCATTGCCCCGAAGGCAAGGACTACAACGCCACGCCCCGCCGCCGCCAACGCAGGGACGGAGAATGGGAATTTGTCGTCAAATCCGCCATGATTATGCGCGACCTCATGGTTGGAAATCCGCGTCTGGCCAAGTTGGGCTTCGGCGAGGAGGCCCTGGGCCACAACGCCATCCTGGCCGGCTTTCAGGGCCAGCGCCAGTGGACCGACCATTTCCCCAACGGCGACTTCCTCGAAGCCATGCTCAACACTTCATTCGATTGGAACGGCATCCGCGAGCCCTACCTGGTGGCCACGGAAAATGATTCCCTCAACGGGGTCTGCATGTTGTTGGGCCATCTCCTGACCGACACCGCCCAGCTTTTCGCCGACGTGCGCACCTACTGGAGCCCGGAAGCCATCCTGCGCGTGACCGGCAGCGAAGCCCCCGGCCCCGCCTCCAAGGGCCTCCTGCACCTCATCAACTCCGGGGCGGCCGCCCTCGATGGCTGCGGCAAACAGATGAAGGACGGACAGCCCGCGATGAAACCGTTCTGGGAGATCACCCCGCCCGAGGCCCTCGCCTGCCTGGCGGCAACGACATGGCCGCCGGCCGTTTATGAATATTTCCGCGGCGGCGGCTTCTCGAGCGCCTACGGCACTCGCGCCAATATGCCCGCCACCCTGTTTCGGCTCAATCTGATCAAGGGCCTCGGGCCGGCCCTCCAAATTGCCGAAGGCCACATTGCGGACTTGCCGGCGGAGATCTACACCATCCTGGAAGGCCGCACCAACCCGACCTGGCCCTCACATTGGTTCGCGCCCAGGCTCAACGGAAGCGGGCCCTTCCGCGACACCTATTCGGTCATGAATGCCTGGGGCGCAAACCATGGCGTCATCAGCTACGGACACATCGGCGCCCAACTCATCACGCTGGCCGCCATGCTCCGCATCCCCGTCTATATGCACAATGTCAGCGAGCAACAGGTCTTCCGGCCCGCCGCCTGGGCCGCCTTCGGCACCGCTGACCTGGAGGCCGCCGACTTCCGCGCCTGCGCCAACTTCGGACCGCTCTACCGCAAGACCTGAATCGGTCAATCAAAGCATGTTTAGCGCGAGTTTCCTTTTCGCCTCGCTCTTCTGGGGTTCGATCGGCGTTGGCTATTTCATCTACGGCAAGAAGCAGGGTTCGTGGCTTCCGATGGTTGGCGGAGCGGCGATGGTGGCCGCATCCTATTTCATCGGTTCGGCCCTCCTGATGTCTCTGCTCTGCGCCGGGGTTGTGGCCGCCGTCTATTCTCTGCTGCGCAGAGGCTATTGACCCGTGAAGCGGGTGGCGCATTGCACTGTTTTGGCTGGCAGTTTCTTGTTCCTAATCTTAATCTTGCTCCTAATCTTAATCCGAATGCACGAAGGAGATTAGGAGGAGGATTGAGATTACGATTAGGACCGGCTACCCAAAAAAAGTGAAATGCCCCCACGAAACAGCGATGTTTGCCGGTTGCAGTTTCCCAGCGGGTAAGTTACTAAGAGCCTCATGCGATTTATTGGCAGCGTATTCGAGAAATTGCAGCGACACCCCAAGCGCATCGTCTTTCCGGAAGGCGCCGAGCCGCGCGTGCTGCAGGCGGCGCGGCAGTTTCACTCGTTGCGCTTGGGCGCCCCGATGCTCTTGGGGGACCGCAGCCGGGTCAAAGAGACCGCTGCGGCCTTGAGCATCTCGCTGGAGGGCATCCTCATCATCAACCCTGCCGAGAGCGACGACTTGGATAATTTCACCCGGCGGTTCGAGGCCCTGCGGCGTCACCAGGGGCTCAAGGAGTTGGAGGCCCGAGAGGCGGTGCTCCAGCCCAATTATTTCGGGGCCATGATGGTGGCGATGCACCAGGCAGACGGCTTTGTCTCCGGGACAAATCAGAGCAGCGGCAGTGTGCTGCGGCCCCTGTTCCAGATTATCAAGGTGGCTCCCCACACCAGGACGGCCTCCAGTTGCATGGTCATGGAGGTGGAAGATTCGCGGTTTGGGGAAAATGGCGTGCTCTTCATGGCCGACTGCGGCGTGATCGCCGACCCGACGGTCGAGGAACTGGCGGACATTGCGGTTTCGACGGCTCAACTGGCCCGGCATTTGCTGGGGGCGCGCCCTCGAGTGGCGCTGCTTTCCTTCTCCACCAAAGGCAGTTCCCTGCACCCGTCGGCCGGGCGAGTCCGGGCGGCGGCGGCGCTGGCCGAGAAACGCGCTGCGGAGAAGCAGCTCGAGGCCGATTTTGACGGGGAGCTGCAGGTGGACACGGCCTTGGTTCCCGATATTGCGGCGCGCAAACTGCCGGAGGGCAAACTCGGGGGCAGGGCGAATGTCTTGATTTTTCCGGACCTCAACTCAGGCAATATCGCCAGCAAGCTGGTCCGCCATATCTCGCGCGCCAATGCCTACGGCCAGATTCTGCTGGGACTGGACCGGCCGGCCGCCGACGTTTCGCGCGGCTCCAACGCCCATGATGTCCTGGGTGTGGCGGCCATTGTGGGAGTCCAGGCCGTGGCATATAATAAGCTATACCCGGGGGCGGGCCAGAAACTGCCCGGTGAAGAGTGAAGATCGCTTTACTTTTACCTTCACTTTTGGCTTGGGCGCCATTATGCTCAAGAGCGTGACAGTAGAAACGTTCAGGCCGGAGATCGCGGAAGCCATGGCAGCGTACGACAAGTACGTCATCTGCATCGACAAGACCCCCGAGGACTTTGAGGCCTCCCTGATTTCACTTCTCAACAAGGCCCTCAAGGCCTATGAAAGCCGCGGGCCCCAGCTTCGCCATGGCATCGCCCTGGACAAACAAATCACCGTTATCCTCAGCCAAAACGACGGCCCGCGCCCGCTCTGCGGCATCTACTTCAATCTGCATTCCCCGTACCAGAAACAGGTGTTGCCCAAGACTGCCAAACCGATGACCGAACCCATCGGCGGCGGCCAGACCAAGGCCGAAGGCTAGCCGCCTTAGGCTCACCGCTTGCGCGCTTCATCCCCAGGGGCCGCCTCCCCCTCCAGGACATCGGCCACGATATTGTCATCATACTGCGGGCCGACAATTTTGACTTCGCCGACTTTGAGGCCTCGCCGATACAAGCCGAGCCGCATCTCCAGGGCCGGGAAACGCCCCACTGGATAATTGAGCACCACAAACTGTCCGGCCTGGTTGACTTTGACGACTCTGCCTGCCGGCGCAGTTTCGGGCGTGACGATCAGTTTCTGGTTTCCGCTGCGGACCACCGAGGACCCGGTCGGTGAGGGCAAGCTTGACTTGCGGCCGGCGCAACCGCAGCCCAGCGCAACCGCCAGCATTACGACTGAAACCAAGACCCGCATACAACCAGCTCAGACACAGCGGAACATTACCCGTTTCAATGGCTTACGTCCAGGGGTACGTGTTCAGCGCGTTGCTCATAACGCGCTGAAAGCGCGCAGCATACCAGCCCAGTCACGAGGCCGCTCTACACGTTACTGCTCCTCGGGTTGCCCTGCAGCGTGTGGCGACCGACCACTCTCCCTCTCCCCATCCGATGGGGAGAGGGCCGGGGTGAGCGGCCGTCCGTCTGTAATGCATCCCACGGACCCTTCAGTAGGTCCGTCCCCGGGCAGGGGCGAGGACGGTCTGCCAGTTGGTTTGGCCCAGGATGACGCCGGCCACGATGAGAAGCATTGCCAGCCAGAAGGTCCGGGTGACGGGTTCCCCCAGGCAGGCCCAAGCCCAGCCCATGGTGCTCAAAGGAACCAGGTTGTTGAAGAGCAGCACCCGGCTGGCCGGCCAGTGGCGGAGGGCCTGATTCCAGATGGCGAAGGCCGCCACGCCGCCCGCCACAATGCAATAGGCCTGCACCCAAGCCAGGTCCGCACGCCAGACCAAGCCCGAGCGCCAAATCTCCAGCAGTCCCAGCGGCATCAGCAGCACGCCGGCCCGCCACATGGTGTGCGCGCTGCTCTGAGCCCCGGACAGGTGCGCCCCGAGGATGCGGCACTGGCGGCCGTAATTGGTCCAGAGCACGCTGGCGGCAAACCCGAGGACTTCTCCGCCCCAGCTTCCGCCGGGCGCTTTCGAGGCGGGCCAAAAAAGGACCAAGACCCCCGTCAAAGCCAGCGCCGCCGCTCCATATCGCTGGAGGGTGCTCCAGGCCAAGGCCGGGCGCCCTTCCCACAACAACGCCCAAACCGGCGCCGCTCCGAGGTACAAAGCCACATGCGAAACGGCGGTGTAGCGGACCGCCGAATTGAACACGACGATATAAACCCCCAGGCTCAGCCCGCCGCGCCACCAGAGCCCGCGCCGCATCTCGGGGGTGAGCGGGCGGCCGCGTCCCAGCCAGTCGGTCCAGCGCAATATCCCCAACAACAACAGCCCGGCGCTCAAAAAGCGGGAACCGCCTGTCCACGCAGGCGGCCAGGCCGCCAAAACGAACTTCGTGCCGGCATTGCTGCCGCCCCAAAGGAAGATGGCGAACAGCAAACCCAGCCCCAGCATGGCATTGCTTGTCTTCTTGCCGGACATAGAAGGCGCCGTTAGCGCGTGCCTATCAGAGCGATTCGACGAACAGCGGGGCGGCGGCCAGTTCCCCGGGGGCGGGCCGGAGGAACCGCGCCAGCCAGATACAGGTGAGCACACACGCCAATGAAACCAAGCCGGCAACCGGGTAGTGGGTGATTTCCTGATTTGGACCCTGGCCGAGGATGGCTCCGCTGACCCAGGCGGCCAAGCCGCAGGAGAATTGTTGGACGGAGGAATTGACGCTCATGAAACCGCCGCGATAGCGCGATTCGACCGTTGCCGTCATCATCGCCATTGCTGGAACAAACCGGCCGGACATGCAAATCATAAGAAGCGTCGAGGCCGCCAGCGCCACGGGCAGGGGAACCCGCGGGAGGTTGGTGAGGGCGATAACGGGGACCGACGCCGAAAGGGACATCAGCGTGAAGACGCGGAGTTTTCCGGCGCGGTCGGCCCAGCGTCCCACCCAGTTCATGCTAAAGAGCGTGCATAATCCGCCTGCCAAGTAGATGAACGGCAGTTGTTTTTCGGTCAATCCCACGTTGTACACCATGTAGGTGGCCACCGTGGGAAAGATCGTGAAACCGGCGCAGGTGAGCACGGCCATGAAAAGAAAGGCCATTTGATGGTTCGGCTCCATGAGGACGGCCAGCATCCGCGCCACCGGATGCTGGTCGCGGGAATGGTCCAAATGACCGTGCAGGGCGGGCACGAACCGGAAAACGGCCGCGAGAATCGGCACGCTGATCCCGGCAATGACGTAGAACGGCACGTGCCAGCTAAAATGGGAAGCCAGCACCAGCCCCAGCGGCACCCCGAAGATCGAAGCGACGGAGAAGGCCGACCCCACCAGGCCCATCGCCTCGCCGCGCCGGTGTTCCGGAATGACATCGCCGACAATGGCCAGAATCACAGCGCCCGTCACGCCGCCGAAAGCGCCGGCAATGGCGCGGGCGGCAACCAGAAGGCGGTAGGCGGGGGCCAGCGCGCACAAGAGCGTGCCGGTGGCGAACCCCAGGAAAAGCCAGAGCAGGGCGGTCTTGCGATCAAAGCGATCCAGGAAAAACCCTGCGGCGACACCGGCGATTCCCGCCGCGATGGCGTACGCCGCGACGATCAGGTTGAACTGGGCCGGGGTGATGCGCATGACGCGCATGTATTGAGGTCCCAGCGGCAGGATAATCAAAAAATCGAGGGTCGTGGCAACCTGGATGGCTGCCAGGAGCAGCAGCACCAATCGTTCGTTCTGTAGTTTCAATGCCAAAAATTCCAAGTTCAGTGCCCGACACTCGCCCCTCGACACTCGACACTCGCCCCTCGGGGGTGTTTGGCGCGGGAGCGTTTTGGGACGCAACGTCCAAGGCTGGAAACGTAGCACCGAATCGCCCCGGCGCGAGTGGAAAAGCAGGGTAGCCTACTGTTGCGCCCGATAAAACCGCGGGGCGCCGCCGGCCGGCGAAGCGTCGAGGAACTGGAAAACCCCGGCGGGATTATCGAAGTTGGTCAGGCTAAGCCAGGTCGATAGGTCGGCGGAGACTTCCAGGGAACAAGGGAGACCCGCCTGGCAGGAGATGACGAGTTGAACGGCGCCGTCGGACAGGGCGGCGATCGATTGGAAACTCGGAGGAATATAGAACGCAGCGGTGGCCGGACCCGACCATTGGCTGGAGAGCGGCGGATTGCCCGGGCCCGTGAGGTTGTGGTGATTCGGGTTCCAGTTGCGCGCAAAGACCTGGGTGTTGGTGGCCAGTGTAATCGTCGCCGTATTGAGAGCGGAAAAGGCCGTGCCCGAGGCGGCCCCGCCCGGCAATCGAGGGTCGGTCCCGTCCAGCGTGTAGTAGATGCGGCTGTTGGGCTCGAGCGTCGAGGAAGTCAGAGTCAGCGCGCAGCCCGAGGTGACCGCGCCCCCGCCCAGGCTGAATCGCGGGACGGCCAGAAAGTTCGTGTCGATGAAATGCACCCGGTTGGTGAACCAGAGTTTGGCGAAGTGGACCTCGCCCTGGTAGGTGCCAGGAGTCGGGAAGGTGTAAGTGTAGCGGTCGCCTTGGACCGGCCCGGAGCGCGGCGAGGTGTCGGATTGCCCCTGGCCGGCCCACTTGGCGGCATCCCGGGGAGCGGCCTGGCTGAGCTGGTTGGCCAGGAAATCGATTTGGCAGGTAATATTCGACAGGGAATATATGCCGGCGCGCAGTTCCTGATACCGGTCGATCCATTTCTGAAAGAAGTCGGGATCCTGGAACAGCCGGCTGTACCATGGGTTGTTGTAGGTATTTCCCGGGTTGAACGCGTCGGTGCCTCCGTCCGACTCCGAGGACCGCCAAAGCCAGGGATCAAAGCCACGATTGTCGCCGTAGGCGCCCGTCCCGAAGCTGCGGTCGAAATCCCACAGGGGGCCCTCCACCAGCGGGCCGCTGCGGGGCTTGTAGAAATAGGCGCTGAGCCGGAGCATGTCGACGTTGAACACGAACGCCTGGTGGAGGTGGTAGTCGATCCAGGAACTTAAGTCGATGAAGCGCGCGTAGCCCTTGGCCGGGTTCCTCCAGTCGGTACTGTAGAGCGCGCCATAAAAGGCATTGAAATAGCCGCGGAGGTATTGAAGCTGGACCATCTGCGTTGGCGAGGCAAGGGTATAATAGTCCGGCTCCAGGCAGTTCATGGCCACCGCAGCCGCCCCGAGTTGGGGAATGGGGTTCCCATTGTCGCCGGTTTTCTGCCGGTCGATAGCCAGCAAATACCCGCCGGTCACGTCGGGCGCGTTGGTGTCCGAGGATTGGAGCTTATTGATGTCCACGCGGTTTCCCCCGATCTTGATCTTCTCCTCGATGACGTAGAGTCCGCCGTACGCCGCGGTGGTCAACGCGGCCGGCGTGCCCGGGTTGCGCCGGATATACACCTCTACGAACCGTGTGCGCGAGGTGTAGTGGCCCATCTCGCTGAACAGTTCGTGGGCCAGGGGATTGTGGAGCGAACTCTTGTCATACACATCGGGGGCGTAAAAGATCCAGTCGCTGTCGGCGGGCATGCCGGCCAGGGGCTGGTTGTTATTGCCGCCGGATTCGTCCTGCAATTTCAGACGCAAATTGGGTTTCGGATCATCGAGCGTGGAACTGCCATGGCGGTGATAGACCGTGCGCGACACCAGGTCCGGCGCGTTGGTCATCGAACTGACCCCGTTGGTTGGCTCGAAAACCAGCATCGCGGCAAATTGGCCGGAGCCCACGGGAACATCCCCCGCGCCGAAATTGTCGAACAACACAATGGGCAGGAGGGAGGTGAATTGGGCCGCGCTGGCGGTGATCTGCAAATACACCTGGCTCTGCACCGGGCCTGGGAAATAATTGGTCTGGGCCGGGAACGACCGGGCGCGAACCATGGAGGGACCCTTGATGGCGATCGGCTTCGAGTAGATGGGGCAAGTCAAATCCGGCACGTTGGTCAGCGCCGCCGAAACCGAATTGGTGACCACGAAGTAACGGATGACCGCGTTGGTATCGGTGGTGGACAAGGCGAGCGAAAACCCCTGCTGGAAGGTGCGGCTCGACACCGAAAAATCCACGGCCGGACCGAAGCCGGCGCCGACGGGTGAATTGGGCGCCCCGGGGGTGGGATAGGCACAAAAGCCCGCCTGGTTCGGGCCGGAAGGGTCGCACCCGTAAGATACATCGGTGAACTGCTGGGCGAAGGCAAACTCCGAAGCCAAGGTTGCGCCATCGGGCTGCACCAGCGCCAAAAACGCGCCGCTCTTGGCCAGCTTGAAATTGGTGTGCAGCGGCGCGGCAGGGTTCGTGCGGTCCTTGCCTGATGCGAATACGATGAAATAGGAGCCTGCTTTGAGCTGGAGGCTGGGAAACTGCCACTTCGCAAGATCCTCGGGTTTATCGGTCAGATACCAGCCTCCCAGGTCAACGGCGCTCGCCCCCGGATTGTAGATCTCAATCCAGTCGGTCGTATCCCCGTCCTCGTCGCGAATTCCGCCTTGGTTAGAGGCCATGAATTCATTGATCCGCACGCCATCAGCCCGCGCGTTCAAGCTGAACGCGGTGGCGAGCAGGACCAGCAGCCGCAGCCATCGGGAATCTCCCATACCTTTCCGCAAATTCACGAGTATTGGAATACTCCGTTCTCCCCGCCGAAGTCAAGACAACTGGCAAACGCCCATTTCTTCTTTGCGCCAAACGTCCGTTGACCTAACCTGCGCCCATGGGCACGCTTTATTACGGCGACAACCTTGACATCCTTCGCCGGCACCTCAAGGACGAGACGGTGGACCTCGTCTATCTCGACCCGCCGTTCAACTCGGCGCAGAACTACAACGCCTTCTTCCACGACTACAACGCCTTCTTCCACGAGAAAGACGGCACCGACGCCGCCAGCCAGATTCGCGCTTTCGAGGACACCTGGCATTGGGACATCGAAACCA
>Ga0187849_1001043_pt1 | contig 32975 bp, 26 predicted proteins | sample June2016WEW_4_10_2_FD_132412 | JGI IMG/M metagenome (GOLD analysis project Ga0187849, IMG submission 132412) | Peatland microbial communities from SPRUCE experiment site at the Marcell Experimental Forest, Minnesota, USA - June2016WEW_4_100 | ecosystem: Environmental > Terrestrial > Soil >...
CGACGTCCGCGAATCGTACCAGAAGGAGCTGGCCGGCATCCGGGAGGCGGGGCTCTTCAAGGAAGAGCGCTACATCCGGAGCGTGCAGGCGGCCGAGATCGACGTGGAGTACCCGGCCGGCGCGCCGGCCCGGCACGCGATCAACCTCTGCGCCAACAACTACCTCGGACTCTCCAGCCATCCGGACGTGGTGAAGGCCGCCCACGAGGGGCTGGAGCACCGCGGCTACGGGATGTCGTCCGTGCGCTTCATCTGCGGCACGCAGGACATCCATCGCGAGCTGGAGAAGCGCCTCACCGGCTTCCTCGGCACCGAGGACACCCTGCTGTTCCCGTCCTGCATGGACGCCAACGCGGGGGTCTTCGAGGCGATCCTGAGCGACAAGGACGTGATGATCGCCGACCGGCTGGTGCACGCCTCGATCGTGGACGGGATGCGGCTCTGCAAGGCGATGCAGGACACCTTCAAGCACTCCGACATGGGGCACCTCGAGGAGAAGCTGAAGGAGCACCAGGACAAGCGGTTCCGCATGGTCATCACCGACGGCGTCTTCTCGATGGACGGCGACATCGCCAAGCTCGATGAGATCGTCGCGCTGGCCGAGAAGTACGACGCGATGGTGTGCGTGGACGACTCGCACGCCACCGGCTTCATCGGGAAGACCGGGCGCGGGACGCACGAGCACCGCGGGGTGGTAGGCAAGATCGACGTCATCACGACCACGCTGGGCAAGGCGATGGGCGGCGCCTCCGGCGGGTGCGTGAGCGGCCGGAAGGAGCTGGTGGAGCTGTGCCGCCAGCGGGCGCGGCCGTACCTCTTCTCCAACACTGTGGCACCGGTCATCGTCGCCGGCGCGATCAAGGTGCTGGACCTGCTTTGCCAGTCCACCGAGCGGCGCGACAAGCTGGAGTGGAACGCCGCGTACTGGCGCAAGCTCCTCACCGAGGCCGGGTTCGACATCAAGGCCGGCGAGAGCCCCATCGTCCCGGTGATGCTCTACAACGCGAAGCTGGCGCAGGACGTGGCGCGCGACCTGTTCGCCGAAGGGATCTACGTCGTCGGGTTCTTCTTCCCGGTAGTGGCGAAGGGGCAGGCGCGGATCCGCACGCAGCTCTCCGCCGCGCACGAGAAGGCGCACCTCGACCGCGCCATTGCGGCGTTCAAGAAGGTCGGGGCGAAGTACGGCATCCTCGGCAAGAAGAAGGACGAGATCATCCAGCAGTACGGCCTGTGAGGCGACCATGACGACGAAACAGGCGGCGAAGTGGGAGCAGGTGGCCGAGCGGCTCGAAGAGGAGGGGTGGGCCGTGAAGGTCGAGAAGGTCTGGCTCGCCGAGGCCCGGAAAGGGGGCCACATCGAGCAGGCCACCGGCACGACGCGCGATGAGGCGTTCGCCCAGCTCTGCCAGCTGACGCTGCTGGACTCCTGCGACGGCTGCCCTTAGAGGCCCGCCAGTAGATCTGCGTTCGTCTTCGAACGCCGCATCAGCGCCGGGCCGCCGCCCGCGCCACCGGCGGGTCACCCCGGTAGCCCCTTCGTCCGGCAGCCCGTCCTCGTTCGGCCCCGCTCCCAAGTCCGGATCCGCCCGGCGCGCCCGCCGCTCCCCGCCAGGCGCTCGCCGCCCGCTCCCGCGCTGAGCCGGAACCCCGCCAGGCCCCGAACACGCCGACTCACCCGGGGTTCCACCCCCGCCCGCCGACCCGCGCCGTCCCTGACCCGCCGACGCCTCGCCCGGATATTCGCACCGGCACGAAGGAAGTTCCTATTCGTCGATGCCGCCGGGCCACCCAAGCTACGCTAGAATCTTACTCTTAGACCAGCGGTCACGAACGTCGGGTCGACAGTGAGCATATCGTCGGAATCGCTGTCGGCGTTCTGCCAGCGCACGGCGCCGGTCAGTGCCCAGGCGCCGCCGAGTTTGACATCGGTGCCGATCACGAAGCCGACCTTGCTGAACACGTTGGTCGGCTTGTAGGTGAATGTGCCGCTCGGCGTCGTATACGAGAGGTCGTCGGGGAACATGACGTACGCGATCTGCGGACCTACCCAGAAGTCGATGGCCTCCGAGTGGATCAAGTGTACGTTGAGCGCGGCCATCAAGGGAAGCACGCCGAAGGGCTTGCTCGCGGACGACGCCGCGGAGGTCGACGTCGTGAACTGCGCATTCATCCGAGAGTAGCCAGCCGCGGCGTCGATGCCGAACCAGTTGTTCAAGCGGAACTCGATGTCGCCTCCGAAGCCAACCGTGGTGCCGTTGGTCTTGAGCGAGACGGTGCCGAAGCCCGCAGAGCTGAACGGCGTGTTGTCGCTCAGCACGTAACGGCCGACCGCGCCAGCCCAGATGCGACCGCTGACGCCCGATTCCTGTGCGTGTGCGACCGTGGCGGACGAAGACGAGATGGCGACGAGCGCGCCCAGTGCGATGGCGAGCTTTGGTGAGTTCTTACGAAGGTTGGAGTTCATCGCAGCCTCGTGTCGTGAAGGTGTCCAGGCGGAGTTCCATGCATGAACTGAATCGCCGGGAGGCGGCGGTCACCATCGCACGAAGGAGTGACGCACGTTGAGCGGAGACTCGCGGAATGCTCAAGGTCGAGGGCCTCCAGGTATGGATAGGGATTTCCTTCGTCGCGATCCGAATGTCCGGGCGGGGCGTCGGCGCGGCAACGCGGCCGCGGGTGGGCGGGCGGGGGCTGTCGCTTACCGGGGAACTCGATAGCGGCGATGCGAGTCCAACCGGCGCACGGCGTCGTTGGTCACGGACGCCAACTGAGGGCGAGCCCCGTGGATTCGGGCGCGGAGTATAATCCCAGCGTGACGCCCTTGCTCTCGACGCGATGCAGCTCGGGAATGAGGATGCCGACGAACGCGCCGACGCCGAGCCCCACCATGACATCGGACGGGAAATGCTCGAGCGCGCGCACGCGGAGGTATCCTACGACCAGCGGTGGAACCGCCGCCGCGGCGTAGAGCAGATATTTTGTGTCGCCGATTTCCGGATGGTAATCACTATACATTTTCGCCATGAGGAACGTGGCGGTCGCGGCGGAGGCGGTGTGTCCGCTGTAGAACGAATTCCGGACGGTGCCGATCTGGGTGCGGGATGCGGGAAGCTGCGGATAGTAGGCAACGGGCCGTAGCTTGTTTTGAAACGAGGGCCCGAGGAAGCTCCACTCGTAGATGTTGTTGGTGATCGAGATGCTCTCCATGTAGATCAGGAGCATGTCGAGCCAATCGCGACGGATCTGTTTGTCCAAGAGCAGGACGCCCGGCAGGAGGACGGTCGCCGTCAGCGTTTTATTCGACCAGTCTTTGAAGGCATCGAGGTTCGTCGGGTTCAGGTTGAGCGCCCACCGGTCAAAGCTGTTGACCAGGTTTTTGTCGAGCGCCTGCAATTCCGCCGTCGACACGGCTGCCTTGCTGCCGATGTGGGCGACGCCGAGGTAGTTCGTGACCGCGCCGACGCCGATGATCCCGCCCGTGACCCAATAATTGACGTGGTAGGGGTGGAAGGAGGAATCGCGCTCGGGAGCTTGCGCATGAAGGCGAACGGGTCCGGCGACGGCCGCCAGAGCGAAAAGAACGGTTGCGATGTTACATCGTCTCATGATTCGGTCTCTGTTCGATGTTGTACCATCACCCCGAGGTTCGCCCGCGTGCTCTTCGAGCTCGGCGCTGAGCGTTTCGATGATCTCGGCGATCTCGGCGCGGCTCACGTGGGGGGGCGCGATCGCGGAGCTCGATCTCATCTGCTCAAGATAGCCCGTTTGTTGCTAGACGACCAACTGGCCCGCGGCGATCGTCTGGCGAGGACGACGACAGCGGCGCTCAGCTGACCTACAGTCGGTCCATGGGAAACAGGGAGCACGATCCACGCGTGCTGGCGATCGCTGTGCCAGATGACGCTGCAGGACACGGTGAACGGCTGCCCGTAGCAGTGGTTTCGTCGCCCTCAGCACCGCCACCGCTGACCGAGACGGCTAGCTGACGCTGGCCAACAGCTCGGAGTTCGTCTTCGAACGCCGCATCAGCGCCAGCAGCATTTCGACGGCCTGGGCGGGGGCCAATCCGGCGAGCCGCCGCCTGAGCACCTGGCGTCCCGCCACCTCGGCGGGTTCGCCGAGCAGCTCTTCGCGCCGGGTCCCGCTCGCCGAGATGTCCACCGCTGGATAGAGCCGCCGGTCCGCCAGCTCGCGGGAGAGCCTGAGCTCGGCGTTGCCGGTCCCTTTGAACTCCTCGAAGATCACGTCGTCCATCCGGCTCCCGGTCTGGTCGAGCGCCGTGGCGATCACGGTGAGCGACCCCCCATCGGGGACGGCGCGGGCCGCCCCGAACAGGGCCTTGGGCTTGGCGAGCGCGGCCGCGTCGAGCCCACCGGTCATGGTGCGGCCGCTCGAGCTCCCCGCGGTGTTGTGCGAGCGCGCCAGGCGCGTCAGCGAGTCGAGCACGATCACGACGTCGCGCCCGATCTCGACCTGGCGCCGGGCGTGCTCGAACACCATCTCGGCCACGGCGACGTGCCGTGCGTGCGGCAGGTCGAAGCTCGAGGCGATGACCTCCCCGCGGCCCCAGTCCACCAGCTCGCTCACTTCCTCGGGCCGCTCGTCAATCAGGAGCAGCAGCAGCTCGACGTCCGGATGCCCCAGCGCCACGCCCTCCGCCACCGCCTGGAGCATGACCGTCTTGCCGGCCTTGGGTGGCGACACGATGAGGGCCCGCTGCCCGAAGCCGAACGGACAGACCAGGTCCACGGCGCGTTGGAGGTCGGCGGTGCGCGCACTGGAAGCGCGCGCGGTCTCGAGCCTCAGGAGCCGCGCCGGATGTACCGCCCCGAGCCTGGCGAACTCGGGCCGCGCCGCGAGATTCTCGGGCGGCAGGCCATTGACCGACCGCACGCGTCCGTCTTCCAGCACGACGAGGTCGCCGCGGCGCAGTCCCGGAAGCTGCAGACCCGGGTCGCGCGCGCCCGGGAGGTAGCTGTGCGCGGCCAGGCGCAGCGCGCCGCCTCGTGGGGTAGGATCGTACCAGCCGGTGATGGAAGGCATACAGGCTTGCAGTCCGAAAGATAGGCCGGGATCCCTCAACCACCAGCGGGGCGCTGGCCGCGCTCTCGAGCGCCCGCCGGCGAGCCGGCGCCCCTAGCGGCGCTTCCCCACCATCAGGTCGGCCGGGCCCTTGAGAGCGATGCGGCGGACTTCGGTGAGTCCCGCCGCCGCGAGCCAGGCGGCGTACTCCGCCTCGGAATACGTGCTCCCCGCCTCGGTCCCCACCAGCATGTTGATGGCGAACAGCACGGCCTGCCGCGGCGCGGTGCGGTCGGGTTCCAGGATGAAGTCCTGGATCACGACCCGCCCCCCCGGCGCCAGCGCCCGCGCGCAGCGCGCGAGGAGGTCGCGATTGCCGTCGGGCCCGAGCATGTGGCAGATGCTCGAGAGGAAGACGAGGTCGAAGTCCCGTCCCAGGTCGTCCGTGCGGAGGTCCCCCACGCGGGTCGCGATCCGCTTCGAGAGCCCTGCGTCGCTGATGTGGGTCTCCGCGATCGGCAGCACGGTGGGCAGGTCGAAGACGACCGCGCTCAGCGCGGGGTGCGCCTGGGCGAACGCGATGGCGTAGGCGCCCGAGCCCCCGCCGACGTCCAGCATCCGGCGGATCGGCGACGCGCCCAGCGCCTCGACCACGAGCGGCGCGCGCACGGCGGCGCCCCGGTGCATCGCCGCGATGAACGGCACCGTCCAGTCGTCGTCGCGCGAGCGCATCTCGGCCCGGAGCGCCGTGTGGCCCTCCCGCACGGCGTCGGTGAGCGACGACCAGGTGTTCCACAGGCTGAGGTTGTGCCGCATCGCGACGCGCGCGTCGTCGGGCGAGCCGGCGACGAGGAACTGCGCCGTGGCCGGCGCGTTGGTGTACCGGTCGCCGGCGAGCCGGACCAGGCTCAGGGAGACCAGGGCGTTGAGGAGCAACTCCGTGGCGCGCCGGTCGGTGCCGCAGCGCTTCGCGACCCCCTCCACCGTCGCCCCGTCGCCGACCGCGGTGAACAGGTCCAGCTCGATCGCGGAGAGCACGATCCGGCTCTCCTGGTAGCCCCGGATCATCCGGGTCAGATCGTCCGGCAGCTCCGCCATGCCCGGCTAGTCCGCCGCGTGCGCGACGGCGCGGCCGCCGCCGGAGATGTGCTGGCTGATCAGGATCTTGCTGATCTCTTCGCGCTGGATCTGGTTCGTGCCCTCGTAGATCTGCGTGATCTTCGCGTCCCGCATGTACTTCTCGATCGGGTAGTCGCGCATGTAGCCGTAGCCGCCGAACACCTGGACCGCGTCAACCGTGACCGCCACCGCGACGTCGGCCGCGAACAGCTTGGACATCGCCGAGTACATCGTCGGCCGCTCTTTGGGCTGCGTGTCGATGTAGCGGGCAGTCGCGTAGATGAGGGCGCGCGCGGCCTCGATCTTGGTCGCCATGTCGGCCAGACTGAACCGCAGCCCCTGGAAGGCGGAGACGGGAGAGCCGAACTGCCGCCGCGTGCACGCGTAGGCCACCGCGAGGTCGAGCGCGCCCTGCGCGATCCCGAGCGCCTGCGCGCCCACGCCCGGCCGCGACGCGTCGAACGTGCGCATCGCCGTGATGAAGCCCGTGCCCTCGCGCCCGATCAGGTTCCGGGCGGGGACGCGGCAGTCCTGAAAGACGAGCTCGCGCGTCGCCGAGGCGCGGATGCCCATCTTGTCTTCCTTCTTGCCGAAGGAGAACCCCGGCGTGCCCTTCTCGACCACGAGGAAGCTCGCGCCCCGCGGACCCTTCGACGGATTGGTCAGCGCGATGACGGAGTAGACCTCCGCCTCGCCGCCGTTCGTGATCCACTGCTTCGTGCCGTTCAGGATGTAGTCGTCGCCGTCCCGGATCGCGGTGGTGCGGATGCCGCCCGCGTCCGAACCCGCGTCGGGCTCCGTCAGCGCGAACGCCGCCAGCCGCTTGCCCGCCGCGATGTCGGGGAGGAAGCGCCGCTTCAGCTCGTCGCTGCCCGAGATGAGGATCGGCATGGTGCCCAGTGCCGTGCCCGCGAGCGCCAGCGCGATCCCGCCGCACGCCTTCGACAGCTCCTCGGTCACCAGGACCAGGTTCATCGTCGGCGTGCCGTTCGCGATCCCGTCGTATGCCTCGGGGATGAAGGTGCGGAACAGGTCGGAGGCGGCGAGCGTGCGCACCACCGGCCAGGGGAACTCCCCGGTGCGGTCGTACTCCGCCGCCACGGGCCGGATCTCCCGCTCCGCGATCTCCCGCGCCAGGTCGCGGATCGCCATCTGGTCTTCGCTCAAGCCGTAATCGAGCACGTGACCATCCTCCCTAGGAGATCGCGCCGGCGGCCGCCGGCTCCGGCCACAACACCGGACGCTGGACCAGGATCGCACCGGCCTTGAAGACGAAGCGCAGATGCTGTTCCGGGTACACGGTCGCGAACGAGCTGACCTCGAGGTGGCCGCTCAGCGACCCCTTCGCCGCCAGCCTCTGCAGCTGCTCGACCAGCAGCAGCACGTCGAGATTGAGGTCGCGCACCTGCACCGAGACGCCGGTGCGCGAGGGGTCGGGCGCCGCGACGATATCCCCTTCCGGATAGAGCCCTTCGTACGTGTCGGCCAGGGCCGCCAGCTCCCGCACGGCTCCCGCGACGTCCTTCGTCTTGAAGGTGACCGTTCCGTTCAGCCGCTGGACCCGCGGCTCCACGATCTCCAGGCGCTCGCCCGTGTACGGCTGGGGCATCGCCCGCGTGTAGTCGGGATGCGCCCACTCGATCTTCACGGCGCCACCCGCCTCCACCTTCAGCCGCACCAGCTGGCCACCGCGCTCCGTGTGCACGAACAGCTCGCCGCCCGGGATCGCGCCTTGCGAGACCTCGGGGACCTCCGCGAGCATCCGCACCAGCTCGCCGGTGATCGTCGGCAGGCAGGGACCGGCCGAAGGCTGGATGTGCCGCACCACGATCATCCCCGTCGGGGCATCGAACTCGAGCCAATCGCCGGGCAGCGCCGCCAACCGCTGCTGCACCGCGTCCGGCAACTCGCCGAGCCGCACGCCCCCGTAACACCCCGCGTCGTAGAACATTTTGAAATCCCCTGGTTGCACTCGGGATTCAGGCTCTAAATAGTGCCCCCTCGCCACACAGGTTTGGGCGGAGGGCGGCCAGAACTGACCCTGGCTGTCGTGGACCTGGAGTCGCAAATTCCGGGCCGCATGCCGACCCCCCGGCCCCGAAAGGCTTGCCATGTCTCGATTTGACCCGCATTCGCACTTCGACACCGACCAACCGCGCACGCATCGGCTCACACTCGAAATCGGCGTCGATTTCGAGCGCCGACGCGTCCTCGGTCGCGCGGTCCTGGACCTCGGCGGCGGTTCGACCGGCCCACTCGACCTCGACACGAAGGGGCTGGTGATCACGGCGGCGGCGACGGGACGGGGCAAGCCGATCCCGTACGCGCTCGGCGCGGAAGATCCGATCCTGGGCCGCCGCCTGCGGCTCGATCTGCCGGCGCACACGGCGCAGGTCGCGATCACCTATGAGACGGCGCCGGAGGCCGTGGGGCTGCAGTGGCTCGCGCCGGAGCAGACGGCGGGGAAGCGGCACCCGTTCCTGTTCACGCAGTTCCAGCCGATCCACGCGCGCTCGATGATCCCGTGCCAGGACACGCCGATCGTGCGCGCGCCCTACCGCGCCACGGTGACGGTGCCGGAGGCGCTGACGGCGGTGATGTCGGCCGCGCCGGCGGACGCGAAAGCTCACGCGCAGGCGGGGAAGCGGACGCTGGAGTTCACGATGCCGCAGCCGGTGCCGTCGTACCTGATCGCGCTGGCCGTGGGCGACCTGACGTCGCGCGACCTCAGTCCGCGCTCCCGCGTGTGGGCGGAGAGCGCCACGGCGGACGCGGCGGCGTACGAGTTCGCCGGCATCGAGGAGATGATTCGCGCCGCCGAGCAGCTGTTCGGTCCGTACGAGTGGGACCGCTACGACATGCTCGTGCTGCCGCCCTCCTTCCCCTACGGCGGGATGGAGAACCCGCGGATGACGTTTCTCACGCCGACGGTGCTGGCGGGGGACCGGTCGCTCGTGGACCTCGTGGCGCACGAGCTGGCGCACTCGTGGACCGGGAACCTGGTGACCAACGCCACGATGGACCACTTCTGGTTGAACGAGGGGTTCACCGTATGGGCGGAGCGGCGCATCCTCGAGGCGCTGCACGGCAAGGAGGCCGCCGCCCTCGGATGGGCCATCGGGCAGAACGCGCTGGACGAATCGCTCGCGCGGTTCCCCGCCGACTCGCCGTTCACCCTGCTCCGCACGAATCTCGAGGGCGTGGACCCGGACGAGGTCTACTCCTCGATCCCGTACGAGAAGGGCGCGCGGTTCGTCGCGACCCTGGAGAGCGCGGTGGGGCGCGAGCGGTTCGACCGCTTCATGCGCCGCTACATGGACCGGTTCCGCTTCACCTCCATCACCACCGAGGAGTTCCTGATGTTCCTGAACACGGAGCTGCCGGGCGTGGCACAGCGCGTGGACGCGGACGCCTGGCTGCACCGTCCCGGGATGCCGGCGGGCGCGCCGGTCTTCCGCTCCGAGCGGCTCGACACGCTCCGGACGCTGGCGCAGGGCTGGAACGGGGGCACCCGGCCCGACCAGGCCGAGGCCGGCCACTGGAATGCGAACGAGCTGCTGCTCTACCTCCAGCACCTGCCGCGCCCGCTCGACGAGTTCTCCTGCCGCTGGCTGGACGCGCAGTTCACGCTCACGCAGCAGGGCAACTACGAGATCCTGGTCGAGTGGCTGACGATCGCGGGTGCGTCGGACTACGAGCCGGTGTTCCCGCGGATCCGGGAGGTGCTGACGTCCGTGGGGCGGATGAAGTACCTGCGCCCGCTCTACGGCGCCCTGGGCGGCCATCCGCGGACGCGGGCGCTGGCGCGGGAGGTGTTCCGCGAGGCGGCGAGCAGGTACCACACCCTGTCGCGCCGCGTCGTGGAGTCCGTCATGGAGCAATACCGTGACTGACGATGCCCGACGAGAAAAGCGCGAGGCGTGAGACGACGATCCCGTACGTCTCACGCCTCGCAGGTCAGGAGCGGTCGGTCAGTTGTGGCAGCCGCTCTTGAAGCCGTCCACGCGGCTGCGCAACGTCGGCACGTACGTAGTCAGAATCCTCGAGGTCTGAACGCTGTCGAGCTGGGCGGCGTCCGTGATGTCGTGCTGGACCTCGTTCAGCAGCGAGTCGAGCACCGGCGCCTTGTTGCAGTCCTTGTCATGTGTGGCGGCGTCCAGCATGGTCGGGATGCGCATCAGATCCGCCAGGCCCAGGTAGTAGGTATAGCGCATCTTGGCCAGGCCGGCCGGCGTGATGGCTCGGCCCTCGGCCAGAACCGCTGCGGCGCTGTCGAACTGCTTGGTGTTCAGCCAGTGCGCGCCAGCCCGGAGGAAGATGGCGGACGCGTACGGGTGCAGGGCGGTGTCGCTCGCGGCCTGCCGGGCCATGACCACGGCCGAGTCGAACTGACCGTGGTCGTAGAGGTAGAGCGCGTAGACCGCGCTGCCGAGCCGGTTCTGGGTATCCAGGGCGCGGAAGTGGCGGATCGCGTCGAGCCCACGCGCCGTATCGCCCCGGGTGCGGAGCAGGGTGGCCAGGTGCAGCCAGGGCGTAGGATCCTTGGGGACCCTCGCGGTGCCGCGCTCCGCCCACTCGAAGTCCTGGTTCTCGTTGCCGCTTCGCTCGGCCGCCTCGGTCGCGGCCGCGATGAGCGTCGAGTCGAGGATCGTGCTATCGGCGGCGTACGCCAGCTCGAAGTTGGCGGACGCTTCCACCCAATGCTGTTGGCTCGCCCGAAGGACGCCGAGCGCGACATAGTACCAGGGATTGGTCGACTGCAGACGGATCGCCGCCCCGTATTCCGTGGCGGCGTCGTCGAGCCGCGCGCGGCAGACCAGCGTGAACGCCATGTCGCCGTGGTCGCGCGCACTGTTCGGGTTGGCCGCCACGGCGCTGCGGAAGAAGAGGTACGCGGCGTCGCACAGTCCGCTCTGGAGCTGCGCGAGCCCGTTCTGGTATTGCGTGGCCGACGGATCGGCCGGCGCGCGCCGGCCGGCCTGGGCCGCCGCCGCCGAATCCAGCCGCGCGGCGTACAGTCGTCCCTGAGCGGCGGCGCGCTCGAGCAGGGACGTCGAGTCGGTCGCTGGGGTCGTCGCGGCCGTCGCCGCGGTGCTCTGCTGAGCGTGCGTCACGGCGGGCAGGGCAAGGGCACCCGCTGCGACGCCGGCGAGAAAACGGCGAACCAGAGCCATATTCATGCTGCTACTCCCTTTCGACGGTGGTCACGAGCCCGGAGGCGGAGCGCCCGCCGCGGTCGGGCGGTAGACGAGCAATAAAGATGCCGCGACGCCGTCACCTGCGCCAGCGGAATGCTCGCGCCGGCCGCGGGCGCCGTAGCTCCTTGTCAGGTCAGGGTTTGGGGCACCGAGCGAGCAGTTCATTGATCCGCGTGCGGGCTTGCGTCAGGACGCCGCCGAGGACCTGGTTGATCTGCGTGCTGTCGCCGACGGCCTTGCCCTCCACGAGGTCGTGCCGCACGGACATCTCGAGGGTGTCCACCGCGTGCGCCTCGGCGCAGTCCTTCTTCTTCGCCGCGTCGGCGTACAGCGGGCCGAGGCGCTGCGCGTTCGTGTAGCCGAGCAAGAGGGAGAACGGTGCGCGACGGGCGGCTGGGGCATAAGCGCGGCCCTCCGCGAGGACCTGCGACGCCTGCCCCAGGTCCCTGGCCTGGAACAGATGCGCCCCGACGCGGAAATACACGGGCCACGCATAGCGCCAGAGCGTCGAGTCGGTCGCTGCCTCCCGGGCCAGGGCGAGCGAGGAGTCGTACTGCTCGAGGCCGAGCAGATAGCTCGCATACAGCGCGGCGCCGAGCTTCTGGTCCGGGGCGAGCGAGCGGAAGTGCCGTATCGCGGTCAGGCCCTCGGCGGAGTCGCTCTGGCGGAGCAGGGTCGCGAGGCGGACCCAGGGCACCGGATCGTCCGGATAGCGCGCGGCGCCGATCCGCGACCAGGTCAGCAGTTCCTCCGCGAAAGCGCCGCGCTGCATGCAGTCGCTCACGGCCTCGACGAACCGGTGATCGATGACGGAGCTGTCCAGGCCGGCGGCGGCCTCGTAATTCGCGGCCGCCGGCTGCCACCGCTCCTGCTTCGCGCGCACGGAGGCGAGGCCGACGTAGTACCACGGGTTGGTGGGCTGCAGGCGCGACGCGGCCGCATACTCGTTCGCGGCTTCCTCCCAGCGCCCGAGCCCGGCCAGGGCGTAGCCGAGGTCGCCGTGATAACGGGCGCTGTTGGGGTTCGCGGCCACCGCCGCCTGGAGCGGCGTCAGAGCAGAGTCGAACTGGCGCTTGCCGAGCTGGCCGACGGCCGCGAGGTACTGCGTCAGGGCCGGGTCGGTGCGCGCGGCGCGTCCCTGCGCGGCCTGGCGTTCCTCCCGCGACGCGACGAGCCGTGCGCGCATGGCCGCGGTGTCGAACAGGGAGGAATCCTGCGCCGCCGCCGGAGCGGCTCCCGGAGCCTGGGCGGACGCGCCGCCGGGAAGCGCGATGGCCGTCCAGACCAGTGCCGCGCCGATGAGGCCGAGTCGAAGCTGCCGCGCTGCCATGCCGCCGCTCCACTGAGACGTGGGTTCGCCGGGGACGTTCATGCGCAGTAAGCATGCCGCCCGCGATTCACGTTTGCCAGCGGTGGGGAGGATGAGTCCGCAGTGCGCGCCGCGCCGGCCGGCGTCACCCGAAGCGCACCCCTATTGGGCAGTCCGCACGTATTCCCTGAAGCGGTCCGGCAGGTCGGCGCCGCCCCCCAGATGCTCGCGCTGCGCGATGCCATCGAGCCTCTGCACGCGGTCGTCGGGCTTCGGGTGGGTGGCGAAGAACTCGGACACCGGCCCCTCGCCCGCGTGCTGGTTGAGCCGCCCGACGAACGCGGCGAGGCCCCCCGGGTCGTACCCGGCGGCGCTGGCGTACTCGATCCCGAGGCTGTCGGCCTCGAGCTCGTCGTCGCGCGACAGGCCCATGAACAGCGCGTTGGCGCCGGTCCCCACCACGCGGTCCAGGACGGGGCCCTGGATGTCGAGCTGGTCGCGCACTTCGCGCATCGTGTCCGACTTGCGGATCTGGTTGATCACGTGCTTCCGGTTCACGTGGCCGACCTCGTGGGCCAGCACGCCCGCCAACTCCGCCTCGTTCTGCATGAGCGCGAGCGCGCCCCGCGTGACGAAGACGTATCCGCCCGGCGCGGCGTAGGCGTTCACCGTCGGGGTCTCGAGCACCGCGAAGTGGTAGACGATGTCGCCGCGCGGGTCCTGGCTTGCGACGGTGAGGCCGACCAGGTTGACGTACCGCGTGAGCGCGGTGTCGGTGGAGACGGGGTAGCGCCCCGCGATCGTCGCCGCGATCCCGCGCCCGATCTCGACTTCCTTCTCCGTGCTGATCGGCAGCAGCGTGCGGGCGACGTTCGCCGCCTGGCGGAGGCGGTCCAGGAGGCCCTGGGCCGCGGCTTCCGGCGCTGCGGCGGCCGTGAGGCAGGCGGCTGCGCCGAGCACGGCGCCGAGCCGATGGAGGCGGTTCATGGCTGCCTCCCGGCGGAATCGCCCTTCACCGCGTACGGGCCCAGCCCTCCGGTGCGCATGAAGTCCTCGAGCGAGACGGCGCCCACGACGAACGCCTCCATCCGCCGGATCGCGGCGCTGTCCGGCGTCACCGGCACGTCGCCCCCTGGCGTCTTCACGCGATCCACGCCCCGGGCGCCGGCGGTCGCGACCACGCTCGCCTGCCGCTGGTCGCCCACCGCGGAAATGCCGCTGGCCAGCAGGTTGCGTCCTCCGCTGCGCGCCCCCGGATCGAGCAGCGCGTCCGCGAAGCTCGGGTTCTTCACCGAGCGGCGGAACACGACCCGGCCGACGCTCCCGTCCGGGGCGCGCTCCACCAGCCGCCCGGCCGCCGGCCCGCTCGCGCGGCCGTTGCGGTCGAACACCACGGCCGCGCGGACCAGCGGATCCTGGCCGAGCACGTGCTGCTCCAGCGGCGTCGCGCCGAGCGCCGTCACCACCACGGCCCGCGTCCCTTCGCCGATGACGACGTCGGGGCTCCCCATCGTCTGGCCGTCGGCGGTCCGCCGGATCTCGGCGCGCCACCTCGGGGGCGCCGAGAAGTAGTCCACGCGCATCACCAGCGCGAGCGAGTCCGTCCGGGGATCCGCGGTCTTCCGGCTTGACAGCTTCCCGCCCGACCACCGCCCGGGGACGTACACCACGTCGGTCCACTCCGCCTTCTGCGCCTCGGCCGCGGCCGCCGTGCCGGCGGCCAGCAGCGCCGCGAGCGCGAGGCGCCGCACGATCCCATGCCCGGTTCTCATCCGACCGCCTCCGCGCCGGCGGCGCGCGTCCCGGCCGCCGCCCTGCGTCCCAGCAGTTCGTAGATCGCCACCGGCCGCTCCTTCCCCTTCACCTTCACGTCGCCGAGGGCGCGCACGTCGAAGCGGTCGCCGAGCTTCGCGAGGGTGAACTCGCTGACGATGATGCCGGTGTGGAACTCCTTGTTCGCGCTCTCGAGCCGCGACGCCAGGTTCACGCCGTCGCCGATCACCGTGTAGTCGAGCTTGTGATCGAGCGAGCCGATGTTGCCGACCACCACCTCCGCCGTGTTGATGCCGACGCCGATGTGGATGTCCGGCTTCCCCTCCGCCACCCACCGCTTCGCCAGCTCGGCGGTCTTCGCCTGCATCGCCAGCGCGCAGTCCGCCGCCCGGTCGGCGTGGTCCGGGTGCGGCACCGGCTCGCCCCAGAAGGCCATCACCGCGTCGCCGATGAACTTGTCCAGCGTGCCGCCCGCGTGCTTGACGATCGCCGCCATCTCCGAGAGGTACTCGTTCAGGAACGCGATCACCTGCTGCGGCTCGAGCTTCTCCGAGATCGAGGTGAAGCCGCGGATGTCGCTGAACAGGATCGTCAGCTCCGCCCGCCGGCCGCCAAGGTTGATCTTCGACGGGTCCTCCGCCAGCTGCGCCACGTATTCGGGCGCGACGTACTTGGAGAACATCTCGCGGATCTGCCGCTTGTGCCGCCCTTCGGTCATGTAGTTGACCGCCATCCCGCCGGTGAACGTCAGCAGGATGGCGAGCGCGGGCGACGCGGCGTCGAGCCAGATGCCGCCGGCGCGGAACAGGCCGAGGGTGAGCGCGACGTACGCCACCGTGAGGCCGACGCCCGCCGCGGCGCTCCACCACACCGACGCGATGAACGACGCCGCCACGCCGGCCAACAGGGCGGCGAGCACGATCGCGGCCAGGTTGGCCGCCGGGCGCGCCCGCGTCAGGAAGTCCCCGGTCAGCAGGTTGTCCGCCAGCGTCGCGTGGATCAGCACGCCCGGGTCGGCGGGGCCGAACGGATTGGCCCGCGCCTCGAACAGCCCCGCGCCCGACGCGCCGACGAACACGATCTTGTCCTTCAGCGCCGCCAGGGGCACCTCGGGCGTCCGGCCGGAGGCGAGCTGCGCGTACGAGTTGAGGATCTGGGCGACGGGGTAGATGCGATACGTCTCGACGCCCGCCTTGGGATCGCGATAGGGGCCGCGCCAGTTGAGGAGCAGGCCGCCCCCGTCCAGCGGCACCGCGAGCGCGCCCAGCCCGAGGGAGCGCGCGCCCCACCGCGCCGGGCCCGAGCGGAACCGCGCCGAGTCCGCGACGGCCGCGGCCGCGAGGCCGAGGGCCGGATAGGCGCGGCCGCGGAAGGCGTAGAAGAGCGGGACCCGCCGCGCCGTGCCGTCCACCGCGTCCGGCGTGAAGTTGATGCTTCCCACCGCGCGCGACGCGTCGAGCAGGGCCCGGTACGGGTGCTCGACGCCCTGGAACACCTCGCCCGCCGGGAGCCCCGAGACGGGCCACGCGAAATCCGTGAGCCGCGCCAGGGCGACGCCGTCCTCGCGGAACGCCGCCAGCCGCGCGCCGCCCGTGTCGAACTCCTGCTGGAACGAGAGCGTCTGCACGACGTTCCCGGCGGCCCGCGCCTCTGCCGCGAACGCGCTGTCTCGCTTGGGATTCGGCAGATCGGGATCGGGGAAGCCGAAGTCGAAGGCGATGACCCTGGCGCCGCCGGCCGAGAGGTACCGCACCACCATCGCCCACACGTCGCGCGGCCACGGGAAACGCCCGACCGAGCCGCGCAGCAGGTCGAGGCTCAGCTCGTCCACGTCCACGATCACGATGCTGGTGTCGGCGCGGGTCCGGTCGTGCAGGGTCCGGAAGCGCCAGTCGAGCGTCTTCAGCTCGAGCGACTGCAGCGGGTAGGTGCCGTGCAGCACGGCGAGGATCAGCGCGACCGCGGCTCCGACGGCCAGACCCAGGACGCTGCGTCGTACGCGTGGGCGCATCCGCCAATGCTAGCGTGCGAGGTGCGATCCGCGCCACCGCGTGCTCAATCGGGCCCGCACTTCGGAGGCCGCCCGCCGCCCGCACGAGAGTCGACTCTGCGTCGCCGCCACATCGCGCCATCCGCATCGTTACGGACGAGTCGCGCGCCGTCGAACGACTGTCCGAAAGGGCAAACGGGAGAGAATTCCTCTGCGGTCAGTATCCTGCGCAGGCGCGAGATTTGCGGGTCTGAAACTGGGCAAACGCGTGTACCGCGACCCCTGGCGGGAGATCGCTGCAGCTATGCCCACAGTCGAGACGCCCATCCTGGACGAGACGATCGTCGACAAGTACGAAGAGCGACGCGCGAACCTCGTCCCGATTCTGCAGGACATCCAGGCCACCTACTCCTATCTGCCGGAAGAGCTGCTCCGCCGGGTATCGCGGAAGCTGCATGTGTCGCTCTCCGACGTGTACCAGCTGGCGACGTTCTACAGGTGCTTCAGCCTGAAGCCGCGCGGCCGACACGTGGTGCAGGTGTGTCTCGGGACCGCCTGCCACGTGCGGGGCGGGCCGAAGATCCTGGACCGGGTCGAGACGGAAACGGGCACGGTGGGTCTCGGGACGAGCCCCGACATGGAGTTCGTGGTCGAGACGGTGCGGTGCCTGGGATGCTGCGGGTTGGCCCCTGTGATGAAGGTCGACCGGGACGTTTATGCCACCCTCGAGCAGAGCAAGATCAAGCGCGTGCTGAACCGCTATCGCAAGAAGCGCCCAGCCGGAAAGGACGCGACCGATGGTTGAGCGCGTGCATCACATCACCGACCTCGAGGAGCTGGAGCGGGTCGCGATCCACGGGCGGACGTCGCTCTATCCCGATCGCATCAAGATCCTGATCGGCATGGCCACCTGCGGGCGCGCCGCCGGCGCCGAAGAGGTGCTGGAGAAGGTGCGCGAGGTGGTCGCGCAGAAGAAGCTGCCGTACATCGTCGCCGAAACCGGATGCATCGGCTGGTGCTCGCAGGAGCCGCTGCTCGACATCTGGGTGCCGGGCCGGCCGCGGGTCACCTACGGCAAGGTGACGCCCAAACAGGTGCCCGAGATCCTCGCGGCGCTGCCGGAGGCGAAGCCGAAGCTGGCGCTGGCGATCATGACCGGGGACGACAACCCGCTCACCGGCAAGCACGCGGATTACTGCAACGGCCACGGCTCCAAGGTGGACGGCCTGCCGAGCTACGCGGAGCTCCCGCTGTTCCGCCGGCAGCTCCGGATCGTGATGCGCAACTGCGGGATCCTGGATCCGTCGAGCCTCGAGGAGTACGCGGCGCGCGGGGGCTATCACGCCCTGTGGACGGCGCTCTGGTCGCGGAAGCCCGAGGAGGTGGTCCGCGAGGTGACCGACAGCGGGCTCCGTGGGCGGGGCGGCGCCGGCTTCCCGACCGGGCGGAAGTGGCAGGCGGTGCGCGATGCCAAGGGGAGCCCCAAGTACGTGATCTGCAACGCCGACGAGGGCGACCCCGGCGCGTACATGGACCGGGGTGTGCTCGAGGGTGATCCGCACAGCGTCATCGAGGGGATGATCATCGGCGGGTACGCGCTCGGCGCCCACGAGGGCGTGATCTACGTGCGCGAGGAGTATCCGCTGGCCGTGGCGCGCGTGACCGCCGCGATCCACCAGGCGGAGCGCGCCGACCTGCTCGGTGACGACATCCTCGGCTCGGGCTTTGCTTTCCACATCGAGGTGGCACAGGGCGCCGGCGCCTTCGTCTGCGGGGAAGAGACGGCGCTCATTGCCTCCATCGAGGGGCGGGTGGGGGAGCCGCGCCCGCGGCCGCCGTACCCCGCCGAGAAGGGGCTGTGGGGCAAGCCGACGTGCATCAACAACGTCGAGACCTGGGCCACGGTCCCGGTGATCGTGTCGCGGGGGAGCGCGTGGTTCTCCGGGATCGGCACCGAGCGGAGCAAGGGCACCAAGGTCTTCAGCCTCGTGGGCAGCGTGGCGAACACGGCGCTCATCGAGGTGCCGATGGGGACGACCCTGCACGACGTGGTCGAGGAGATCGGCGGCGGCGTGCCCGACGGGCACAAGGTCAAGGCGGTGCAGACCGGCGGCCCGAGCGGCGGGTGCATCCCGGCCGAGAAGCTCGACCTGCCGGTGGACTACGAGAGCCTCAACGCCGCGGGCTCGATCATGGGCTCGGGCGGCATGATCGTGATGGACGACCAAACCTGCATGGTCGACATCGCGAAGTATTTCCTCGACTTCCTCCAGGACGAGTCGTGCGGCAAGTGCTTCAGCTGCCGGGTCGGCACCCAGCGGATGAAGGAGATCGTGACGCGCATCTCGGAGGGGAAGGGCACGGAGCAGGATCTCGACCTGCTCGAGGACGTGGCGTGGATGGTCTCGGAGACGTCGCTGTGCGGGCTCGGCCAGAGCGCGCCCAACCCTGTGCTCTCGACGCTGCGGTACTTCCGCGGGGAGTATCTGGCGCACATCCGCGACCACAAATGTCCGGCGAAGGTATGCAAGGAGCTGATCACCTACACGATCGATCCGGTGACCTGCAACGGGTGCGGAGCCTGCGTCAGTCTCTGTACGGGGCAGGCCGTCGTGGGTGAGAAGAACAAGCTGTACACGATCGAGCAGGCGCGCTGCACGAAGTGCGGCGCCTGTCTCGAGTCCTGCAAGTTCGACGCGGTCCTGGTCAACTAGGAACCGACATGGTCCGACTGACGATCAACGGGTCGCCCGTGCAGGTGGACGAAGGGTCCACGGTCCTCGAAGCCGCGCGCCTGTACGGCATCCCCATCCCGACGCTGTGTCACGCGGACGGGCTGACGCCGTACGGCGCCTGCCGGCTGTGCGTCGTGGAGATCGGGACGGCCCCCAAGTCCCGGCTCGCCGCCTCCTGCACCACGCGCGCCACTGAGGGGCTGATGGTGCGCACCGACTCGGCGCGGGTGGACCGCGCGCGGCGGCTGCTGCTCGAGATGTACGTGGCGACCAGCCCGCAGTCGAAGCGGATCCAGGACCTCGCCTCGGCGATGGGCATGCGGGAGTGCCGCTACGAGGCGAAGCACGAGACCTGCATCCAGTGCGGGCTGTGCGTGCGGATCTGCAACGAGCAGATGATGGCGGGAGCGATCGGCTTCTCGGGGCGGGGCACCACCCGGAAGGTCTCGCGCCCCTTCGACCAGACCGCGGACGTATGCCGCCAGTGCGGGGCCTGCCTCTACGTCTGTCCGGTCAGCGAGCTGCGCTGCCAGGCGGGGAGCGCCGACACGGCGCTGTGCAACGGGTGCCTGAACTTCTCGCCCCCGTGCTTCGATAGTTACGACGACGCGATGTGCTTCCTGGAGCCCTGCCATGCCTGCGAGCTGGCCGGACCGTTCCGCGCGGACGCGCGGACCAAGATCCGCGCGGCAGCCACTGCGCGCTAGCTGGAGACACCCATGAGCCTCACACGTATCAATTCGTCCGCCGCCACGCTGACCAAGAACCGCACCGAGGACTCGATCAGCCCGTTCAGTGGGATGTGCGCCACGTGCATCGACGGGTGCATCGGGATGTGCGAGATCGGGAAGTCCGCCTACCGCGGGCCGGAGATGATCTACCCGCAGCCGTTCGGGCTGATCACGACCGCCGGGCAGAAGGACTACCCCGTGGACCTCTCGCACTTCACGATCCTGGGCCGGGCGACCGGCGCCTGGGGGATCGAGGCCGACAGCGAGAAGGCGCTGTTCCCCAACGTGGACCTCGAGGTCACGATCGGGAAGAGCCCGGGCGCGATCAAGAGCAAGCTGCCGTTCACGCTGGCGGCGATGGGCTCGACCAACGTGGCCAAGAACAACTGGCCCGGCATCGCGGCGGGCGCCGCCATCACCGGAACGATGATCGCCGTCGGCGAGAACGTCGTCGGCATGGACATGGACGCGAAGTACGCCAACGGCAAGGTGATCTCCGCCACCGACCTCGACTGGCGGGTCAAGTGCTTCCGCGACTGGCAGGAGGACGGGTACGGCGACGTCGTCGTCCAGACGAACGTCGAGGACACCAAGGCCGAAGTGCACGAGTACGCCCTGAAGAAGCTCGGCGTTACCACCGTCGAGTTGAAGTGGGGCCAGGGCGCCAAGGACATCGGGGGCGAGGTGAAAATCCGGGACCTCGCGAAGGCCCAGGAGCTGAAGCGCCGCGGGTACGTGGTGCTCCCCGACCCGCTCAATCCCGTGGTGATCGAGGCGTTCAAGCGCGGGAGCTTCCACGAGTTCGAGCGCCACTCCCGCGTCGGCATGGTGGACAAGGACGACTTCCTCAGGCGCGTCGAGCATCTGCGCAAGCTCGGCGCCAAGCACGTCTTCCTGAAGACGGGCGCCTACCGGCCGGTGGATCTCGCGCGGGCCGTGAAGTTCGCGTCGCTGGCCGAGCTCGACCTGCTCACGGTGGACGCGGCGGGCGGCGGCACCGGGATGAGCCCCTGGCGGATGATGAACGAGTGGGGGATCCCGGGCATCGAGCTGCACTCGCTGCTCCGGGACTACATGCAGCGGCTCGCCACCAAGGGGGCGTTCATCCCGTCCCTCGCGCTGGCCGGCGGGTTCACCTTCGAGGACCAGATCTTCAAGGGGCTGGCGCTCGGCGCCCCGTTCACCAAGCTGATCGCGATGGCCCGCGGGCCGCTCGCCGCGGCGATGGTGGCCAAGACCATCGGGAACGCGATCGAGCAGCAGAGCCTGCCGATCTACATCGAGCGGTTCGGCACGTCCGTGGACGAGGTGTTCGTCACGGCGTCCGATCTCAGGGAGCGCTTCGGCGACCGGTTCGCCAAGCTGCCGGTCGGGGCGATCGGCTACTACACCTACTACATGCGCCTGGCCCAGGGGCTGCGCCAGCTGATGGCAGGCGCCCGCAAGTTCGCGGTGCGCTACATCGATCGGGACGACATCGCGGCGCTGACCCGCGAGGCCGCGCAGATCAGCGGGATCACCTACGTGACCGAGGTGGACCAGGACGAGGCGGAGAAGATCCTCGCCCTGTAAGCGTTCCAAGTCCATCATCCGGGAGGCGGGCGGCACAGCGTCGCCCGCCTCTCGCGCGTAGGAGCGGCTGCGGCATGATGAAGATCACAAAAGCGACGGCGCAGTACGAGGCCTGGCTCGGCGAGCGCCTCACGCTCGTCGAGCCGGACCTCCGGTTGAAGCACGAGCGCATGCGCGAGAACCGGTTCGCCTTCCTGCGCGCGACGTACTACCGCTGGGCTCAGCGCTGGCCCGATCTCTGTCCCCACCTGGTCCCGGCCGCGCGCGTGCTCGCCGTCGGCGACCTCCACGTCGAGAACTTCGGCACCTGGCGCGACGCGGAGGGCCGTCTGGTCTGGGGGATCAACGACTTCGACGAGGCGTGGCGCCTGCCGTTCACGCACGACCTCGTGCGGCTGGCGACCAGCGCCAACGTGGCGATCGCGGGCGAGCACCTCGCCATCGAGCCCGCGGCCGCCGCCGAGGCGATCCTCGCCGGGTACCGCGGCTGCCTCGACGCCGGCGGCCGGCCGTTCGTCCTCGCGGAATCCCACGAGACCCTGCGCGCGATGGCGACACACCGCCTCCACCAGCCCGGGCGGTTCTGGGAGAAGCTGGAGAAGCTCCCGACCGTGCGCGGCGGCGTGCCGGCCGGCGCGCGCCGCGCCCTGGACCGCATGATGCCGGAGCGGGACCTGGCGTTCCGCATCGCCCATCGCATCGCCGGACTCGGGAGTCTTGGGCGGCAGCGCTACGTCGGCATCGCCGACTGGCATGGAGGGTCCGTCGCCCGGGAGGCGAAGGCCCTGGCGCCGTCGGCGTGCTGCTGGGCCGAGGGCGGCCGCGCGGCGAGGATCCGGTATCAGGACATCCTCGACGCCGCGGTGCGGTGCCGGGATCCTCTCGTGCGCCTCCAGAAGAAGTGGATCGTGCGCCGGCTCGCCCCCGACTGCTCGCGCATCGAGCTGGCGGCGCTCCCGCGCGTGCGCGACGAGCTGCGCCTCCTCCAGGCGATGGGGTGGGAAACGGCGAACGTGCACCTCGGCAGCGCCCGGCGCCGGGACCTCGTCGCCGCGCTCAGGGGCCAGGGGAAGGACTGGCTGGCGCGGGCGGCACGCACGATGGACGACGCCCTGACGGCAGACTGGGAGGACTGGCGCAAGGCCGCCGGCTGAAACGCCGCCCGTCTCTCAGGCGAACGTGGCCCTCGGCAAGGGCGCGCACCGGTTCTCCCTGCTGGTCGACGGCGAGCGGTAGCTCGTGCCGTGCGGAGTCCCGTCCATCCCCGACAGCTTCAGGGGCACCGTGGGGTTGCTCGGTGTAGATTAGCGGTCGCCGGGGCTGCACCCGGGAATTCTCGCGCGTCCCTCTCTGAAGGAGTCATGCACGTGAGCGCTTCTCGCGGACGGACGTTGGGCATCCAAGGCATGGTCGCCGTCCTCGCCGTCGCTCTGGCGCCGCAGGCGCAGGCGATCCCGAGCTTCGCCCGCCAGACCAAGATGCCGTGCAGCGTCTGCCACACGCAGTTCCCCGAGCTGACCGAGTTCGGGCGGATGTTCAAGCTGAACGGTTACACGCTGAGCGCGATCGAGAAGATCGAGGCCGCGGATAGCGCCGGCCGACAGGAGCTGTCGCTCAATCTGATGCCGATCGTCTCGATCATGGCGCAGGCGTCGCTGACGGAGCTGCAGAAGCGGATGAACGGGGCGCCCAACGGCAACGTGCTGCTGCCCGACCAGCTGAGCATCTTCCTGGCGGGCGCGATCACGCCGAAGATCGGGGCCTTCGTCCAGCTGACGTACGATCCGCAGTCGGGGTCGATCGACCTGGACAACACCAGCCTGCGGTTCGCGACGCAGGGGACGCTGGCGTCCCAACCGACGACGTTCGGGCTCAGCATCAACAACAACCCCACGGTGCAGGATCTGTGGAACAGCACGCCGGCATGGGGCTTCCCGTACGTCAGCTCCGCGGTGGCGCCCGGCTCCGCGACGTCGACGCTGATCGACGGCACGCTCGGTGGCGAGGTGGCGGGTCTGAGCGGGTTCCTGTACTGGAACAACGCCGTGTACGCTGAGGTTGGGGTGTACCGGTCGTCGCCGCTCGGCACGGCGCAGCCGTTCGACTCCACGGCGAGCGGCATCATCAACGGCGTCGCGCCCTATTGGCGGCTCGCGTACACGAAGGCGTTCGGGGACAACTACCTTGAGGTGGGCACGTACGGGATGTACGCGAAGCGGCAGCCCGGATCGTTCGTCCCCGGCGGCGACGCCGACACGTACACCGACCTGGCGCTGGATTTCGAGTACATGCGGCCGTTCGGGCACAACGAGCTGACGCTCGCGGGAACGTGGATCCACGAGATGCGCTCGATGGACGCCAGCGTGGCGGCCGGGACCGCGAGCGTGACGTCGCAGACGGTGAACGTCTTCCGGGTGCGCGGCACGTATCACGTGGGGCAGCGGTATGCGTTTTCGGCCATGCCCTTCTTCAGCACCGGGACGACCGACCCGACGCTGTATCCGGCGGGGGCCGTCACCGGGAGCCTCGCGGGCAGCCCCAACACGACGGGCCTGCTCGCGGAGGTGGACTACAACGCGTGGCAGAACGCCCGCATCAGCCTGCAGTACACCGCCTACGGGAAGTTCAACGGCCGGGTGAACAACTACGACGGCGGAGGGCGCAACGCGTCGGACAACAACACGCTGTACCTGGTGACCTGGCTGATGTTCTGATCCGCGGGGCCGACGCACGATGGACGTGACCGGCGTCGGGCGCTTGCCCGGCGCCGGTGCTTTTCGTACCCTTCGCGACCCCCAATCCCCAATCCCCAATCCCCGATCCCCATGCGCTCAGCCCTGTCTCTCACGCTCGCCATCGCCACTGCCGGCGCCGCCCTGCCGCTCCGCGCTCAGGCCCCCGACACCGCGTCCATCGACGTCCGCTACCGCGCGGTGGCGGACCGGCTGGTCGACGCGGCGCTCGCGGACAGCTCCGCCTGGCAGCGCCTCGCCGAGCTGACGGACCGGTTCGGGAACCGCATCAGCGGCTCCGAGAGCCTCGAGCGGGCCATCGACTGGATGCTGGACCGGATGCGGAGCGACGGTCTCGAGCACGTCCGCGGCGAGCGCGCGATGGTGCCGCACTGGGTGCGCGGCGCCGAGTCGGTCGAGCTGATCGAGCCGCGGCGGACCCGCCTGCCGATGCTCGGCCTGGGCGGCAGCATCGGGACGCCGAAGGAGGGGATCACCGCGCCCGTCCTCGTGGTGAGTGACTACGACGAGCTCACCGCGCGCGCCGCCGAAGCCCGCGGCAAGATCGTGCTGTTCGACGCGCCATACGTGAACTACGGCGTGACGGTGCAGTACCGCGCGCACGGCGCCGTCGCGGCCGCGAAGGTGGGGGCCGTCGCGGCGCTGCTCCGCTCCGTCTCGCCGTTCGAGATGCGCGAGCCGCACACCGGGGCCACGTATTACGACTCCACCGTCAAGCCGATCCCGTTCGCCGCCATCTCCATCGAGGACGCGGCGATGCTGCACCGGATGCAGTTGCGCGGTCAGTCGGTCGTCGTCCAGCTCAAGATGGAAGCGCACATGCTCCCCGACGCTCCGTCGCGCAACGCCGTGGCCGAGATCACCGGCTCGACCAACCCCGACGAGGTCGTGGTGATGGGCGGCCACAGCGACTCCTGGGACGTCGGCACCGGAGCGATGGACGACGGCGGCGGCGTGATCGTCGCCTGGGAGGCGCTGCGTCTGATGAAGCGCCTCGGCCTGAGGCCGCGGCGCACCGTGCGGGTCGTCGCCTGGGTCAACGAGGAGAACGGCGACCGGGGCGGCGAGGCATATCGCGACGCGCACGCCGCCGACCTGGCGCGGCACGTCCTCGCCATCGAGTCCGACGGCGGCGTCTTCCGCCCCTCGGGCTTCGGATTCTCCGGCTCCGACTCCGCCCTCGCGATCGTGCGCCGCGTCGGCCGGCTGCTGGCGCGCATCGGGGCGGACACGATCAGCAGGGGCGGCGGCGGGACCGACATCGGCCCCATCATGGAGCGCGGCGTGCCGGGGATGGGGCTCAACACCGAGGGTTCGCGCTATTTCTGGTACCACCACAGCGACGCCGACACCGTGGACAAGCTCGACCCGCACGAGATGGCCGAGTGCGTGGCGACGATGGCGGTGATGGCGTACGTCGTAGCCGACCTCCCCGAGCCGCTTCCTCGCGGGACTGTGCAGGCACCGTAACATCGCCGGCATCAACGCGTTGCGAATCCCGACCTGGCGGCGGCCTTGATGGCGTGATATCATAACGATATCGTGTGAGTCATCCAGGAGGCCGCCCATGTTCCGCGAAGTCGAGCACAAGACCGTCCCGGGCTTCACTGCACTCATCCTGCTCATCGCCGCGTCGCTGCTCGGCGGCTACGCGCTCCGCAGTGCCATTCTCGCGCAGAGCGTCCCGGCGATGGCCGGATACGGTCTTCTCGATGCGCTGATCCTCGTGGCGTGGGGCGGGCTCTTCATGGTGAACCCCAACCAGGCGAAGGTCCTCCAGCTCTTCGGCCGCTACGTGGGGAGCGTCAAGACCGCGGGCCTGAACTGGGCGAATCCGTTCTTCACGAAGCGCCAGATATCGCTGCGCGTTCGGAATTTCGAGACGGCGAAGCTGAAGGTGAACGACCGCAACTCGAACCCGGTGGAGATCGCGGCCATCGTCGTCTGGCAGGTGGTGGACACTGCCGAGGCGATGTTCGAGGTGGACAACTACGAGAACTACGTCCACGTCCAGAGCGAATCGGCGCTGCGGAACCTCGCCAGCCAGTATCCCTACGACGCGCACCAGGAAGGGGAGAAGGCGCTGGCCACCCACACGGCGGAAATCGCCGAGCGGCTCCAGCACGAGATCCAGGACCGCCTCGCCAAGGCGGGCGTGGCGGTCCGCGAAGCGCGGTTCAGCCATCTGGCGTACGCGCCCGAGATCGCCGGCGTGATGCTGCGCCGCCAGCAGGCGAACGCGATCATTGCGGCGCGGCAGCGCATCGTGGAGGGCGCCGTCGGCATGGTGGAGATGGCGCTCGACAGTCTCTCGAAGCGCGACATCGTGCACCTGGACGAGGAGCGGAAGGCGACGATGGTGAGCAACCTGCTGGTGGTGCTCTGCTCGGAGCAGGCGACGCAGCCGGTCGTGAACACCGGCACCCTCTACCGCTAGGCTGGCGTGCCGGAGCGCAAGGGATTTCTGCTCAGGATGGAGCCCGACGTGTACGACGCGTTGCAGCGCTGGGCGGCGGACGAGCTGCGCAGCCTCAACGCACAGATCGAGTTCCTGCTGCGCCGGTCGCTGGCCGAGACCGGTCGGCTCAAGGGCGGCGCCGGTGCGGCGGCCGCGAAGTCTGAAAAGGGAGAACGGAGATGACGAACGTGCGTGGGTATTTCTGGTGGCGCGTCGCGGCGGCATCGCTGGCGGCGCTGTTGGCCGCGCCGGCGGCGCGGGCGCAGGAACCCGTCGTGGACGCGGGGCTCTACCGCCTCTTCCAGTCCGGCGCCGAGCTGGGGCGCGAAACGTACAGGCGGACGGCCTCCCGGCTCGAGACCTCCATGGAGATTCCGCTCCTCGGCCTGCGGATGACGACGAGCACCGAGTTCGACGCGGCCGGCCACGCGACGCGGTTCCTGCTCGACGCCTACAACCTGACGGCCGACACCCTGATGCTCACCTACGAGGCGGTGGCCGCGGGGGACAGCCTCCGCTTCACGCAGACCCGCCGCGCCGGCGCGGACCGGGAGCGGCGGTGGAGCAAGGCCGCTACGCCGGTGGACGCCTTCATGGCCTCGCAGACCCTCGCCCCACTGTTCGATCTGGTGAACCGGGCGGGGCGGCGTGACACGGCCTATCGCGTGTGGGGCGTGGAAGCGGATTCCGCGGTCTCCTTCGCGGTCACGATCCGCGGCGACTCGGCCCGCGTCTCCGGCGGCGGCGCCGACGCGCCGATGGTGCTCGATGCCGCGGGTCGCGTCGCGCTGATGGACGTCTCCGTGCAGCGCCTGCATGTCGAGCGGTGGGTCAGCGGGGACACACTGGCGCCGTTGCCGGGGATGCACCGTCCGACACCCGACTACACGGCGCCGGCCGACGCTCCGTACACGGCCGTGGAGGTGCGCGTGCCGGTGCGGCCGGCGAGCGGCGACACCTTCTCCCTCGGCGGGACGCTGACGCTCCCGAAGCAGGGTCGCGCGCCGTACGCCGCCGCCGTCATGATCACCGGCTCCGGCCTGCAGGACCGCGACGAGAATCTCTGGCCGCTGGTGCAGGGTTACCGCCCGTTCCGCCAGATCGCCGAGCGGCTGGCGGAGGCCGGGATCGCCGTGCTGCGGGTGGACGACCGGAGCTTCGGCGCCTCCACGGGGGACGCGCACGCGGCCACGACCGAGGACTTCGCGGGCGACGTCGCCGCCGAGGTGGCGTGGCTGCGGGGCCGGCCGGAGATCGCGCCCGGGCGCATCGCGCTGGTCGGTCACAGCGAGGGCGCAATCATCGCGCCGATGGTGGCGGCGCGCGATCCCGAGATCGCGGCGATCGTCCTGATGGCGGGCTCGGCGAAGCCGGGAACGCAGGTGCTGAGGGACCAGGCGATCGGCCCGTTCGAGCGCGCGAGCGATCTCACGCCGCAGCGCCGCTCCGAGCTCGAGGCGGAGGCGATCCGCCAGGTGCTCGGCGACTCCGCGACGACCTCACCCTGGATGAAGTGGTTCCGCGTCTACGATCCGCTGACCATGGCGCGCCGGGTCCGTCAGCCGGTGCTGATCCTCCAGGGCGAGGTGGACCGCCAGGTCAGCGCGGGACAGGCCGACACCCTTGCCGCCGCGATGCGTGGAGCCGGGAACCGCGACGTGACCGAGCACGTCTTCCCGCACCTCAACCACCTCTTCCTGGTCTCGCCCACGGACGGATCGCCGAGCGAGTACCCCGCGCTCAAGGACACGGCGATCGGGCACGACGTGCTGGATACGCTCGCGGACTGGCTGGCCCAGCGGCTGGCGCCGGGCGGAGCGCGGCGCGGCAGGTAGGTGAGGGGGACGCGCGGCGCTCAGCGTCGCGCGAGCTCCGCGAGGACCTCCGCGTTCAGGCGGTGCCCGCCGGGATAGCGGACCGTGCGGGCCGTGACCCCGATGCGCTCCAGCGCCGCGACCTGCGCGGACAGCTTTTCGTCGTCCACGAAGCGATCGCGGCGGCCCGCGACCAGCACCAGCTCGGCTCGCGCCAGGGCGCCGCGCGCGGCCTCCAGGTCCAGGTCCGGAGGCAGGAGCCCTCCCCACAGGATGACCCGATCAGGCTGCACCCGCCCGGCCGCGACCCAGCGCGAGACCGTCGCGGTGCCCTGTGAGAAGCCGAGGACGGTGAGCTTCGCCGCGTTCCGGTCCGCCTGCGCGAAGACGTCGTCGTGCAGCGCGTCGAGGTACGCGACGTAGTCCTCGATTTCCGCCAGCCGGTCCTCCCGCGTCATCCAGGTCGCGCCCACCTTGCTGTCCGGGCCGTGAGACCCGCCCTCGAAGTAGAAGCGCGACAGCGCTTCCGGAGCCACGATCGCGCGCCCGGCCGCCCGCAGGCTCGCGCAGTCCGCGAGGAACTCGGCGGCGAGCTGCCCGTAGCCGTGACAGGCGATCCAGACGTCGCGGACGGCGCGGTCCAGGTCTCCGTCCACGTAGTAGCGGGCGGCGCGGGATACGCGAAGGCGGTGTTCTTGGATCATGGCGGCGGGTCGTAGGTTGCGGGTGGTGGGCTGTGGTGCTACAACCTACAACCCACCACCCGGCAGGGACCACTTCTTGCACACTCTGCCGCCAACTCCTGCCGGAGCCTCCATGACCGCGCCGGACACGACGTCCCTTCCCGAAAACGCCTACACGCCACTCGAGCCGGGCCAGGTCTATCAGCCCGTCATTCCCGCCGGCCAGGATGTTCCTCAGGCCACCTGGCGGGCCGTTGGCTGGGGGCTGGTCTTCTGCGTCGTCTTCAGCGTGGCCTCCGCGTACTCCGGCCTGAAGGTCGGGCAGGTGATGGAGGCGGCAATCCCGATCTCGATCCTGGCGATCGGGCTGGCGCGCGTGTACGGCCGGCGCTCCACCCTGCTCGAGAACGTGATCATGACGGGCATCGGCGGCGTGGCGGGGTCGGTGGTGGCCGGCGCCATCTTCACACTGCCAGCGCTGTGGATTCTGCAGCTCAATCCGCATCCCCTGCAGACCATCTTCATCTGCCTCGCCGGGGGCGTGCTGGGGACGCTGTTCCTGATCCCGCTGCGGCGCTACTTCGTGCGCGAGATGCATGGCCGGTTCCCCTACCCGGAAGCGACCGCCATCACGGAGGTGCTCGTCACGGGAGAGAAGGGCGGCTCCCAGGCGCGGCTGCTGCTCGAGGCGACGCTGATCGCCGGCGTCTACGACTTCTTCGTCACGACCTTCCAGGTGTGGAGGGAGTACGTGGACTTCCGGTTCATCCCGGCGGTCGAGGCCGTCGCGCAGCGGGCCAAGGTCGTCTTCAACTTCGACGCGATCGGCTTCATCCTGGGGCTCGGCTACGTGATGGGCCTCCGGTCCTCGATGGTGCTGTGCGCCGGCGGCGTGCTGTCGAACTTCGTCCTGGTGCCGATGATCTGGTTCGTGGGGCGGCACCTGCCCGACGTGGTCTACCCCGCCACCGCGTCCATCGCGGGGATGAGCGCGACGCAGATCTTCCGCGGCTACGTGCGGTTCGTGGGGGTCGGCGCCATCGCCACCGCGGGCATCTTCGGGATCGTGAAGTCGCTCCGGATCGTGGCGGGCTCGTTCGGCATCGCCCTCAAGGCGTTCCGCACCGGAGAGAAGGCCTCGGACGAGCGGACCGACCGGGACATGTCGGTGATGTCCATCCTGGTCGGCCTCGTGGTGACCGCGCTGGCGGCCGGCGTGTTCTTCTCCAGCCTGCACACGTCGCTGAACGTGGTGCTGGTCGGCCTCGCGCTGACGCTGGTCTTCTCGTTCTTCTTCACGTCGGTCGCCGCGAACGCCATCGCCACGGTGGCGCGCAATCCGGTCTCCGGCATGACCATGCTGACCATCATCATCTCGTCGGTGGTGCTGCTCCGGTTCGGGCTCTCGGGCACGACCGGCATGTTCTTCGTGATGGCGATTGCCGGCGTCGTGTGCACCGCGCTCTCGGTCTCGGGCCAGTTCATCACCGACCTCAAGACCGGGTACTGGCTCGGGGCGACGCCACAGGTGCAGGAGCGGGTGAAGTTCCTGGGCGTGATCGCCGCGTCGATCGTCTCGGCGCTGACGATCATCATGCTGGCGAAGACCTTCCAGTTCGGCGAGGCGCTGCCGGGGGATGCCCGCGCGGTGCTGGCGTCGCCGCAGGCGTCCATCATGAAGGCGCTGGTGCAGGGCTTCATGAGCCAGCAGCCGGTGGCCTACATCCTCTTCGGCGTCGGGGCGATGGTCGCCCTCATCACCGAGATGCTCGGCGTGCCCTCGCTCACCTTCGCGCTCGGGATGTACCTCCCGCTGGAGCTCAACTCGCCGGCGCTGGTCGGCGGGTTCCTCGCCTACTACGTCGGCCGGCGGTCCGAGCGCATCGGCGGGCGAGCCGGCGCGCGGATGCGCGAGCGCGGCGTCGTCATCGCCTCCGGGCTGATGGCGGGTGGGGCGCTGGGCGGCGTGTTGGGGGCCGCGTTCCGCCTGTTCCCCTGGTACGGCGAGAGCCTGGTCAAGACGCCGTTCTACGACAATCCGATGGTCTCGCAGCTCGTGTCGGCGCTGCTGTTCGTGGGCCTCTGCTGCTACCTGTGGTTCGGTTCGGTGCGACGCGCGAAGGAGGAGGCGGCCGCATGAGCTCGATCGCCGACGCCATCCTCGGCCTCGACACGCTGTGGGGCGGCGATGTGATGAACCCGTCGGGCACCGGCCGGTTCATCGCCGATTCGTGGTTCTCGGACGAGCCGCTGCCGCAGGCGTACACGCATCCGACCGCCGCGCGCTTGCGCGCGACCGGCGGCGTGACGGCGAAGCAGCCCGACCTCGCCGCCATCGACGCCTACCTCGCGGCCGTGGACGTCCACGGCGCGATCGCCGCCCTGGCGGAAGAGGCGAAGGCCGGCGGGCGCCTTCGGCGCGCCTACCTCAAGGGACTGGCGCTCTCGTTCGAGGCGATGTGGGACCTCGCGATGGAGATGCTGGGCCGCGGCGAGAAGGTCCCGTACGAGCGCTGCGTGGTGGCGTCCACCGGCCGGCCGCCGGAGCCGTCGGATCCCGGGCCGAAGCGGCGCCGCGTCGCCGAGCTGCTCGCGCGCCGCGGCTTCCCGATGGACTCGGACGAGCGGCTCGCGCAGAGCGTGGCGGCGTGGCGGACCGCGCGCCTCGTCCCGCGGCCGTCCATCCCCGACCTCGCGGCTGCGTTCATCGCGCGCTACGACGCACTCACGGCACGCAACCTCGTGCCGCACCTCCCGACGGCCCTCCGGGGCGTGCCCCGCGCGAACATCACCTTCCTGCCGATCCGGGACGCGTGGTTCTCCGGCTCGATGAACTACCTCGGCCGGGCGCGGCAGGCGGACGGGACGCCGGAGTACGAGGCGACGTACGAGATCAACGCGTCGCTCGAGATCTCGGTCCCGGAGTTCGAGCAGCTGGTGAGCCACGAGGTCGTCCCGGGGCACGTCACGAACTCGGCCTACTACCAGGCGCTGTACCGGCGCGGCAAGGTGGGGTTCGAGGGCACGGTGCTGACGATGAACACGCGCCACGCGGCGCTGGCGGAGGGGATCGCGAACAACGCGATCCTCATCGCGCACGGCGTGACGGAGATCGAGCAGCTCCCGGGCGACGACCGCCAGATCGGGGTGCTGCTCGCGCTGCTGCAGGACGACGCCAAGAACCAGTCCTCGTACCTCACCTGGCACGAGGGGTGGCCGCAGGCGGACGTCGCGGAGGTGCTGCGCCGCGACTACCTGTGCACGCCGGAGCGGGCCGACAAGCTGTCCGGCGCCTGGGGCCGGCACCCGCTGATGGGCCGCATGTACCTGCCGGCGTACCGCGCCGGCACGGAGAAAGTCGCGGAGCTGCGGCGCCGTTTCCCGCCGGAGCGGGTCCTCCCGGCGCTGTACGGGTGCCGGGGGCTGGTGGACGTGGTCACGATCGGCCGGGTCCTCGGAGCGGAGAGCGGCGGGTAAGCGGTCGTCAGGGCGGTTGCGAGACGGAGAGTTGCGAGCGGTCGTGAGAGATGAGCGTGCAGAGAGAGTGAGAAAAGGCCCCGCTGCGGTTTCGTGGCGGGGCCTTGGCATTTTCTCGCCTCTGCTTACCGAAGTCTCGTAACCGCTCGCAACTCTCCGACTCGCAACTCTACTGCAGTCTCCCTCCCCCCTCTGCTATCTTCCGAAGGTGAGCATCTTCACGACCATGAACGCCGGCTACGCCCAGGCGATGTACGAGCAGTACCTGCGCGACCCGCGTTCGGTGGACGACGAGTGGCGCGCGCTGTTCGAGAACGGCGCACGCGGCCTCCCGCCGCTCA
>Ga0187849_1001058_pt1 | contig 32514 bp, 30 predicted proteins | sample June2016WEW_4_10_2_FD_132412 | JGI IMG/M metagenome (GOLD analysis project Ga0187849, IMG submission 132412) | Peatland microbial communities from SPRUCE experiment site at the Marcell Experimental Forest, Minnesota, USA - June2016WEW_4_100 | ecosystem: Environmental > Terrestrial > Soil >...
GCATCGGGCACGACCGTGGCCGGGAAGATCGACTCCGAGGCGGCACGCAGACTGCCCGGAACAACAAGCAGGAGCACCAAGGCACTGGTTAGGGAGGTCAAGTTGATTGGTTTCATATCTCTCATTGGAGGTGGGTGGATGGAAGTCTGACCTGTACGTTCCAGGTCCGTGGAGGTCCGTCGATCAGCGGGAAGGCAGCAAGCATCGGCGCATGGCAAACTTCGGGGTCCATGATAAACCAGGAGCCTACACCACACGTCGATCCGTGTCCACACGCATTGCGCCAATTTGCGAACCGTTACGGCCAAAAGGAGTCCCCAATCCGCGCCTCGGGCGAAAAGCCAGGCGTGGAGGCGGAGCAATCGCCCCAAGAGCGCATGAAGGGAGGTATTGCCCGGCAGTGGCGCCTGTGCCAGACTCTCCTGTCAGCCATGAATGCGTTCGACCAACTCGTGGCGATGCCCGGATTGCGCAGCTTGTTGGACATCGCCTGGCGGCTCTTCGGCGTGAACCCGGCGCTGGTTTCCGCCGACGGCCAACGCGCCGTGCTCTTCGATGCGGAGCGCCGCTCCCAGCCGTTTTGCGCGGCCCTCCAGCGAGAGGCCGCGGGGCGGGCCTTATGCGCCATGTGCGACCAGGACCGGTTTCTGGAAGCGCGGCGAAGCGCGCTGGCCTTGCGCTATCGCTGCCATGCCGGCCTGAGTGAATTCATTGTCCCGGTCATTCGCAGCGGCGAGATGATCGCCCTGCTCCAATGCGGCCAGGTCCACGATCGCCTCCCCACCGTGGCCGAGTGGCGCTTGGCGCGCCAAGACCTGGTCAAGGCCGGCATCAAATCGGGCCCGCTGGGAAAGCTCTTCCGAAAAAACCGCGTCCTGCAACAGGACCGCCAGGGCGACCTGCTCAACGTGTTGGAGCTGATTGCCAACCGTCTGGCCCATGCCGACGAACAACGCCTGCTGGACGAACCGGGCCGAACCCGGATGCAACTTGGCCGAGCCGTCACTTTCATCGAGGTCCATCTGGGCGAGCGCCTGACGTTGCCCGTTATCGCGCGGGCGGCCGGTCTGTCCACGCGCAGCCTGGTGCGCCTGTTTCGCAAGGAGGCCGGCACCAGCGTGGTCGGATTCATCCTGGGCCGGCGCATCGCCCGCGCCCGCAACCTGCTCCGGCGCACCGATCATACTTGTGCGGAAATTGCATTCGAGGCCGGCTTTGGAAGTGTTCAGCACTTCAATCGCATCTTTCGCCGCCATCAGGAGATGTCGCCTGGAGAATGGAGGCAGCGAGTGCAGGCCGCAGCATCGCCCGAGCGCGCCGAAACCAATTCGGGCAGGCCGGGACTGGCCGAGGCCGGCAGGACCGGACTCGCAACGGAGTTGAAAGAGTGCGCCTGATTGGGAACTTGAGTTCCCGAAAGGCATTGCTTTTAGGGTATGAATTACCCGGGCTTGGAGCCGCGGGCCAAAATCGGTCTCCGGCCGGTCCAGCGCGAATGAACTTTTCCATCGGCCCGCGTAACTTATCCTATGGACAGCGATGTCGACGATCCCGGAGACCCTGTATGAACCGACGCTGGTGATGCGAAGCCAGTTGGGCGACGAAGCGGCGTTTGAGGGGTTGCTGGAACTGCACGGGCCGCGGCTGCTGGATGTCTCCAAGCGCATTCATTGCGGCAAAGAGTCCTTCAAAAAAGCCTGGAAAGGAAAGACCACATGAACCCTCAGCCCAACCCTGCAATGCCGGACGCCGGCGCAATCAACGAACGGATCAAGACGGCCGTGCATTCGCACCGGATCAAACTGCGGCTGTTGACCGCCGCGGCCTTTGTGTTCGGATTTGTGGCGATTGCCACGAGCATTTTCATCGTGGGGTTCTACGTGATCATGTATCTGCCCAAGCAAAGAGAGATGCTCTATGAGTCCCAAAAGGCCATGGAGCAGGCCAAGACCGGCACCGATTCCGCCGAGGCCGGTGTCAAGCGCATAGACAACTACCTCCGCCACGAGGTGATTCTGACGTATGTCATGAGCCTGGGGGTAACGCTCGTGGCCTTGGCCGTGGGCGCGCTAGGGCTGGGAACGCTCATCCTGCTGGCAGTGGTGGTCCTGAACCGCCGGGTCACGCTCAACCAGATCAACGTCAGCCTCGCGCAAGTCTCCAATCAACTGCGCGAATGGCAGACTGTGCGCGGCGGCACATGAAGGGGCCGCAAACAGGCCGGGAGCCCTGGTCGTGACGCCAGGGGTGGCCTGGCAGGGCTGCTCTAAAGTCACGCTGGTTAGGGAAAGGGCAAACCCCGCAGCCCTGAAATCCGAAATCCGAAGCCCCGAACTCCGAAGGAAATCCGAAGTCCGAAGTCCGCCTCCGCTCCCTCCTTCGGTGCGGTCGTCGCATGACACGGAAGCGCCTGTGGCCCCAGTATTGAGCGCGGAGCCAATGCTCGAATGTTTGGCGATCTCAGCCTTCGGATTTCGGATTTCGGATTTCCTTCGGATTTCGGCCTTCGGATTTCGGATCTTCTTCCGGGTTTCGGACCTCGGACTTTGGACTTTTTTCGGCCTTCGACCTTCGGACTTCAGGGCTGCGCGCCTGGCTCTCGGACTGCGGCCAGGGTTTAGGGTGCCTGGGCCCTGGTGATCGAAAACTTGACTTTATATTCCTCGCCTGAATATAAAGTGCTGCATGTTCGACCGATGGTATGCCGGGACGTTGCGGGAGAGGCTGGCGCGACCGTATGTCCACCTGGTTTTCGGAGCGCGGCAGACGGGCAAGTCCACGTTGCTGCGGGCGCTGTTGCCGCCGGATACGCTGGTGATTGACTTGGCGGATCCCCAGGAGCGGTCGCAGCACCTGGCGGATCCGGGAGCCTTTGCCAAACAATGCCGGGGCCTGCCCGCAGCCAAGAGGGGGCAGTTTGTCTTCGTGGACGAGGCGCAGTCCGTGCCCTCGGTTTTCGATGCGGTGCAGCACCTCTACGACGGCGACAAGGCCCGCTGGCGGTTCGTGCTGTGCGGCAGTTCCGCCCGGAAGCTGCGGCGAACCGGCGCGAACCTGTTGCCGGGACGGAGCTTTTACCATCGGTTGTTCCCGTTGACACTGGCGGAGCATCCAGCGGATCAGGCGCCCGTGGACTACGCGGTGTCGCCGCTGCCCTTTGACTGGCCGGCGAGCGAGAAGCCGAAAAATCCGTTTCCCGCAGCGGACGCGCTGACGCGGCTGGCATACGGTGAGTTGCCAGGCATAGTGGCGGCGGAGGAACCAGATCGAGCCGAGCTGCTTCGGGCGTTTGCTTTTGTGCATCTGGAGGAGGAAATTCGCCGTGAAGCGCTGGTGAAAGATTGGGGTGCGTTTGTGCGTTTCCTGCAACTGGCGGCGGCGGAGTCCGGGCAGATCGTGAACTTCGCCGCCATCTCGCAGGAGAGCGGGGTGTCACAGCCCACGGTCAAGAGTCATTACCAGTTGCTGGAGGACATGTTCCTGGGGTTTCGGGTGGCGGGCTTTTCGCGAAGCCCGCGCAAGGCCCTGCTCTCGACGCCCAGGTTCTTCTTCTTCGACCTGGGTGTGCGGCATGCGGCGGCCGGGCTGACGCCAAGGCCCGATGTGGTGAAGGCAAATCCCGGCGCATTTTTCGAGCAATGGGTGGGTATCGAGTTGTGGAAACGCCTGCAATACCTCGGCGAGGGCAAACTGTATCACCTGCGCACCAAGGACGGCGCGGAGGTGGACTTCATCATCGAGCGCGGGGACGCGCTCACGCCCATCGAGGTCAAGTGGAGCGAGAATCCGAGCGCGCGGGATGCGCGGCATCTGCTGACGTTTCTGGCGGAGCAGCCGAAGCAGGCCGCGCATGGTTTCATCGTGTGCCGGTGCCAGCGGCCGATGCAACTTCATGAGCAGGTGACAGCGCTGCCGTGGTGCTGCCTATGAAGTTAGACGATCCTCGGAAAATAAATCCACAAGTGCCCAAGGTCGTCGTCCTCGCCGAAGATGATTTGGCCGTCACGACCGGTCACGGCATCCCCGAAGACGTAGCCGTACCGGCGCCGTTCTAGCACCGAGACGGCCACACCGAGGTTGGTCAATTGGCCGCTCCCGGGGTGATAGCAAAACAGGTTGGCCATTTCAGAACCGCAAAAGCCGAAGAGCCGGCCATCATGCGTTACAGCCCAGGGGCCGATTGGCGCAAGCCTGGCCCGGCCCAGCGGCGCGCTGAACCCGCGCTGTTCATCGAATGAAAAGAGATTGCCGTTGGCATCGGCAGTATAAAGCACGCCGCTCCGGTGGTCTCTGGCCCATGAGAGAGGGGCTTGGTCCCACGCGCCTTCGGGCAACCCGAGGGCCTGGCGTTGGATTTGCCCGGAGCCCTGGTCATAACGCCAGAGGTGGCCTGGGCCATCCTGGCCAAAGATACCGCCTTTGGAGCCGAGGGCGATGCGACCGTTCCCAGGCACCTCGCCCGCAACTTCAATCCTCCCCGCGTCGAGGGCGACAGTGAATAGATGTCGGGTGGTGATTCCAACGAGCGAGGACCTCGAGTCCCCGGTCAGCGCGTGAACGATAGGTTCACCGTCCACTTTTCCCAGGTCTTGAAACGGGGTGCGGGAGAACCCCCATTCCTGGATAAGGTCAAAGGGCAGAGACTGCAAGGCGCCCGTCACCACACGTCCGCCCCCAGGGCCGTTGACGCAAGCGGCGAACTTGTTTTTTCCACAGCAGACGGCGGCGCAGTGGCGCGCGCCTTCGACGGTGCCGCGGTCGAAGACCGCCCCGGTGACCCCGTGAAACATGGCGACGAACAGGTGGGTCGCCCGGCCGCTGGTGCCGCCATAGATCATCCCTTCGGGGGTAACAGCCAGGGCGGTTATGTGGCTCTCGTCGGCGGGGATGGGAGTGCTGGCGCCCGGGAAGCACGTCGGGAAGGCGGCCATCGTGCCCTCCTTTACGAACGTTCCATGCACAATCTCGTCGATGAGCGCCCTGGCTTCGGGCGAGCGGCGGTCATATCTCGGTTTCTTTTGTTCGCTCATGGCTGGTTTTCACCCCCACATTCGGATGGGCAGGTGGGCGTTCTCTTTCCGGCGATGGGCCGGCACCCGGACCTTGAAGATCCCCACGGGTTTGACTCCGACGCTGCCGAAGAACAAGTTGCCGTGATGGTCCACGGCGCCGCGCGAGACATATTGGGCGGGGTCTTTGGGATGCTTGAGGAGAGCGACTTCCTGCCGCTCCAAGGTGGCGGGATTGAGCCGCCAGACGACCCCTTCGCGCTCTGGTCTGTCGGCAGGCATGGGATTGTAAACCGGGTCTCGCCACCGCGAGGCCACGTAATACAACTGGCCGTCACCCCCGAAGACGAGGCCGCCGCAATGGTCCACGAAAGTGTCTTTCGAGACGCTGGGGTCGCGCTTTTGGGTGGCGGCGCCCAGGTCCTCGACGCGCGGCCATTCGCCCTCATTGGGCCACAGGCGCATCAGCCGGGAGTTGGCTATCCAGGTGACCGCGTACACTGACTCTGCGTCGGGCGCCGGCGCGACGTCGTAAAAGACACTGTGCCAGCCGGTCTGGAATTCCGGGTTGTGCGGCAGGACGAAGGGCGAGCGTTCCAGCCGGTCACTTTGCGGGTCATAGCGGACCAGGTGGCCGTAGTCGTCGGTGGTCCAGACGCGGTGCTTGCGGTCCAGGAAGAGCGTCTGCGCGTTGATCGAGCCGATGCGGCCGGCGTCGCGGCGGGTGCGGGTGTTGGTGTCATAGATGATAAAGTGATCGCGGGGGTAGCTCAGGGCGTAGAGCAGGTGCCGCTCTTCGTCGTGCAAGAGGCAGCGGCAGCCTTCTTTGGGGATGAGGGTGTCCCACCACAGGACCCGATCCGTCCTGGTGTCGAAGGCCAGCAGGGCGCTGCCACGGAAGCACCGCTTGGGGTCATGCCAGGAGCGCCAGGGCGAATAGGCGGGCTGATCGATGGGCGGCCCCGAGAGATGGGTGGCCATGAACAGGATGCCGTCGGCCATCGAGGGCGCGAAGCTGTAGTGGATTTTGCATTGGGTGGCGCGCCCGGAATCAGCGGGGTCATCGACCATCTCGTCCAGTGAGAACAAGTAGTCGAGGGCATCGCTCTTTTCGTTGTAACGGACGACCTTGACCACACCACCGGGAACGCTCTCCGCGCAAGCCGCGGCGTAGATCCGGCCATCGGGGCCCACCGACAACGACCAGCAGGTATCGGCGTCGGGATGGCCCGTGAACGGGTACCAGGTCGGACGGTAGGCCTCTTCGCCCAGCGATTCGCCAGGCGCCGCCGTCGGCGCGCCGCCGCCAATGGCGGGCAGCAAGCACCAAGCCGCAGCAGTCTGCGCGCCTCCCTTGAGGAATTGGCGTCTTCTTAGTTTCGGCATGGCCTCAATTCCTATCGGCCACCAGCACTGGTGTCGAGATCAATTGCTGCTGTGAAGAGGGAATGGGTGCATCTCAGGGTTTTGCGGTGGGCACGTCTCCTGAAGTTCAGCCGTCCCTTCGGGACGACACCTGATCCTTCCGAAAAAGACTCTCTTCGAAGAACCTGAGATGTTGTGCATCTCTTGCCCTGTGATAGCAATAAATGTTTTGAGCACCTGCCAATTCCCCGCCGATTTACAAACTCCACCCCGCCCGGTACTGGGTCGTGATGAGCCGATTTGCGGCTTCGGAATTCTTGACCTTCAGATTGGCGGCGTCCCACTCGATCAGGCCGTCCACGCGTTTGGCGACGTTGCCCAGGAGGCAGGTTTCGGTTAGCGGGCCGGAGTAGGCGAAACTGGCGCATGGCTGCTGGCCGCTCTTGATGGCGCGCACCCAATCCAGTTCGTGGCAGTGATCGGGAATCCGCGGCAGCGTTTTGGACGGTCGCTTGTACTCGAGATGCCGGGTGAGCGGCAGCAGCTTCGGCGCATTCGCAGAGACGCCACAGATGAGCGCGCCTTTGCTGCCTTTGAACAACGCCCCCCCCTCGGCCGGCCAGTCCACGTCCGCATCCATGTCTTGGGGCCGAGGCGGCCGCGTGCCCTCGTACCAGGTGAGTTTTAAGGGCGGCAGGTTCTCGCGCGCGGGGAAACGGAAGGTGACGATTGCCGAAAGGGGGTGGACTTCTGGGTCCATGCCGCAGGAGGTGGCTTCGACCGTGGCGGGTGCTCCAAGGTCCAGTGCCCAATTCACCACGTCCAAGGTGTGGGCGCCACGATCGCCCATCATGCCGCAGCCAAAGTCCCACCAACAGCGCCATGTGCCCGGATGATAGGCGCGGTGGTAGGGACGGTAGGGGGCCGGGCCGAGCCAGAGATCCCAATTCAATTGGGGCGGCGCGAGCGGTGTCTCTTTGGGCCGGGCGCCCCATTGCGAACTCCAGCCTGCGTGCCCCCAAGGGTAATAAGTCAGGCTGCACCAGGCATCCACTTCACGCACCTCGCCGATGGCCCCGTCCCAGATCCATTCGCAAATGGACCTGATGTCGTCGGTCGAGTGGCCCTGGATGCCCATCTGCGTCACCACGCCCAACTCCTTGGCCGCCTTGGCCAGCATGCGGGATTCATACACGTCGTGCGTCAGTGGTTTCTGGCAATAGACATGTTTGCCGGCCTTCATTGCCGCCATGGAAATCAGCGCGTGCGTGTGGTCTGGCGTGGCGATGAGCACCGCCTCGAGGTCCTTCTGCTTGTCCAGCATCTCGCGGTAGTCGGTGTAAAGCTTGGCCTTGGGGTATTCCTTGAAGGTATGGGCGGCGTTATCGGGGTCCACGTCACAAAGGGCCACGATGTTCTGCGACGCAAGGGCCTGCAGGTTCGCCCCGCCCATCCCACCCACGCCGATGCCGCCGATGTTGACTTTCTCGCCCGGCGGGCTCTGACCCGGCCCGCCCAGCACGTGCCGGGGGAGAATGGTGAGCGTCGAGGCCATCGCGGTGGCCGACAAAAAACGACGGCGATTCATGCCGCCGGGTGACGGGGAAACTTGATTCGGTTTGGACTTGTTCATATTCAGATTTAAACGATTACATTAGCGGCTTCGCGCTGCCTGCATCACCGGTTGAGCCGCATTGCCGGGTTCCGGGAGGATTTGCGGCGGCCGGACCAGTTCCGCCTCGAGGCGGTCGCCTTTCCGGAGGTGGATTTCGAAATTCTCCCCAATTCGTTTCACCCCCTTGCGGCTCCAGCGCGGCTCACGGCCGCCGAAGTTGTCGCGGATTGTGAGCGTGCCCTTGCTGCCGGCCACGATGCGGAACCAGGTGGTGGCGTTGTTTTCCCGCCGCGCGGAGACCCTGTGGCCGCCTTCGGCGCGGAGGTCGCGGAAGGATGCGTCGTGCCAGCGCCAGGGCGCGGCAGGGAACAAGCGGATCACCCCTGGGTCATTTGTGCCCGGATGCGCGCTCCAGCTCTGGAGGAGCATTTCTTGAACCGCCGCCATCGCCAGAAAATTGCCTTCCAGGGTGAAAGGCCGGTAGGTGAAATCGCTGAAGCCGGATTTGGTCTGGTCGCCGTTAGCGTGGAAGCCGTTGCGCAGGACGAAGGCGCTGGCGTAGATGTCCAGGTTGCGCACCGCTGCCTCGGCGTCACCCACGCGGGCGCGCAGGCAAGCCATCCAGGAAAAGGTGTAGCCGCACCAGGCCCTGGTGCCCTGGCGGTCCCAGTCCGCGAGGCTGGCGGCGATGATCTGGCGGTCGCCAGGGCCGCCATCCACCGTGAGCAGGTTGAACGGATGCACCGCCATCAGGTTCGACAAATGACGGTGGCTGCCGGGCAGCGGCGTCGATTCATCCAGGAGCAGGGTGCCGTCGGCGGCGGTGTGAAACTGGCCCAACTGCCTGGCAACGGCGGCCCAATCCGCTGATTCATTTCGCCGGCCGAGGCTCTCCCCCATCTCGGCCAGGGAAAGAAACAGCATCTTGAGGCAGGCGAGATCGTAGTTGCTGTTGGGCTTGAGAAAGGCGCGGCGCGAGTTGTCGAAAATCTCCGGCGAACTGGACAGGGGCAGCTTGAGGAGGCCCTTTGGGTCCGCTTGGAGCAAGGCGCGCGCGCAAGTCGCAATCTCCTTGCAGAACGGATAGGCGCGAGTCCGCATGAAAGCAGCGTCGCCGGTATGGCGCCAGTGCAAGTAAAACAGGTGCGCATTCCAGGCGCCCATGGTCGGGGAGAGACTGTATTGTCCCCAGCCGCCCAGCGGTTGGCCTGCCAGGCTCATCACCCCGGGCACGGCGGCGCCGGGAGCGCCGTAGAAATCCCGGGCGAACCTCCTGAAGACCGGCAAGCGGTCCCAAAGATAGTCCAGAAAACAGGCGCCCTCGTCGAAATCGCCGGAGACGCGGTAGGCCAGGTAAGTCATTTGCGTGTTGAGATCGTTGTGGTAATCGCCTTTCCAAGGCGGGAGCGACCCGGCATCCGCCGACCAGACGCCCTGCAATGGCATGGGCGGGGCGCTGCGGCGCGAGGCGGCGCCGTAAAAATAGCGCGCGAGGTAATACTGCTTCAGAATGTGCGGCTCGGGAAGCGTCAGGCTCGATCGATTCCAGAAGCCGGCCCACCAGGATTTGTGAGCGGCAAACAACGGCTCGTAGCCCTCCCGTAAGGCGGCTTGAGCGTGAGCCCGGGCCACGGCCAAGGGACTCTTGCCTTCCTGGCTGGTGGCCACCGTGACGCCCAGCAGTGTCGAATCCCCGGTCCGTTTCCAGGCGACGCAGACAGCGTAGGCAAAGCCCTCGGCGCCCTCTTGGTCGAACCATCGCATGCCAGGATCCCGGCCTGACTGCGGGGGCGGGTAATTCAGCTTTTTCACCGACTCCGGGCTGAGCAAGCGCACCTCTCTGGGTTGCGGCCCGGGGATGCGCAGGAGCGCGACAGGTCCCCAGACATTGGCGGCGTTGACGAACGCCTTTATCTCGTGGCCGCTTCGGAGCCGGGCGGCGGCCTGGGCGGTAGCAAGGTCCAAGGTGAACGATTCGATCGTTTGCGAAGGGTCGAGGACGATCTCCAGACGGCCGGCCGGCAGCTTGGTCGGAGGCCCGTCGTAGTCGTAATTCGAGTCGAACACGTCGTTGAATTCGTCCATGCGGTTCTCGGCAACCATCCGCCGCATCTCGCGCCAGTTGAACCGGCCGCGCACCTGGAGGAAACGCTTGGAAGGGCGCTCGTCCCAGAGGTCTCCGCGGTCCAGGGAGAGGCGCAACGTATTGGTTTCGCCCCAGAGCAAGGCCCCCATGAGGCCGTTGCCGAGCGGCACCCCTTCATCCCAGGTCGAGATGGGCGCCTGCAGCTCGAGGTTCAGAGCGGGGTCGGGCAGGTCGGCGCCGGCCAGCGCCAAGGGCAGCCAGCCGAGGGCGAACAGAAAGGCGGCTGTTTTCATAACGAACAGGGCCGTTTGTCAAGCGATTCCCATACGAGTTCCTTCCTTTTAGGCCAGCCCAGGCCATCCGTCCACAAAAAAGCCGAGCCGGCCGCGTCATGGGATGCATGCGTGAAATGCGCCCTATTTGGCCCCAAACACGCTGTCCAGGATGACCTCTTTGGTTTTCCAGAGCAGGGCCATGGTCATGGCCAGGGGGAGCAGCAGCAGCGGGATGATAGGGACCAGATACCAAAGGCTGCTCTGGTCCGGGAGCGCCGCAACTCGCTGGACCCAAAGCGGCATACCCTTGAAAACATGGACCAGCACCACGTAACCCAGGGTCAGGGCCAACATCCCTGTGAGCAGGTTAAGGTTCAGAGCGGTGAACTGCTTGATCTCCAGGCGCAGCGCCTCGTCGGGCAGCATTGCCCCGAGGCGCTGCAAGACCTGGTTGAGGCTGCCCAGAAAGAGCAACCCGCACAGGGCCAGCAGCAGGACCATCAGAAAGAAAAAGCCATTGGCCGGCACCCGGCCCGACCAGTAGAGGAACGGACTCAGACCGAGATTGATGAGGCTGAGCAGTTGAGCGCGATCCAGGGTCCTGCGCCACACCCGCTCTCGTTTCTGGAAAGCCCCGAGCTGCCGCAGGCCGTAAGCCAGCCAACCGGCGCACACCAGGGGCGGCATGATGCCGAAGGACCTGATGCCCTCGGCCCGGGCCGTGTAGAAGCACACAATGAGCGCGCTGGGCAGCGCCCAGAACAGGGCCGACAGACCCCGCGCCAGCCGGCCCAGCGAGCGCAACAGTTCGGCATTGGGGACGGGGTCGGGCATGCCGTTAAGGGCGAAGGGCGTAGGGCGTAGGGCGTAGGCGGAAATCCGAAGGCCGAAATCCGAAGGCCGAAGGAAATCCGAAATCCGAAATCCGAAGGGCGAAGGGCGAAGGGCGAAGGGGGAAGGGCATGGGAGACTGGAGTTCTTTGCCTTCAAGACTCGTTGCAACCGGGTCAGGTTTCGCAGCGATTGCAAAGAACATCGGCTTGGCGCGGTGGCCTGAATTGAAAATTGAAAATTCTCGAAGGGTGACGGCGAAGGCAAAGCGCCGGCGGGAGCGTGATCCGCACTCTCTCCGGGCAGGGCCTGAAATGTTCAATTTGCATTTTTCAATTTGCATTTTTCAATGTTCCCTTTTTCCTTGCGCCAGAGGTGGTGGCGAAACGCCCTGAGGCTCCGCCTCGTCAGAAACTCAAGTAGGTGTACTCCTTCAAGCCCCGTTCATAGTCGTCCAGCAGGCGCATGGCTTCGGAGGGTTTCATCCGGTCGGACTTGATGGCTTCGTCAACCTGGGCCTTCATCTGGCGTTTGAGTTCCTTTTCGTCGTATTGGACGGAATCCAGGGCTTGGCCGATGGTGGTGCCCTCGATGATTTCCTCGACGTAGTAGCCGGCCGGTTCGTCGGGGTCGAGAAAGACATGGACCTCGTTGACGCGGCCGAAGAGGTTGTGGAGGTCGCCCATGATGTCCTGGTAAGCGCCCATGAGGAAGATGCCCAGGTAGTAGGGTTCGAGCTGGCCGTTGCCGTTGGTCCGCAGCGGGTGGAGGGGGAGCGTGTCCCGCACGTCGTGCAGGTCGACGAACTTGTTGACCTGGCCGTCAGAATCGCACGTAATATCCACGAGGGTCGCCTCGCGGGTGGGCCGCTCGTTGAGGCGGCTGACGGGCATGATCGGAAAGAGCTGCCCCAGCGCCCAGTGATCGAGCAGCGATTGGAAGACCGAGAAATTGCAGAGGTACTGGTCGCCCAGGCTGTCGTCGAGCTGGCGCACCTCCTCGGGCACGTAACTTTGGCCCTTGAAACTGTCCACCGCAGCCCGGCTGATTTCCCAGTAGAGACTCTCGATCTTGGCCTTCTCGGGCAGGTCCATCATGCCGAGGGTGAACATGTGGTGCGCGTCCTCCTTGCGCTCGAGGGCGTCGTGGTAGGCCTCCAGCTTGTTGAGCCGCGGCAAGTTCTTCTGGATGTCGAGCAACTCCTTGACCAGCGGATGCTCATTATCGCCGTACTGGAAGTTCTGGCCGGGCCGGATCTTCTCGATGGCCCCAAAGACCTCGACAATCAACACGCTATGGTGGGCCACCACTGCGCGGCCACTCTCGCTGACGATCTCGGGATGGGGCACCTTCTCGGTGTTGCAGACGTCGGCGATGTAATAGACGATGTCGTTGGCGTACTCCTGCAAGGTGTAATTGGTCGAACTGTCGAACGCCGACCGGCTCCCGTCGTAATCCACCCCCAGCCCGCCGCCCACATCCAGGCTCTCGATCTTAAAGCCCGCCTTGTAAAGTTTGGCGTAAAAACGCGCCGCCTCCTGCACCGCCCGCTTCACAATCAGGATGTCCGGCACCTGCGAGCCGATGTGGAAATGCAGCAGCTTGAAACAATGGCCCAGGTTCTCGGCCCGGAGCATTTCGGTGGCGGTCAGCAATTCGGCCGTGGTCAGGCCGAACTTGGCGTTTTCGCCGGCGCTTTCGGCCCATTTGCCCGCCCCCTTGCTCAAGAGCCGAATCCGGATGCCGATGAAGGGCTCCACCCCCAACTGCCTGGAAAGAGTAATGATGTGCCGGAGTTCCTCCAGTTTTTCAACCACCATGATGACCTTCTTTCCGAGCTTTGTGCCCAGCAGCGCCACCCGGATGAAACTGGCATCCTTGTAACCGTTGCACACGATGAGGCTCCCGAGCTGGCTTTGCAGGGCCAGCCCCGCAAAGAGCTCCGGCTTGCTCCCGACCTCCAGCCCGAAATCGTACGGCCGCCCGGCATCCAGTATCTCCTCGACCACCTCCCGGAGTTGGTTGACTTTGATGGGAAACACTCCGCGATAACTGGCGTGGTAATTGAACTCGGCTATGGCGCTGCGGAAGGCCAGGTTGATCGACTCGACCCGGTGCCGAAGGATGTCCTGAAACCGAATGAGCACTGGGAATTTGAGCCCCCGCGCCTTGGCCTCCTCGATTACGTCCGTGAGGTCCACCGACGCGCCCGCGTCCCGCAATGGCTTGGCAATCGCCCGTCCGGTCTCGCTGATGTCAAAGTACTCGGCGCCCCAACGGTGAACGTTGTATAGATTCCGGGCATCCTGGATGTCCCAAGGCCCGCTGCCGTCGGTCGAGTTGCTCATTTGACGCGCTTCAGATCGAAGCGCACTATAGAACGCTGGCCGGGGAATTCAATACGCGGTTTGAAAAATCTTCACCCTGGGAATGGCCCGGCAGCCGCTGACAACGAACTCGGCCTTGCTCGTCACGCCTTTAGAGGCCCGCGGATGTGCGCCACGTCGGAACGCTCCGTCCGTATCGAAGCCGAACTCCTGCTGCAACCCGGTCCACCTAACCGTTGCGCGTCGGCGTGGTGTTAGGAACCGCCGGCCGCCCGGGAATTCCAGTGACAGCGCGGTCGAGAAGGATTAGCCTTCCGCAAGAACCTGAAGCATGCAAGTCCTTGACCAAAGCCGCCTGGATGTAGTCAACAAGACACGCAGTAACATCTTTGGCTGGCGCGGCCAGTTCACGCCTGAGTTCGTGGAATACCTGCTTGACCGGTCCGACACCGGTGCCGGCCTCGTCGTGGATCCGTTCTGTGGCAGCGGCACCGTATTGCTCGAAAGCGCCATCCGAGACCGCCCGGCGCACGGCTTCGAGATTAACCCGGCTGCCTACACAATGTCGTGCTTCTTTACCCTCTGCCGCCTCTCGCGCCCCCAGCGGTTGATACTCCTGGCCGAGATCGACCACCTCTTTGGCAAAGCGGCGGGCGATTTCGTTGACCTGCCCCTCTTCAACCCGGTGGACGACTACCGTGCCAGCGCCTCGAATCTTCTGGACCTCGCCAGGGAACTCTTTTCACGGACCGGGAGCAAGGCCCAGACCCTGCTGGCACTGCTCACTCTTTTCGAGGCCGAGGGCTGCCGCGTTCCGAACCTCAACCAGGCCGTTTCCATCGCCGCCGCTCGCGTCCGGAAGAACCTGCTCCGGCTGCCCCACACCGAGACACCGCTTGAGGTTTCCCTCTGCGACGCCCGGCTGACCCATCGCCACATCCGCGCCGAGGCATCTCTGATCCTGACCAGCCCCCCTTACATCAACGTGTTCAATTACCACCAAAACCACCGCGCCCTCCTGGAGTTGCTCGGATTCGACCTGCTCCGTGTGGCCGGAAGCGAGATCGGCTCTAACCGCAAGAACCGGCAAAACCGCTTCCGCACGGTGGTCCAGTATGCGCTCGACATGGAGCAGTGCTTGCAAGCCTTCGCCCTGAGTCTGGCTGCCGGTGGACGGCTCATCCTGGTTGTCGGCCGAGAGTCCAATGTTCGGGGTGTTGCCGTTCCCAACTCCCGGCTCGTCCGGGCGATCCTTGACGACCTCGGGGGGTTCCAGCACGAGACAACGTCCGAGAGGCGCTTTACAAACCGTTTCGGCGCGTCAATCTACGAAGACATTCTCGTGTTCCGGCGCCTCAACGTCCAACCGGTGCCCGGCGGGGCCTTGCGCCAAGCAACTCTCTGCCTTAAACAACTTGCGGGACGCGCCGCAGGGGAGGTCCTCGAGGACATCCATCAGGCCGCAGCAGACGGACCGTCCATCCAGCCATCCCCCGTATTCACGCGCAACCCGCAACTCTGAGCAATGCACTCCACCTCCCACTTCGACAAACTCGAAGCAGCCATTCAGAATCAGAAGTGCGCCCAGGGCGACGTCCGCATGCTGGAAGAAGCACGCGGGCGTTACCGGGAGTGGAAGCAGTCTCTCGCCGCCTTGACCTCCAGGGGCAAGGAACGCGTCATTGAGATGACACGACTCCTTAACCAATACAAAGATTTCCTTGAGGTCGAACTGATCGCGCGTCGCGGCTCCGCGTTCCTCAAACGTCAGAAAGGCCAGCTAAAGCTCGACAACTCAGTACTGGAGGAGTTCCTCGTCGAGCTCGCACAACCCGCCATCCTCGACGGGCTCCCAAGCTTCCCGCTCTCTATCGGACCGACCACAGCCTTCATGTCCCTTTCGTTCGCACCGCCCTCTTTGCAGGCCCTCGACGACACCCCTATCGTCGCGCTCAAGGTCAAAGACCAGGACTTTATTATCGGGAAGGAAATCCACTACCGGTTTTCCCAGACCCCGACTTCTCACCCAGCAAGACCGCCAGTGGTTCTCTGTCCCTTGCTGTCCTGGCCGCGGAGTGCAAGGTGAACCTGGACAAGACAATGTTCCAGGAGGCTGCGGGTACAGCCGCCAGGCTTAAACAAGGATGCCCTTACTCCCAATACTACATTCTAAACGAATACCTCGACATGGAGCCGGAGGACTGTCGGCTCACAGCGATCGACAATGTCTTCCTGCTCCGGCACACGAAGCGCCTTCCGTTCGAGAAACGATCAGTCTACGAAGAAGTCCGCCGCCAGCACGAACAAGCCCCAATCGACCCAGAGGTGGTTTGGCAGTTTCTTGAGAGGATTCGAGCCTTTATCACCGCCGCGTGGTATGACCCAGCCAGGGCCCTTCAACGAGGTTCCTTCGTCTGAATAGCTGACCCGAAGCCCCCGACGCCATCCACCCTCCTTGAAGGGGGCCGCCGCGCACAGCCGAATGGCCCCCAAAGAGCGGCCAGCGCGATAAACCACCTGCTGGGCAGCAGAAGGCCGCTCTGGGCGAGCACAGGGCAGGAGAATGAAGTGATCCTGCGGCGCTCCCTACATCCTGAGGCTGGCCGCCAGTTCTTCGGGCGCGACGGTGGCAGTGCCCAGCTTGCCGACCACGATGCCGGCGGCATGATTGGACAGCAGGGCGGCCTCGAGCGGGGATGCCCCCGCCGCAATGGCCAGCGTGAAGGTCGCGATCACCGTATCGCCAGCCCCGGAGACATCGAAGACCTCCTGGGACACCGTCGGGATGTGGAACGGCTTGCGGCCCCGCTGGCAGAGCAGCATTCCCAACTCTCCCAGGGTAATGAGCAGCAGAGCCGGCCGCAAATCGTTGAGCACGCGCTCGGCCGCCCGCAGGAGATTGGCATCGGCCAGGGGGTTGGCGTTGCGCGTCTCATCGGGAATTTTGGCCAGCTCGAAGGCCTCTTTCCGGTTGGGAGTAATCAGTGAAAGGCCGGACAGATCCAGGTGATGCACCGGCTTGGGATCCAGGCTCAGCCAGATGCCGTGGCGGCGGCAGAGCCTTTTGATCTCGTCCAGCAGCGGCTGCGTGACCACTCCCTTGCCGTAATCTCCGATGATGACGGCGGCAGCGGCGGCAATCCGGCGGCGCAACAGGGAGGCCAGACGCAGGGTCAGCCGGCGATCCAGACCTTCCCGCGTTTCCCGATCGAGCCGCACCACCTGTTGTTTGTGGGCGACAATCCGGGTCTTAACGCTGGTGGTCCGCCCCACCTGGGCCAGCACTCCGGTGAAGTCAATGTGGTGCTGCTTCAGCAACTCTTTGAGCTGCCGGCCCGCCTGGTCCCGGCCAACGACCCCGCACAATTCCGTCGGCACGTTCATCGCGCTAAGATTCCGGGCCACGTTGGCCGCGCCGCCGGGCATGAAGCTTTCGCGCTCCAGTTCCACCACCGGGACCGGCGCTTCGGGCGAAATGCGCTCCACAGTGCCCCAGATGAAATGATCCAACATCACATCGCCCACCACAATGATGCGGGTGCGCCTGGCGTCCGCCAGGAGGCGGCGGACGGGCCCGGTCGAAAGTTGGGTCTGGCTCATCCCACGAAGGCGGTTAGGGGGCTGGTGGCACTGGCCGTCTCCTGGGTGGCGGGCATACCCGATTCGTAGGCGGCGCGGCCGGCTTCGACCGCCATCTTGAAGGCGACCGCCATTCGGCTCGGGTCGTTGGCCACGGCAATCGCCGTGTTGACCAGCACGGCGTCGGCTCCCAACTCCATGGCTTCCGCCGCGTGGCTCGGCGCCCCCAGGCCGGCATCTACGACCACCGGCACCGTTGCCTGCTCGATGATAATCCGGAGCTGGTCGCGGGTCTGCAGGCCCCGATTCGACCCGATGGGCGAGCCCAGCGGCATGACGGCCGCCGTGCCGGCATCCTGCAATCGCTTTGCCAGGACCGGGTCGGCATTGATATAGGGCAGCACCGTAAAGCCTTCTCCGACCAGGATCTCGGCGGCCCTAAGCGTTTCCACCGGGTCAGGCAGCAGGTAACGCGGGTCCGGATGGATCTCCAGCTTCACCCATTTGGGCAGCCCCGCGGCCACGGCCAAACGCGCCAGGCGCACCGCCTCTGGGGCGTCCATCGCCCCGCTGGTGTTGGGGACCAGCAGGAAACGCTCCGAATCGATGAACTCGAGGATGTTGGCGAAGGGGTCCTTCTTGCCGCTCAGGTCTGCCCGGCGCAACGCGACCGTCACCAGCTCAGCCCCGCTGGCCGCCAGGGCGTCCCGCATGGCCTCGGGGGACGAAAACTTGCCGGTGCCCAGGAGCAGGCGCGACCGAAATAGCCGCCCGGCAATGGCAAGGGGTTGGTTTTGCACAAACATTGCCGCCAATGTAGCCGCACCCGCGAGGATTTGTCGAATAAATCAGTGCTGTCCCCCGCGCAAGAAAGGCCGCTTAATAGTCTTGACCGCGAGTATCGTTCCGCTTAACCTCTGCCCTTGTTAGGCAACGATTCATGTTTGCACAACTTAAAAGCCTGTTTTCCAATGACATTGGAATAGACCTGGGGACGGCCAACTCCCTGGTATTCGTACGCGATCGGGGGATTGTCTTGCGGGAGCCCTCCGTGGTTGCAATCCAGGCAGGAACCACCAACGTCCTGGCCGTAGGGGAAGAAGCCAAACGGATGCTGGGGCGGACGCCTGGGAACATTGTCGCTATCCGGCCGATGAAGGACGGGGTGATCGCGGATTTCGAGATCACGGAGGCGATGCTGCGCCACTTCATTCAAAAGGTCCATCATCGGAAACTGATTGCCCCAAGGGTTGTCGTGGCCGTTCCTTCGGGGATAACCGAGGTGGAAAAGCGGGCCGTGAAAGACTCGGCGACACACGCCGGCGCGCGCGAGGTTTACCTGATCGAACAGCCGATGGCCTCGGCCATCGGGGTCGGGTTGCCCGTGCATGAACCGGCAGGCAATATGATCGTGGATATCGGCGGCGGGACCTGCGAAATCGCAATTATCTCCCTGGCCGGAATTGTCTTCAGCCGGAGCCTGCGGGTAGGCGGAGATGAATTTGACGAAACGATCGTTGCGCACATGAAACGGGCCTACAACCTGATGATAGGCGAACGCACAGCGGAAGAGATCAAGATACGAATCGGCTCTGCATTTCCGCTGGAGCAAGAACTGACAATGGAAGTCAAGGGACGCGATTTGAGCGCCGGGTTGCCGAAAACGCTAACCATTCGCTCCGAAGAAGTTCGCGAGGCATTGCAAGAGCCGCTGTCCAGCATTTTGGAGTCCGTCCGTATCACCCTGGAACGTTGCCCCCCGGAACTGTCTGCCGACCTGGTGGACCGTGGAATAGTCATGGCCGGGGGCGGCGCGTTGCTGCGGGGCATTGATCGGCTGGTGGCCGAAGAGACCGGTTTGCCGGTCCATATTGCCGACGATCCGCTCAGCGCCGTGGCCGAAGGCACCGGCAGGGTGTTGCAGGAACTCCAATTTCTCAAGCGGGTCTCTTCCAATTCCAAGTAAGCTCCCTCCTGTCATCACACCGAAGCGCGCCCTCCCGCCCGGCGGGATGGACCTCGGCGGTCCGCAGCGGGTCTGTCTGCTGGCGGCCGGCCCCGGGCCAAGCGGCTGAATCCACCAAATTCAGCCCCGGCAAAGTATATATAGATTCGATGTTGAAACGTCCGTCCTATATCGTCGTGTCGCTGTTCGTGCTGTTGACACTGGTTGTCCTGAATTTGCCCAGCCACACCAAGGCCCGCCTCAAGCTGGGCATCGGCAGTCTGTTCCTGCCGCTGCTCGGCCTGGCCGGCTCTTCCCAGCAATTGGCCGGCGCCACCCTCGACCGGGTCGTGCCCCGCCGCGAGTTGTTGCGGCAGAACGAGGCCCTGCGGCAGGAAAACCAGGGCCTCCGCTTCAAAGTCATGGACGCGGACGCCATCCAGCGTGAGAATGGCCGGCTGCGCCAAATGCTGGGCTGGCAGGCCCAGCAACCGCGCAGAATCAAACCCGCCGGCGTGGTCCTGCGCGACCCCTCGAATTGGTGGCGCAGCATCCAAATTGACCTCGGCAGCCGGGACGGCATGAGCACCAACCTGCCCGTGTTAAGCCCGGAAGGCACGCTGGCCGGCCGCATCTCCTCGGTCGGTCTTACCCGCTCCCAGGTCGTGCTCCTGGGCGACCCCAATTGCCACGTCGCCGCCGTGGTGGAAAACGAGAGCCGCGATAACGGCGTCATCGGCGCCTCCGGGCCCTTGGACAGCGGAATCGTCGAACTGGGTTGCTTTCTCAGGAACGCGGACCTCAAACCGGGCCAACTCGTCAAAACCAGCGGCTTAGGCGGCATTTTTCCCAAAGACATCCTCATCGGCCAGATCGTTGATGCCCAGCCCATCGAGTACGGGTTCGGCACCGTCGCGCGAGTCAAGCTGGCCGTCAATCTCAACGCCCTCGAAGAGGTCTGGGTAGTCGTACAACCATGAACTGGCTCAACACAATTCTTATGCTGGGCACGGCCTTCCTGGCCGTGTTCTGGGAGGCGGCTTTCAGCGGCTTGCGCCGGCTGCTGGGAGCGCAAATCGATTTGCTGCCCCCGCTCATGGTCTATGCCGGTTTGAGCGCGGGCCGGCCGACGATCGCCCTGCTGGCCGCTTGGGGCGGGCTGTGCCTGGATTCCCTCTCTGCTACGCCCCTGGGAATCAGCTTCGCCCCGCTGTTCATTGTCGGGCTGGCGGTCCATTCCAGCCGCGAACTGGTCTTGCGGGACCAGCCCTTCGCGCAGGTCGTGCTGGGTCTGGCCGCCGGCGCCGGAGTCCCGCTGCTGACCTTGCTGCTCCTGCTGACCACCGGCCACAAACCGCTCCTGGGCTGGGGCACGCTCTGGCAACTGGCGGTCACCAGCGCCGGCAGCGCCCTGATTACGCCGCCTTGTTTTATCCTCTTTGACTGGCTGCACCGCTCGCTGACCCACGGACGGGCCGCCGAAACCAGCTTCCGGGCCGACCGCGAAATCCGCCGGGGCCGGGGCTAACCTAAAGAATAGCGTGATGGAATAATGCTCGACCGATGCTGATCTTCGACCAGTTAAGAAAAGACGACCCCCAACTGCGGACGGTGGCGCTGGTGGTGTTGGGCGGCTTGGGCGTGTTGTTGGCGGGACTCTGGTGGGTCCAGGTCGTGTCTGCTCGAGACTACCAGGATTCCCTGGAGACTCAATCCTACCGCACGGTGCGTATTCCCGCAGTCCGGGGAAAAATCCTGGATCGCAACGGACTGGCGCTGGCTGAAAACCGGCCCACCTACAACATCAGCCTGTATCTGGAGGAACTCAGCAAACCCTTCAGTGCCGCCTGCGACAAGGCACTGGCCCGCGCCAAGGCCCAAATCAGGCAACGCATCGACCACGAGCAGAAAGTGCTCAAGCGCAAGTTGAGCAAGGAGGAGCGCAGGCGCTTGGCCTCCTCGGCCGAGGACAAGGAACTGCTCCGCCAGCGCGCCCGCTGGCTGGTGGCCAGCAACGTCGTGGCGCAAATCAGCCGGAAACTGGGCCAACCCCTCTCGCTGGACATGGCCAGCTTCGAACGGCACTATACCACGAGCCTGGCCCTGCCCTACCCCGTCCTGGCCAATCTGACGCCCGTCCAAATCGCGCTGTTCGAGGAACAATGCAGCGGCATCACCGGCGTGGACCTCGAGATGCAGTCCACCCGCGTCTATCCTTACCAGACCTCGGCCGGGCACGTCCTGGGCTATTTGCAGCGCGATGACAGTTCGCTGGAGGGAGAAGTGGCCTTCGTGTCCTATCGCTTGCCCGACTATCGCGGGGTGCTCGGCATCGAAAGGGGCTACGATAAGGAGTTGCGCGGCGCCGCCGGCGCCAAGTCCATGCTGGTCAACAATGTCGGCTACCGCCAGACCGAGAACGTGTGGAGCGTGGCTGAGCCCGGGCACAACGTGGTCCTGACGCTGGACTCGCGCATCCAGCAAGCCGCTGAAGGGGCCTTGAACACCGTCTTCGGCGCGGCCACGCGCGGGGCCGTCGTGGTCATGGACGTCAACACCGGCGATGTCCTGGCCATGGCCTCCTCCCCCACGATCAATCCAAATCACGCGGTCCAAGGCTTTCCTGCCGGGGAGTACCAGCGCTGGCAAGACCCTGTGCTGCGCCCCATCATCAATCGCGCCACCTACGAAAACTACCAGCCGGGCTCGATCTTCAAGACCGTTGTGGCGATGGCTTGCCTGGAACAGGGACTGGACCCCAAGGAGACTATTTACAGCCCCGGTTACATTTATATCGGGCGCAGGCGAATTGGCGACCTGGCCAAGCCGGGCATGTATGATTTCGAGCAGGCCTTCAGGAAATCGAGCAACGTTTATTTCATCACCAACGGGCTGCAGGCCGGGGTGACCAACATCGTGCGCCTCGGCCAGCGTTTGCATCTGGGTGAGAGGATCGGCCTGCCGACCCGCCAGGAAACCGCAGGCACATTCCCCTCCTGGCAGAGAATCAGCGCCCACTGGTCGGACGGGGACACCGCCAATCTGTGCATCGGCCAGGGCGAAGTTGACGTGACCCCGCTCCAAATGGCCGTAGTCACCTCGGCCATTGCCAACGACGGCAAGGTTTTGTGGCCCCGCCTGGTGGCCCGAATCGAGTCGCAGCACCCCGCCTCGGGCGAACCGCCCACACTCTTCCCCGACAGCCGGGTGCGCGACGAATTGGGCGTCAAACCGCGCACCCTCAACCTCCTGCGCGAAGCGATGCTGGCGGACGTCGAGGATCCCGACAGCACCGGACACCGGGCGGCGGTGCCCGGGCTCCAGGTCTGCGGCAAAACCGGCACGGCCCAGAAAAAGAACATGCAGGGCGTGACCGAAGAAGACTTCACCTGGTTCATTTCTTTTGCGCCCTACCAGCACCCCCACTACGCCGTTGTGGTAATGGTCGAAGTCGAGCACGGCGGTTCCGGCGGCGGGACCTGCGCGCCGGTCGCCCAGAAGATCTACGCCGCCCTCCAGCAATACGAGCAGGGGACCTTGCCCAAACCGGTTGACATGAGCCAGAACCGGACATCGGCGGTTCAAGCCCCATGAACATCGACATTCTCAATGAACGTCCGCCCCGCCTTGACCGGCTGCAATTGGCCGCGTTGGTGGGTTTGATGCTCCTGGGAACGGCCTTTATCTATAGCGCCCGGCTGGCCATCGCATCCACCGCCACAGCCCCGTGGTACGGCCAGAACTGGTTCCGCCAGCTCGTCTGGTACGTCCTGGGCGCCGGCGTCGGCGCTGTCTGCTGCCTGGCCGATTACCGCGTCCTGGCCAGGTGGGCCATGGTCGTCTATTGGGTCTCGATCCTGCCGTTGGTGGCCGTGCTGGTGCCCGGCATCGGCACCACGCACGGCTGGGGCGCCATGCGCTGGATTGACCTGGCCTTCTTCCAATTCCAGCCCTCGGAATTCGCCAAACTCAGTTTCATCCTCGCGCAAGCCCATTTCCTGAGCCGCCCGCCCGACGAACTCCGGCTGCCTTCCATCTTCCTCAAATCGCTGGGTCTGCTCCTGCTGCCCTTTGTCCTGATCATGAAAGAGCCCGATCTCGGCTCGGCCCTGGTCCTGTTGCCCACCGGCTTTCTGATGATGTACGTGGCGGGCATTCCCAGACTCTATTTGGCCCGGTTGCTCGCCGCCACGGCCATCCTCGGGGCCTTGTTCCTGGTGGACGTGCTGCTTCTGCCGCAGAACTGGCAGATTAAAATGCAGGATTATCAGCGACGGCGCCTCATGGTTTATTTTGGCCGGGACTATTCGGCGGCTGCGCCTGCCGGCGCGTCCAGAGCGGAGCGGGAGCGGCTGCGGAAACTGGAGTTCGACGACTCGCACAACGTGCGGCAGGCGCTCATCTCGGTCGGCTCAGGGGGCCTCACCGGCAAAGGCTGGCAGCGCGGCACCCAGAAGGCCCTGGGCTATCTCCCGCCCACTGTGGCCCACAACGACTTCATTTTCTCCGTGCTTGCCGAGGAGGAAGGATTCGCCGGCAGCGTGACCGTGCTCACGCTCTACGGCATAATCCTGTTCACCGGAATCCGCATTGCCGGCCAGGCGCGCGACCGCCTGGGCAAGCTGCTGGCGGCAGGAGTGGTCGCCCTGGTCTTCAGCCACGTCTTCACCAACATCGGTATGAACATCCGGATAATGCCCGTGACGGGCGTGCCACTGCCGCTGCTCAGTTACGGCGGGTCCTCAGTGCTCGGCTCCTTGATCGCCATGGGCTGGCTGCAAAATGTGTATATGTATCGAAAGGCTTATTGATTATGAGTGACAGGAATTTTTCCCGGCGGCGGCGCGGCATGCGCTTCCGCCCAAGCGGCGGCCTGGGCCATGCCCAGACGCCGCGGTCCGACCGCGAGGCCCTCCAGGCCCGCGCCGAGGCGACCGGCCAACCGTCCAGCCCGGACAGGGTCTATGAGAGCCGGCACAGCCAGGAAATCGAGCGTGCCGAGAACCTGGCCGTCGGTCTGCCCCCCGAAGGCGCCCCGGAGGCACGGGGGCCGGAAACCGCCGCCAAAGGCGACTTCCGCCAACCCAACCTCTCCACCCCGGCCCAGGTCCAGGAAGAGAAAACCTTCCAGCCGGTCCCCGTTCCGCAAGCCTCCAAGGGCATCCTCGACAGCATCCGCCTCGCCGCGGCCAGCCTGGTCAAGAAAGTCCAGCACCTCATCAAACCGGTCAAGCGCATCCACAAGGAAGTCGTCATCAACGCCGAAACCCTTGAAACCCGCGTGGCCGTCCTCGAAGAAGGCCGGCTCGAGGAATTCAACATCGAGCGCACCACCGAGGAACGCCTGGTCGGCAGCATCTTCAAAGGCAAAGTCCGCAACCTCCAAGACGACCTCAAGGCGGCCTTTGTGGACATCGGCTTCGAGAAAAACGCGTTTCTTCATTATTGGGACATTGTGCCCAGCAGCTTCGACAGCGGCGTCGAAATCGTCGAACGCGAGGGCAAACGGCGGGACAAACCCAAGATCACCCAGAAAGACATCCCGCGCGTCTATCCGCCCGGCAGCGAGATCATCGTCCAGGTCACCAAAGGCCCCATCGGCACCAAGGGACCTCGGGTTACCACCAACCTCGTCCTGCCCGGCCGCTACCTGGTGCTGCTGCCCAACTCCGACCAGAGCGGCATCTCCCGCAAGATTGAGAATCAGCAGGAACGGCAGCGTCTCAAGAATATTCTCCGCAGCCTCTCGATTCCCGAGGGCATGGGCGTCATCATGCGGACCGTCGGCGAAAGCCAGCAAATGCGCTACTTTGTGCGCGACCTGGCCCTTTTGCTCGAGGAGTGGCGCCAGATCCAGGAACGCATCAAGACCCGGCCTTCGGCCAGTTGCGTCTTCGAAGAACCGGACCTCATCGAGCGCACCGTGCGCGACTTCCTCACCGAAGATGTCGAACGCATCGTCGTCGACAGCCCCAAGGCCCACGAGCGGATGGGCGAGATGATCGCCAAGATCTCCAGGCGCTCCGCCAACAAGGTCAAGCTTTATACCGAGGCTCAGCCGGTCTTTGACCGCTTCAACATCAGCCGCCAGTTGGAGAATGCCTTCTCCCGCCAGGTCCACCTCAAGAGCGGGGGCTACATCGTGGTGGACGAAACCGAGGCCCTGGTCGCCATTGACGTCAACACTGGCCGCCACAAGGGGGGCAAGGACCAGGAATCCTCGATTCTCAAAGTCAATCTCGAGGCCGCCGATGAAATCACCCGCCAACTCCGCTTGCGCAACATCGGCGGGCTCATCGTCCTGGACTTCATCGATATGAAGTCCCGCCGCGACCAGCAGCAGGTCTATCAGCGCATGAAAGAGGGCCTGCGGCGCGACAAGGCCAAGACCCACATCCTGCCCATTTCCCAGCTTGGCCTTATGGAGATGACCCGCCAGCGCCACAGTGAAAGCGTCAATGACGCCGTCTATGACGATTGCCCGTACTGCAAAGGCCGCGGCAAGGTCAAGAGCGCCCTCACCATGAGCGTCGAAATCCAGCGCAAGCTCAGCGAAATCCTCAAAAAACGCGCCCGCGACGAATCGGACTTCCAGTTGCTCATCGTTGTCCATCCCACCATCCTCGAACGCCTGCGCACGGAGGACGAAAAGCACCTCATCGAGATGGAAAAACGCTACTTTGGCAAACTCTCCTTCCGGAAGGACCCGGGCCTCCACGCCGAGCAATTTAAAATCGTCAACGTGGCCACCAACGAGGAACTGGCCAGCGTGGGCGGGTGAGGGCTTGTGCAAAAGCGAGAACCGGCCCTGCTTTCCCCCTCTCCCTCGGGGAGAGGCCGGGGTGAGGGGGAATGGGCCGCCGCACAAAACCGGTTTCCGAAAGCTGAATTGCGCCCGTCGAGGAGCATGCAAAAAACCTGATGGTGATAACGCCGGATGGTCTTAACTGCGCGCCATTCGACTGCCTTCTGGCAACCCTCCGGGTTGCTCCGCAGGCGCTGGGGCCGATCTATAACTCCAACTGCTTTGGTGGTACGTGCCAGATACGCCCGTAGCGCGGGCCCGGCCTACCTCGCTTGGGCGGTGGCCGTGGCCTCGGTCTGCTTGAGCACCACGAACCAAGCGGTGGCGTTCGGGGCCTTGCCCCCGACCACCAGCGTTTCGCCTTTGGGCAGGGCCTGGGTGCGTTTCAGAACGTGCTCCCGCCTGCCGACCAGCGAAAGCTCCACGGTAGTATTGCCCAGGTTCTTGACTTCAATGTCGCACTTCTCGCTCATGGACACCTTGACCGAGCCTTTGGGCGGGACCTCCAGCACCTTGCGGTTCACCACGAAATAGCTGGTCCACTTGAACGGAAGTTCCTCGAGTTTCTTGCGCACCTCCGGGGTGACCGGTTTGTGCTTGGGGTCGGGGGACTGGGTGTCGTTAGTGCCCCAGATCAACAGGGCCTCCAGCTTGAGATTGGGCTCCGCCGCCCGGCCGGGGGGCGGATTCAACACCAGCCCGGCCAAGGCGACCGAAAACCACGCGAGCCGACGCACTGTAGCCGCTTTGGGTCTCATGAACTAATCCAGCGCGCCAGGCTCCTGGCCTTCGACCTCGTCAGCGGGGTAAGAGAGCCACACCAGCGTGGTCCGCGCGGCGAAGTCGTAGTAAGTAAAGGCCCCCGAATCAGCCAGGGAAGTTTCGATCTTCAGCCCCGGCTCGGGCCGTGCGATCAGCAGCAAGGCTGCCATTGCCGCAGCCATGGCGCCGACGGGCGCCAGCCAGCGTCGCCAGCCCTCAAAAAGAGACGCCCGCCGGGAGGCGGCAACGGGCTTTGGCTCCCGCTGAATCTCCCGCTGGATCTTTGACCAGAAGAACTCGGGCGGCTCCGGCAGCTTGACCCCGGCCTCGAAGCCGGCCAACACTGCCCGGGTCATCTTGAGCTCCGCCAGCAGCGCCTGCGCCTCGGGGTCCTTGGCCAGCCGGGCTTCGAAGTGCGGCACTTCCTGCGCCGCCAACTCCCCGTCCAGGCAGGCCTGGAGTTTCAACTGTGAATCGTAGTCCATCATCTCAAACCTTCCTTCTTCAGGCCCGCCAGCAGCGCGGCCATTTTCCGCCGGGCATAAAAGAGCCGCGACATGACGGTGCCGATTGAACAACCCATCGTCCTGGCAATCTCTTTATATTCCATCTCTTCGAATTCATGGAGCACCAGCACCGTGCGATGCTCATAAGATAACTGGTCGAGGGCGTGGTTGATTCGCTGCCGCAATTCCGAGCGTTCCAGCCCCGCCGTCGGGTTCACTGTGACCACCGGCATCTGGCGCTCGACGCCCCCGGATTCTTCATTGATGGCATCAATGGATTCCATGCGCTGGCGTTTCTGTTTGCGCAGGTGGTCCAGGCACAGATTAATGACGATCCGCGTCATCCAAGTGCCGAAGCTGGACTCTCCCAGAAACTGCGGCAGCCGCTGCCATCCCTTGACCCAGGCCTCTTGTGAAAGATCAACCGCTTCTTCTTCATTCCTGACCATGCTCAAGGCGCGAGCGTATATCTTGTCTCGATGCCGGAGGACCAACTCCTCGAAGGCCGCCATATTGCCCCGTTGCGCGGCCCGCACCAGCACCGGATCAGCTTCCGACCCATATTCTTTTCCGCTCATTCGACGATCCCCGGTGGTGGCCTATTCACCCCGGTTCAGAGTTTTCCTTTCGTGGTGGGCAGCCGGCCGGCCATCCGCGGATCGCGCTGGCAGGCGGCATCGGCGGCGCGCGCAAAGGCCTTGAACAGGGCCTCCACAATGTGGTGCGGTTCATCCCCGTAGAGCAGCTCGAGGTGCAGGTTGCACCGCCCTTCGTTGGCAAAAGCCTGGAAGAACTCGCGGGCCAACCCGAACCGGAAGGCGGTGGACATATCTTGCCGTTTCTCGTCCCGGCTCACTGTCCGGTAGGCCAACTCATTCAATCCTCGCCAGACCAGGCAAGGCCGTCCTCCAAAATCAATCACGCATCGCGCCAGGCATTCATCCATCGGCACGTGGGCCTCCCCCGTAAACGGGTTGCGAGGGTCAAAACCGGTCCCATATCGACGCAGCCCCTCCTTGTCCCCCAGCGCCTGCACGAATGTCTGGCCTAAAGCCAAACCGCAATCCTCCACGGTGTGGTGCGCATCGACCTCCAAATCCCCCCGGCACCGCAACTCCAGGTCCATGGCCCCGTGCCGCGCAAAGAGCCTCAGCATGTGATCGAAAAACGGTATCCCAGTCCGGACCGACGCCCGGCCCGTCCCGTCGATGTTCAGTTTGACCCGAATCCGTGTCTCTTTGGTTTCGCGTCGGATGACTGCCTGCCGCTGCTTCATGCTCCTCCATTAAACCAAAGCCGACAGGCCCAAACCAAGCCTAATGTCACGCGGGTGAGGGAAGGGCAAACGCCGAGGGAAATCCGAAATCCGAAGGCCGAAATCACAAGCTCTTCGAGAGCCTGTTGACCAGCAAATCTGCGGTGGCCTGAAAGACTTGCTTCGTTCCCATAAAATTGCAGCCAAAATGGCTGCAATCTTTAACCGCGGAATACGCGGAATACACGGAAACCCAAGACGATAAGGGACCCGGTTCCGCGTATTCAGCGTAATCCGCGGTTGCTCTCTTCTCGCGTTGGTTCTGGCTACGCCAGGTGAGGATTTCGGCCTTCGGATTTCGGATTTCCGTCCGGACTTCGGCCTTCAGGGTCGCCGGGCCAGTTTCAGGCGCAGCGCCTGAACCTGCTGGCGCAGGGCCTCCGGCTGGGGCGAGGCCTTGTGAGCCAGGGCGATCTCCAGCAGTTCGATTGCCTTGGCGTAGTGGCCTTGGCTCTCTTCGAGCCGCGCCAGGCGAACCGTGATCTGTCCCAGGGCGGCCAGGTCGGGCTCCGGCTTGCCGCCCTCTTGTGCCATCCAGCGTCGCAGGGCTGCGGTCCAGAGATTTCGCGCGCGCGCCGCGTCGTCGTAGTTTTCGTAATAGAGCCGGCCCAGGTCGATGAGAAGTTCGTAGCTCGCCGGGTTCGCCTCGAGGCCCTGGCGCAGGAAGGCTTCGGCCTCTTTGATATTGCCGAGGTCCCGCCGCAGCCAATACGCGGCCACCGTGTAGGTCTCGATCCGGTGCGGGTCCAGCTCGGCGGAGAGCCGCAGCCAGGGCAGAATCTCGCGTTCCTTTCCATTGGCCAGGTGCGTGTGGGAGGTAATGGCAAACTTCCTGCCGAACCGCTCGATCCAGTTTCCGGGGGGGCCCAGGAAACCCATCGCCTTTTCGTGTTCCTCTTCCTCGTGATGGTCGTGGAGATGAGCGTCGGCCTCCGGCTCGTGGCCGGCCTGGGCGCCGGCAGCGTGGGTCATGTGCTGGGCGTTGGTGGGCGCATGGAGCTGATCGAAGACCGACGGATAATAGCCGCTGTGGAAATAGACATCGGCCTGGACGAACATCTGGTTGGCCAGGATTTGGCGGCCGTCCCCCAGCAGGACCTGCATCAAGTGGTCGGAGGCCCGCCCTTGTGTCCAGGCCATCGCGCGCGGCTGCAAGCACGTGGCCAGGGACAACCCCACGGTTAGGAGCAGCGCCAGGATGAGTCCGGGAGAGAGCTTCATCACGCCGTGAGGGGCCTGCGGCGAAACCGCAGCCAGGCTGCGCAGAGGATTACGGCGGCGTAGGCCGCAGCGTATGCCGTCGCCAGGGCACAGTCACCCCAGCCGATGAGGTCCTGGTCGAATATCAGCCGTTCCCGCACGGCGTAAAACCACTCCAGATGGGGAATCGCAAAATAAAGCAGCGTCAGCAGCCAGGCCGTGAGCGGCGGCTGCAAGGCCGCCAGCTTCTGGAGGTAGGCCCCCACAACTAGAATCCCCACCACCACGGTGAAGCAGATGGTAGCATTGGCCGAGGGGGCGCTGAACACCACCGAGCCCAGCAACGCCAGGCTGATCACCACCGCCAGCATCGCCCATTGCAGCCAAAAGGCCTGGAGGTATTGGGCCAACGCCAGGTGCCCCTCCTTGGCGAGGCAGACCGCCCCAAAAAACAAGTAGAAGACCGCCAGCGCCAGGCCGCAGGCCAGCCAGCAGCCCGTGAACTTGCCGGCCACGACCTGCCAGCGGCTCACCGGTTTGGCCAGCAACGGGAAAATCGTCCGGCTCTCGCGCTCGGCCGGAATTTGCCGGGCCGTCGTCACAATGGCTATCACGAGCGAAGAGATCCAGATCAGCAGCAGACAGAGGTCCTTGAGATAACGCACGATGCCGGCCTGGTGAAAAAAACTCACCGTGCTCATTATCAACGTGATCACGGCGGTAATCACGAAAAGCACATAGAAATCTTTGCGGCGATAGAGTTCCTTGACGACGATTCCGGCCAGGCAGAAGATCGTATTCATGGCTCGGCAGGGGACGGGTAGCCGATAATCTTGAGAAAAATCCGCTCGAGGTCCATTTGGTGTTCCTTCACCAGGTCGGCCACCCGGCCGACGACTTTGAGCTCGCCGAGGTGAATGATGGCGACGCGGTCGCAGACCGTCTCGACCTCGCCCAATTCGTGGGAAGAGAACAGGACCGTCCGCCCCTCGGTCTTCAAGCGCTGAATGATCTCGCGCACTTTCATCCGGCCCGGCGGGTCCAGCCCGCTGGTCGGCTCGTCCAGGATGAGCAGGTCCGGATTGTTGATCAGGGCCTGCGCCAGACCAACGCGCTGCTGCATCCCCTTGGAGTACGTTTTAATCAGGCGCTTGCGCGCCGCCTCCAGGTCCACCAGCTTGAGCACCGCATCGATCCGCGATTCCAGTTCCGCTCGCCCGATGCGAAAGAGCCGCCCGTAAAACCGCAGCAGTTCTTCGGCGGTCAGGAACTTGTAGTAGCAGGTCATCTCCGGCAGGTAGCCGATGCGTTGCCGGGCGATCGGCTGCCGCACGTCCACCCCATAGATACAGGCGGACCCGCGCGTCGGCGGCTGGAACCCCAGCAGCACCTGCATCGTGCTCGTCTTGCCCGCTCCATTGGGCCCCAAAAAACCGAAGGCTTCCCCCGCGCAGATCTCCAGGTCCAGACCTTTGACCGCCACCGTGGCGCTCTGCCCGAAACCTCGCCCGCGATACTCCACCACAAGCCCCTCGATCCGGATCACCGCCTTGCGCGTGGCAGGAGGGACCCCCGGATCGCGTTCCGTTCTTAAAGTTGCCGCTTCGACACTCATGCTGGGCCGGCATGCCAAACCCCGGCCGCCTTTGCGCCCAGTTTCAGGCCTACATGCCGCGCCTGTCAACCTTTGACTCTCCTCCACGGCCGATTCAAGATTCTGTAGGAGCCGGCGTGAGGAGGCTCTGATCCCTGCCCTTTTTAAAGAGTGAGTCTCCTCGCGTCGGCTCCTACATTCTGGGAGGTATCTTGAATCAGCCGTTCCCCCGCTCAGTTAAGCGAGGCGGGGTGTTGGGTTGCATCGTACTGATTGCAGACCGGCGGCGTGCCGACTGCATTGACCGTGTAGCCGCCCATCGGGGCCGGCGGGATGGCCAAGGGGCAATACACTCTGGCCAGGCTGCCCTGGTCGCCCCGCCCGAGATACACCTGCAGATTGGTCGCCACTGGAACGGCCAGGGCCGTTTGCCCGGTCTCCAATGCCCACTGCTGTTTGGCTCCGTCTATCTGGCGGAGATTGTTGATGCAGGCGTTGGTCTGGGACGTCTGGCGCGCCGTGACAAAGTTGGGAATGGCGATGGCCGCCAGCAGACCGATGATCGCTACCACGATCATGATTTCCACCAACGTAAACCCGTTTTTGCAAAGGGCGTGTCTCTTCATATTCGCTTTCCTGGTTGAGGCCTGCGCCGCGCCTGAACCATTAGAACAAAACAGGCTTGGGAACACCCAAGCCTGTCCTGTCCGGCCTCCCGATGGACACGCTAGTTCAAGACAGCCGGGTGAGTGGTCGGGTTGGCGACCTGGTTGGCGCAGACCGGAGGGGTCCCGACGGAGGTGAGAGGGGTGTAACCGCCCAGGGGCGCCAGCGGGGTTGTCAGCGGGCAGCAAACGTTACTCAGCGAGCCCGCGCTGCCCCGGCCCAAATACACCTGCAAATTGGTCGCCGCTGGAACGGCGGTAGCCAGTTGCCCGGTCTCCAAGGCCCACTGCTGCTTGGCTCCGTCTATCTGGCGGAGATTGTTGATGCACGCGTTGGTCTGGGAGTTCTGGCGCGCGGTGACAAAGTTGGGAATGGCGATGGCCGCCAGCAGACCGATGATCGCTACGACGATCATGATCTCGACCAACGTGAAGCCCGCTTTGCGTGAGGTTTTTTTCATAATGGCATTGCCTTTCTTTCTGTGCGGCGTGAACCAGCAACAGGCGGGTTAGGATCAATTCGGATTTCGTTCACGTATTGCCTGTTGCAACCGCGAGTGACCCTGAGCAAGCCGAGTGCCAAGCCCTGGGCGGGTGTCGAGGGGCGGGTGTCGAGGGGCGAGGGGCGAGGGAAA
>Ga0187849_1001066_pt1 | contig 32375 bp, 24 predicted proteins | sample June2016WEW_4_10_2_FD_132412 | JGI IMG/M metagenome (GOLD analysis project Ga0187849, IMG submission 132412) | Peatland microbial communities from SPRUCE experiment site at the Marcell Experimental Forest, Minnesota, USA - June2016WEW_4_100 | ecosystem: Environmental > Terrestrial > Soil >...
CTGGGGCACCGAGGCTTCCCTGACTCTGACCAATCTCCAAGCCTCCGATGACGGAGGCTATAGCGTGGTGGTGAGCAACCAGTACGGCAGCGTGACCAGCGCAGTGGCCCTGTTGGCAGTGAACCTGGCCACGCTGGACAGCGGGTTCAATCCGGGGGCGAACGATTACGTGGATTCGCTGGCGGTGCAGGCGGACGGGAAGATCCTGGTGGGCGGCAGTTTCACTACGCTGGGCGGCCAGACGCGCTGCTTGCTCGGCCGGCTGAATGCGGACGGGACCCTGGACAGTCGATTCAATCCGGGGATGGGACTCTCCAGCCCGGGTGTGACGTCGCTGGCGGCCCAGGCGGACGGGAAGATTCTGGTTGCCGGCGGTTTCGCCACGCTGGGCGGTCAGCCTTGTAGCGTCCTTGGCCGGCTCAACGCGGACGGGACACTGGACAGCGGGTTCAATCCGGGGGCGGGATACGCTGTGTTGTCTCTGGCGATGCAGGCGGACGGGAAGATCCTGGTGGGCGGCCACTTCAGCACGCTGGGCGGCCAGCCGCGCCAGTCCATCGGCCGGCTGAATGCGGACGGGACAGTGGACAGCGCCTTCAATCCGGGGGCGGACAGTTTCGTGTTTTCGCTGGCGGTGCAGCCGGACGGGAAGGTTCTGCTGGGCGGCGAGTTCACCACCCTGGGCGGGCAACCGCGCCACTACATCGGCCGGCTGAATGCGGACGGGACAGTGGACAGCGCCTTCAATCCGGGGGCGTCCGGCGAAGGGGTTTTCTCGCTGGCGCTGCAGGCGGACGGCAAGATTCTGGTGGGCGGCCACTTCGACACGCTGGGCGGGCAGCCGCGCAACTCCCTTGGCCGGCTGAATGCGGACGGGACGCTGGACAACGGGTTCAATCCGGGGCCGGACGGCGTCGTATTCTCGCTGGCAGTCCAGGCGGACGGGAAGATTCTGGTGGGCGGATGGTTCTCCACTTTGGGCGGGCAGCCGCGCAACTGCCTTGGCCGGCTCAATGCGGACGGGACACTGGACAGCGGGCTCAATCCGGGGGCGAACAACACGGTGTATTCACTGGCGGTGCAGGCGGACGGGAAGATTCTGGTGGGAGGATCGTTCACCAACCTCGCGGGCCAGACGCGCCAACGCCTTGGCCGGCTGAACAACACCGAGCCCGCGACCCAGAGCCTGAGCTTGGACGGCTCGGCCATCACCTGGCTGCGGGGCGGCGCCAGCCCGGAGGTCAGGGGCACGACCTTCGACTTTTCAACCAACGGCACCGAGTGGGCCAGCCTCGGCGCCGGCGCGCGCATTGCCGGCCTGCCTGCCGGTCAGGCAGGAGGCTGGCAGTTGACCAGCGTCTCGCTCCCCTCCCCCAGAGGCGCCCTTCGCGCGCGGGGCTATCTCGACACCTGGTTTGTGGAGACTGACCTTGTGCCGACCTCCGGGCCGCCTGTGTTTATCTCCCAGCCGGCCAGCCGGACAAATGACCCTGGCACGACCGCTACGTTCGGCGTGGTGGCCGGCGGCCCCGAACCCTTGGGCTACCAATGGCGCAAGGATGGGGTGCCGCTGGCCGACGGGGGGAACATTGCGGGGGCGGCGACGGCGATGTTGGTGCTGACGAATGTGCTTGGCGGCGACGCCGGCGGCTACAGCGTGGTGGTGAGCAATGGCTTTGGCAGCGTGACCAGCGCGCCGGCCACACTCGCAGTGATGGACCCGCTGATCGCCGTTCAACCCGTGAGCCAGCTCGCCCAACTGGGGCAAACGGCCACGCTGAGTGTGACAGCAGCGGGCACGGCGCCCTTCGCGTTTCAATGGTGGAAGGAGGGGGCGATGCTGCCCTGGGGCGCCGGGGCTTCTCTGACTCTGACCAATCTCCACGCCGCCGATGCCGGGGACTACAGCGTGGTGGTGAGCAACCAGTACGGGAGTGTGACCAGCGCAGTGGCCGTGTTGGCAGTGAACCTGGCCACGCTGGACAGCGGGTTCAATCCGGGGCTGAAGCAGAGTCCCGGTTCCCAGGTCTATGTCTCTTCACTGGCGTTGCAGGCGGACGGCAAGATCCTGGTGGGCGGTGCTTTCAGCATGGGCGGTGGTTTCACCACCCGGCTGAATGCGGACGGGACACTGGACAGCAGCTTCAATGCGTGGCCCGACGAGGGAGTGGATTCACTGGGGGTGCAGGCGGACGGCAAGATTCTACTGGGCGGCGCTTTCCTCAAGCTGGACGGGCAGTGGTGCTACTATATCGGTCGCCTAAATGCGGACGGGACGCTGGACGGGACGCTGGACGGCGAGTTGGAGCCGGGGACCGCCGGCGTGGGTTGTCTGGCATTGCAGGCGGACGGGAAGATTCTGGTGGGCGGTGATTTCAGCAGCCTGGTCCGGCTGAATGCGGACGGGACACTGGACAGCGGGTTCAACCCGTGGGCGGGAGCCAGCTATCCCGACGTGGGTTCGCTGGCCGTCCAGGCAGACGGGAAGATCCTGGTCGGCGGCTATTTCACCACGCTGTGCGGGCAGGCGCGCAATTACATCGGCCGGCTGAACGCCGACGGGACCCTGGACAGCGGGTTCAATCCGGGGGCGGGAGGCAGCTACCCCTACGTGCGTTCGCTGGCCGTCCAGGCAGACGGGAAGATCCTGGTGGGTGGCGTTTTCACCACGCTGGCGGGGCAGCCGTGCCACAATATCGGTCGGCTGAATGCGGACGGGACACTGGACAGCGGGTTCAACCCGGGAGCGGGAGGCAGCTATCCCGACGTGGGTTCGCTGGCCGTCCAGGCAGACGGGAAGATCCTGGTGGGAGGCTCGTTCACCAATCTCGCTGGCCAGCCGTGCAACTACCTTGGGCGGGTGAACAACACCGAGCCCGCGACCCAGAGCCTCAATTTCGACGGCTCGACCATCACCTGGCTGCGGGGCGGCGCCAGCCCGGAAGTCTGGCGCACGACCTTCGACTTTGCGGCCGACGGCATCAACTGGACCAGCCTCGGCGCGGGCGCGCGCCTGGCCGGAGGCTGGTATCTGAACCGCGTGTCGCTGCCTTCCACCAACGGCACCATTCGCGCTCGGGGCTATCTCACGACCTGGTTTGTGGAGAGCCTTGTGGTGGGCCCTCCGCCGGTTGGCCCTGGGGTTGCGCCCGCCTTGGCGGCCCAGCCGCAGGGCGCCACCAACTCGGCGGGAAGCACCGTCACCTTCAGCGCAGCGGCCACCGGCACCGCACCGCTACGTTTCCAATGGCGCAGGGACGGGCTGCCTTTGGCCGAGGGAGGGAACATCGCGGGGGCATGGACGGCGGTGCTGACGCTGGCGAACGTAGGGGGCGCGGAGGCGGGCGGCTACAGCCTGGTGGTGGCCAACCAGTACGGCAGTGTGACCAGCGCGGTAGCGACACTCACGGTGATAGACCCGGTGATCGCCGTTCAACCCCTGAGCCAGATCGGCCAAGGCGGGCAGAGCCTGACGTTGAGTGTGACGGCAGCGGGGACGGCCCCATTGGGGTATCAATGGTCCAAGGATGGGGGGGCGCTGGCCTGGGGCACCGAGGCTTCGCTGACTCTGACCAATCTCCAAGCCCCCGATGCCGGGGACTACAGCGTGCTGGTGAGCGACCAGTACGGGAGCGTGACCAGCGCAGTGGCCCTGTTGACAGTGAACCTGGCCACGCTGGACGGCGGGTTCAATCCGGGGGCGGGATACGGTGTGTCCTCTCTGGCGGTGCAGGCCGACGGGAAGATCCTGGTAGGCGGCGGTTTCACCACGCTGGGCGGGCAAAGCCGCAATTACATTGGCCGGCTCAATGCCGATGGGACGGTGGACACCAACTTCAATCCCGGGGCGAGCAGTATTGTGTCTTCCCTGGCGTTGCAGGCGGACGGGAAGATTCTGGTGGGGGGCTACTTCACCACGCTGGGCGGGCAGAGCCGCACGAACATTGGCCGGCTCAATGCGGACGGGACACTGGACAGCGGGCTCAATCCGGGGGCCAAGGGTTGGGTGAATTGCCTGGCGCTGCAGGCGGACGGGAAGATTCTGGCGGGGGGCTACTTCGCCACGCTGGGCGGGCAGAGCCGCACGAACATTGGCCGGCTTAATGCCGACGGGACGCTGGACAGGAGCTTCAATCCGGGGGCGGACAGTTACGTGGATTCGCTGGCGGTGCAGGCGGACGGGAAGATTCTGGTGGGGGGCGCCTTCACCACGCTGGGCGGACAGCCGCGCAACTCCATCGGCCGACTCAATGCGGACGGGACACTGGACAACGGATTCAATCCGGGGGCGGACAACACTGTGTTGTCGCTGGCCGTGCAGGCGGACGGAAAGATTCTGGTGGGCGGCTCTTTGACCACGCTGGGCGGGCAAAGCCGCAATTACATTGGCCGGCTCAATGGGGATGGGACCGTGGACACCAACTTCAATCCCGGGGCGAGCAGTTACGTGGATTCCCTGGCGTTGCAGGCGGACGGGAAGATTCTGGTGGGGGGCTACTTCACCACGCTGGGCGGGCAGACGCGCAACTACCTTGGCCGGCTGAATGCGGACGGGACATTGGACACCGGGTTCAATCCGGGGGCGGACAACACTGTGCTGTCGCTGGCGTTGCAGGCGGACGGGAAGATTCTGGTGGGCGGCAACTTCATCGGGCTGGGCGGGCAGAGCCGCAGTTGCATTGGCCGGCTGAACAATAGCGAACCGGCCACCCAGAGCCTCGGTTACGATGGTTCGACCATCACCTGGCTCCGCGGGGGCGCCAGCCCGGAGGTCTGGCGCACGACCTTCGAGTTTTCGACCGACGGCACTGACTGGAGCAGCCTCGGCGCCGACGCGCGCATTGCCGGCCTGCCTGCCGGTCAGGCAGGAGGCTGGCAGTTGAGCAGCGTGTCGCTGCCCTCCACCAACGGCACCATTCGCGCGCGCGGCTATGTCACCGGGGGCCAAAACCAAGCTTCCGCCTGGTTCGTGGAAACAGACCTTCTCGTGGGGGTGCCGCCCGTGATCCTGGTGAGCGACTCCAGCTTTGGCTTCAGTTCCAACCGGTTTGGCTTCAGGTTCAGCGGGACCGCGGGGCAGGTAGTGATTGTCGAGGCCTCGGCCAACCTCGCAAGCTGGATACCCGTGGCCACCAACACCCTCGCCGCCACGCCGTCCTATTTCAGCGAACCCTATTCCGGCGCTTTCCCTCAGCGATTCTATCGCCTGCGGTGCGGCGCCCAATAAGCCTCGGCTGATTGTCCGGCGGCAACGAAAGATAGTTGTGCCTCGGTGCGCGGAAGGCCATGCTTGGGCCATGAGCGCTACACTTCACCCCCGCAAGCTCCAGGCCACGAACTTCTGCTTCGGAGCCTGGCTCTTTTCCGGCGCATGCCGCTGAAAATCACGCCGTCGAGATCGCAGGCGTCTGGCTGGAATAAGACACCTCTGGTCAATGATAAGAAAATGGACACAGCGCCACTTGTGACCGCGGGAGCCGGGGGCATCGCTCAAGCGAAGCCGCGGTTGGCCTTCATCGACAACCTGCGGTGGGTCATGATCGTACTGGTGGTGAGCATGCACGCCGCCGTCACTTACAGCCACCTGGGCAGTTGGTACTTCATGGAGGACCCCAAGCCGGGGCCGCTCGTCCTCCTGTTCTTCGCCGCTTACCAGTCGTTTCTGCAGGCCTTCTTCATGGGGTTGCTATTCCTGATCGCGGGCTACTTCGTGCCGGCGGCTTTCGACCGGAAGGGGCCGGGGCATTTCCTGCGCGACCGCGCCGTGCGCCTGGGCATCCCCTCGCTGGTTTATATGGTCGCCATCCAACCCGTCATCGTGTTGTTCCGCGACAAATTCAACAGCCAGGGGAAGTTTGCGCGATGGCTGAGCGGCAATTGCTTCGCCCTCTACGTCTTTCATCCGCCCGTGCTCATCACGGTCACATTGGCCTTGCGAGGCTTCGACGCCCCCAAGCTCGTCAAGTTCCTCTGGGCCACGGGGCTGGCAGTGGCGGCCACGTGCCTCGCCAGCAGCCTCGCCTTGCGCAGAATCCCTCTTCTGAAACGCGTCCTCTGATGCCGCCAAACAACGAATTCCACTATCCTCGGGAACCCTATGACACCGCAATTCTTTCACACGCCGTCCTACCGGCGCACGGCCACATTCTGGGTGCTCAGCGCGAAGAAGGGGGAGACTCGTGAACGCCGTTTGGCGCAGTTGATTCTGGACTCGTCACATGGCCAGCGGCTCGAGATGCTCAGGCACCCAGCCTCCCGGAACGAGGAAAGCAAATCCACGCCTTGGTCCCGAGGCGCTTCCATCATGGCGGCGGTGTTGTTGGCGCTCTCGGCTTCCGCCTCACCCCACAACCCGGACACTGACTGGTTCCATGACGCGGGCTGGGGCGTGTTTGTCCATTACCTCTGGGACGTGCAGAATGTCGGCGGGCGCGAAAACACGCAGGGCAAGCCGCCCACCACCTGGGACGCCCTGGTGCGCGAGTTCGACGCCGAGAGGGTTGCCGAGCAAGTCCAGGAGACCGGCGCGCCCTACGTGTTCTTCACCATGATGCAGCGCACGCGTTACCTCATTTAAAGCAACAACCCCGCCATGGCCTACGCCAACTCCTCGACCGATTGCGACGACTTCACCACCGGCGAGGTCAATGCGTTCACCGACATCCCCGAGGAGCGCTGGCGCGACGGCAAGCAGTTTCACGTCCTGTCCTATCTGGGCCGGGGCTGGGGCCGGCCGGGCTGCCGCTACGACCTGGCCTTCCTCGCCGGCTATGTCTCGCAGGTCAACGAGGCCGGCGGCGTGGTGACGATAGACATCGCTCTCTTCCGCGACGGTTCGCTGGACCCAAGCCAGGTCAGGCTCTTGAGTCGGCTCCGTCCGGCGATCCAGGAACTGACGGCGAAGCACAAGATTCGCTCGCCCATTCCTCCGGGCAATCTCGCCTACCAGAAGCCGGCCAAGCTCCTTTCACTCGACGGCACGCGCACCCTCCCGCCCAACGGCGGCGGCGGGCGCCTGCACCTGGCTCGGTGCGGTGTGGATGGCGACCCGGCCACCGATGCCCAGGCCAGTGCCGAATGGCCCTGGACTTACGAAGTGGATCTGATCGAACCGGCCGCGATCCGGCGCATCGTCATCACGTTCGGCAAGAACTTCGCCACCCGTTTCCAAGTCCAGCTTTCACTGGACCACTCGGTTTGGACGACGGTGGCCGAGGTGAAAGACCACGACGGCGCCAGGTGGGAAAAGACGTTTGCCGCCGTGTCCGCGCGCTACTGGGTCATTCCGGCGTGGTCGGCTACAGTGCGCTCAGGCCGTTGAACTGCGCCTTGCTTTCTTGTTTCTCAGCCCGGATTGGCGGGATAAGCTCCGTCCATGAAGCTGCCTGACTCCTTCATCGGCTTGGCCGGCGTTTTCCAACTCCGGTTCCTTGAACCGGGCAAATGAAACCGTGACTGTCTCGCGCCAGCAACTCGTGGAACAGGCGATGCGCTTTGGTTCACCCGAGCGGGTGCCCATCGTCTTCTGGAACCGTGACCAGGAGGAGGGAGACCTCATGCTTTACCATCTGGCGCTGGGCGCACCGGGCGACGGCACACCCAACACCTGGAACTGGACCGAGAACGAATGGGGCTATCGGCTCGAAGCACTCGGGGACGGCACCATGGGGCATCCCGTGGCGCCATTTTATCCGGAGCTACCGGCCCCCGAGCGCATCCGGGTGCCGCCGTTGCGTGAGGCGGAGCGCATGTCGGCTGTGCCGGCGTTTCTCAGGGCCTGCGGCGACCGCTATCGCCTGGCCAGTCTGGACCTGAGCGGCTTCACCGTCTATACGCTCCTGCGGGGCTTTGAAAACGCCATGCAGGATTTTCTCCTGGACCCGGAAGGCTTTGCGGGGCTGATGGACCGGATCATCAAGTTCGAGTGCGAGCTCATGGGCCTGGCCGCGCGGCACGGGTTTCATGGCATCCACTTTGCCGATGATTGGGGCACGCAAACCGGCCTGATGATTTCGCCGGAGTTGTGGCGGCGGCTGTTCAAGCCACGGTATGCTCGCCAATTCGCCCTGGCGCGCCAATTGGGCCTGCACACCTGGTTTCATTGCTGCGGGAAATTCGATTTGATCATCGAGGATTTCCACGAGATCGGCGTGGACGTCATCAACATCTCGCAGCCCAACGTGGTGGATGTGGCGGCGGTGGGCCGCCGGTTGCGCGGGCGGCAATGCTTCATGGTGCCCATCAGTTATCAAACCGTTTCCATCAGCGGCACGCCGGCGGAGATTTGCGCGGAGGCCCGGCGGCTTTACGAGTTGCTGGGGGCGCCCTCCGGCGGTTTTGTGGGTTATGTGGAGCAGTATGGCGTGATGGGCATGTCGGCGGAGAATTACCGCGCCTGCGCCCAAGCCTTCCGCCAGCTCCGTTGTGCCGGATAACCACGGGTTCCAGATGCGTTGCGAATCCCGATACACCTCGCGCCTCCGAGCGGTCCTGCGGCTGCTGCCGGTCGCCACCGGCCTGATTTGTTGGCAGTCCCTCGGGGCCACCGGTCGTCCTCAGGAGGTGCCGCCGACCATCTTGCACGGCAAGGTCATGTGCGGTTACCAGGGCTGGTTCCGATGCCCGAGCGACGCCGCCGGCACGGGCTGGATTCATTGGAGTCACACGGCCGAACGCATCGCACCCGAGACCCTTTGCTTCGAGATGTGGCCCGACGTGAGCGAGTACGGCCCGCAGGAGCGCTTCATCGCGCCGGGCTTCACCTATTCCAATGGGGCCCCGGCCGAGCTTTTCAGCTCGGACAATCCCGCCACCGTGCAGCGGCATTTCGAGTGGATGCGCGATTACGGCATCGACGGAGCGTGGATGCAGCACTTTCTGGTGGACTTGCCGGGCGGCCTGCAGCCCCAGCGTTACGCCTCGCGTATGCGCGTGCTGGCCTATGCCCGAGCCGCTGCCCGGAAGACCGGGCGGGTGTGGGCGCTCTCCTACGATATTGCCGCCATGCCCACGGAGCGCATTTACGAGGTGCTGGTCAATGATTGGAAGAAAATGGTGGATGAGGAGTGGACAGCCGATTCGCGCTACCTGCGCCAGAACGGCAAGCCAGTGGTGCAAATCTGGGGTTTCTACTGGAACAATCCTCAGAACCGAATGACAGCGGACCTGGCGAACAAGCTCATCGACTTCTTCAAGGCTCCGGGGCTTTACTCGGCCTTCTTTGTGGGGGGCGGGAGCTGGGATTGGCGGCGCGTGCCCGACCCGGAGTGGCAGAAGTTCTACCGGCGCTTCGACGCCTACGCCCCGTGGAATGTGGGTAATTGGACGAAGGACGCCAAGGGCGAGGCCCACCCCTCCACGGGTTGGTGGGCGAAGGACAAGGAAGAATTCGAGCGCAGCGGCGGGCTTTGGATGCCGGTGGTCTATCCGGGATTCAGTTGGGACAATCTGCAGCGCAAACCTCCCGGCACGAGCCTGATCCCGCGCCGGGGCGGCCGGTTTTTCTGGGAGCAGTTCCACGAGTTGAGCAAGCTGGGCGTGGATTGCGTCTATGTCGCGATGTTCGATGAAGTGGACGAGGGCACGGCCGTCTTCAAGGTGACGAGTTCACCTCCGGTGCAGGGGCATTTTGTCGGCTTGGAGGGCTTGCCTTCGGATTGGTATCTGCGGTTGGCGGGGGAGGCGGCGAGCCGACTCCGGCAGCGGCAACCGATTCCCCTCGAAATCCCGATTAAACCGTGATCGCGGTGAATGCATGAAACAGCCGATCCCTTCCTTCATTCCGGTCCGAGCGGCCGTGCTGCGCGAGCCGGGGACCCCGCTGAAAATCGAGCCCCTGGAAATGGAAGGCCCGCGTGAGGACGAACTCCTGATCCTCATCGTGGCCAGTGGGATCTGCCGTACCGACATTGATTTCTGCGAGGGCGGCGTTCCCGGCCCGGTCGTGCTGGGACATGAGGGCGCCGGCGTGGTGGAGCGGGTTGGCCGGAAGGTGAAGGGATTCAGGCCCGGCGACCACGTGGTGCTCTCCTACCAATCCTGCGGCCAGTGCCGGCCCTGCCGACAGGGGCGTCCGGCCGATTGCCAGCGATTTTGGGAAGCCAACTTCGGCTTCGCACGTCTCGACGGGACCAACGCCCTGCGAGGCGGGGTGCGCGGTCACTTCTTCGGCCAGTCTTCGTTTGCCACGCACACCCTGGCGACGGCGCGCAACGTGGTGAAAGTGCCCCGAACGCTTCCACTGAGACTGCTGGCGCCCTTGGGTTGCGGCTTGCAAACGGGCGCGGGCACCGTGATGAACTCGCTGCGAGTTGCGGCCGGAGCCAGCCTCGCCGTCTTTGGCGTCGGCTCGGTTGGTCTGGCTGCGGTGATGGCCGCGCGCATTGTCCGGGCCAAGACGATTATCGCGGTGGACATCTATAATCACCGGTTGAAACTGGCCCGGGAACTCGGTGCGACTCACTCCATCAACAACCGTTCCGGCGAGCTCGGCCCGAGGGTCGCGGCAATTACAGGAGGCGGTGTGGATTACGTGGTGGAGAGCAGCGCCGATAGCGCAATGGAGCGGCTTGCCGTTGAGTTACTCAATCCCGGTGGCAAGGCGGCCTGGTTGAGCGGAGCCAGGGCCCCTGGCCGGCTCCCGGACGGCCGCGAGGTCTTAAGCGTCATCCAAGGCGATGCGGTGCCCCAGAAGTTCATTCCAAAACTCATCAGGCTCTTCCGAAGCGGGCGGTTCCCTTTCGACCGGCTGGTGAGGTTCTACGACTTTGCCGAGATCAACCGGGCCATCGACGACTCAAAGCGCGGGCAGACCATCAAACCCGTGCTGTTGATTGGACAGCAAACCGCCGATGAAAGCTAATGAGAGGGATCTGCCTGTTTCTGCGCTCGACAGCACCGCCTTCCATTTGGTGGAATGGGCGCTGGACGCAGGGTTAGTGCTCGAGTCCCCTTTATTAGCGTCTGTGAGTGCGTATTAGCGGTTCGACTTTTATGAGACATTTCCTCTTCTATTCGATTGCGATCACGAGCTTGCTGCATTTCTCTGTCCTTGGGGCGGAGCCGGGGCAAGTCGTGCCGGCCCCGGTGATGGCAGATGCATCTCCTGAGGCCAGGGCCTTGCTGCAGTTGGGAGGACGAACAGCAGTTATCAGGAAGTTGGATGCGTCGCCGTACGTTGAGAGCGAATACACAAGGCTGTTCCGGTTCGACAAATTCAGCAATCCCAAACTCAAAGAACTGCGCGAGCGCTACAAGCTCGACGCGGTCATCGCGCCCGGCAAGGACGAGTTCGAACAGCAGGTGCTGTTGCTGGATTGGGTGCATCACCAGTTCAAGAAGTTTGGCCGGCCTTCCATCGAGACCACCGGCGCGCTCGAAATCCTCAAAGCCATCGGGGAGGGGCACGCGTTCTTTTGCACCCAATATGCGCACGTGTATGCCTCGGCCGCGGCGAGCCTGGGCTGGGTGGACCGGGAACTGGCCCTGCGGCGGCACCAGGACCCACCCGACGGCGGATCCACCGAGCACCTGGCCACCGAGATTTGGTCCAACCAGCACCGCAAATGGGTCATGATGGACCCCACCGCCAACATGCACCTCGAGAAGGACGGGATTCCGCTCAGCGGGTTCGAGATTCGGCAGGAGTGGTTTTACCACGAAGGCACCAACTTGGTCTTCGTCGTCGGCAAGGAAGGCAAGCCCTATCGCAAGGCGGAGTTGCCGATCTTCCTGGCGCGGTTTGCCGGTTTCGGCGACCTGACTGTTCCGGCGGATGAATTGTGCAAGTACGGCTTCATCGGCTATATCCCGAACACCGACCTCATGGATACCGGGCCGGAATACGGGCGGATGTTCATCGTCAAGGACAAGCTCTGTGAAGGGACTCGTTGGCACACCCGCGCCAATCCGGCCAATCCGGCGGTCGATCCGTATTTCCCCATCAATCAGGCCGCGTTGAGCCTTGCCCCTGAGCAGGACAAAGTCCGGGTCGCGCTTCGGACGATGACCCCGAATTTCAAGAGCTACGAAGCCCGAGTCGACGGCGGAATGTGGACCCTGATTGACAGGAGTTTTCTCTGGAGCATTCACCCGGGCTTGAATCGGCTGGAGTTGAGAACCATGAATCAGTTTGGAATAGCCGGTCCAGTCTCCACTGTGGAGATCGAGCTGTGAGCGGTTCATCAAGCTGGCCACTGCGCGGGATCCTGCCGGTAGTATCGCTTGAGCTCCTCGTAGAGATCCGGGAGCTTGGCCCGCATCTCAAGCGAACGCTCGAAAAAGGTCTCCGTCGCCACGGCGAAGAACTCGGCGGGGTCCGTAGCGCCATATCCGTCCAGGAAGCCCGTCTTCCCTGCCTGCACCTCGGCCCGCAGTCGTTCAAACTCCGCGCTCAGCACGCGGGCCCAGGCCGCACACCGGCTCTTTCGCGTGGACCGCCTGTCTCCCGTGCCGAGCACGGGAGACCCGTCGGCCCGGCCGTCTTCAAAGTCCAATAGGTGGGCAAACTCATGAAAGACAACGTTGTGCCCGTCCTCGGGTTCGGCCGTGCCTTGGCAGACCGCGTCCCAGGCCAGGACCACAGCGCCCTGCTGCCAGGCTTCGCCCAACCGGGCATGAGGGCTTTCTTCCAGGACACCGGCGCCCAAGGGTCTCGTCGTCTTGACGAAGAAGGTGCTCGGATAAACCACAACGGAACGCAGGCCGGGGTAGTAGTCGGTGTCCCGATGCAGCAGGAGCAGGCAGGCCTGAGCCGCGATGCAAACCCTAATCTCATCCGTCAGGGCCAAGCCGCCGCACCCCTCGAAGCTCTTTTCCGCCAAAAAGACCTGAATGTGGCCCCGGAGTTCCCGCCGATCCTCCTCGGGCAGACGATGATAGAACGGGCAATGTGTTTCGAGAATCCGACTCCAATCCTGGGGAAAGGGAGCGGACTGCAGCTTTCTTCTGCGCTGTTGTTTCCACATCGTTTCAACGGCAGGTCACAACCACGCCGGGTCCAGCTTGCGCCAGGCTCTGCGAAAGCACACCCGCCAACGCCGCCACCGAGACGGCAAAACCACGGCCGGCGAAAAAGGAGCGCAGCCGCTCCAACGCGCGGCTCACGCGTTTCTTGGCTGCCTCTTCGCTGACGCCCAGTTGCGCGCCCACCTCGCGCAGACTTTGGTCGTGGGCAAACCGCAACAGCACCGCGTTTCGGTCCCGCTCACCGAGCCGGGCGAGTGCTTCATCAAGCAACGGGCTCGGTGCCGGGCTGGTGGATTTCGGGGATTGGATTTGTTGCATTTCAAAGGCCTCCCGTTCTCGCTGCTGACGCCGGCGCTCCGACCGCACGGCGCGCGCCGCTACGAAGCGCGTCGTTCGGAACAGCCAGCCCGGCAACACCACCTCCCGTCCAAAACTGCCGGCCTTCCGGGCCAGCAGGATGAACACGGCCTGCGTCACCTCTTCCGCGAGTTGGGAATCGTTGACCTGCCGTTGGGCCGCAGCGTGTATGCAGCCGAGGTGCCGCTGCACCAGCGCACGGAACGCCGCCTCAGAGCCGCGTTTTGCGTAGTCCTGCAAGAGTTGCCAGTCGTTCATATCAGCGTTGCTCTTTTCCTTAATATCCCCGCTGAGAGCATTCGACGGGACAGCATTCTGTATCGCGGTTCGTTAAGAATGCTCGTCAGCCCGGATTGAATTCCCAGCCCGCGCGGCACTCCCGCTTCACCCAGCGGTTCAGCCCCGGCAGGTTTGGGCAGCGCAGGTTCGCGCTGTCCCACTCCACTTTAGCGCCGACCCCCGCCCTGATGGCCAGGTGCCCGAGCAATAGGAACTCGGTTATGGCCGAGGCGTAGCCGAAATCCGCGCAGGTCGGTTTCCCCTCTTTGCAGCTCTGGATGAAGTGATCGAAGTGCGAGCCCTTGATTCGGGGAATGCGGCGCTCCGGCACGGGAAACGCCCGGTGCGCCGCCTCCGGCCAGAGCCGTGGCCTTTGGCCATAACACCCGGTGTGCATCACGCCCTTGGCCCCGATGTAGATCGTGCCGCCGTCCCAGCCCTCATGGAAGTCCCACTCGTACTTTTTCTCGAATTCCGCAAGCATCGGCGGGTAGTTGGGAACTTGGATGGAACCCTCGTGATCCTTGGCAGCATCGGCTGGGAGCTTGCCGCCATCATACCAATAAGCCTGGAACGCGGACAGCCCCTCGCGAGCCGGAATGGTCCAGCGGATGACGCTCGCCTGCGGGTACTTCTCGTTGCCCCCGCCGATGGTCCCCAGGCATTCGATGCTGGCCGGTTGCCTTGGTTTGAGGGCCCAAAATACGCCGTCCAGGTTGTGGCAACCCCAGTCGCCCAGACCGCCAGTGCCAAAGTCCCAGTAGTAACGCCAATAGAGCGGGTGCAGACCCTCATGATAATCACGGTAGGGCGCCGGGCCCAGCCATTGCTCCCAATGGAGGCCGGCCGGCACGGGCTTGATCGGCGGACGACCGCCTGCACCGCCGTTGACAAAACCGCTCCAACTGTGAGTTTCAAGGACATCGCCGATGGCGCCGGCCCAGAGGTACTCGCAGAGCCGGCGGTAGCCCTCGTCGCAGTGGCCCTGGTTGCCCATCATGGTCGTGACCTTGTGTTCGTTCGCCGCCTTGGCCAACGCGCGGGCTTGCCAGAGGTCGTGGCAGAGCGGTTTCTCGCAAAGCACGTGTTTGCCGAGTTGAATGGCACGCATGGAGGCCGGGGCATGATGATGGTCTGGAGTCGCCACAAAGACCGCATCGATCTCCCGGTGCATCGCGTCGAACATCCGGCGGTAATCAAAGAAGGCCCGCGGCTTGGCCCCGCTCTTAGCCGCCTTCTTCGAGGTCGCCGCCAAGCGGCCATCGTCCACGTCCACGATCGCAACCAGCTTCTCGCCCAAGGCCGCCGCCAGGCTCGCCTCGCCTCGGCCACCGCAGCCGATCACGGCAGTGCCGAGCTTTGAATTGGGCCTGGAATCGGCCAGGACGAACGGGGCCTGGAACAGGCGCGAGGCTCCCACAAGCCCCGCGCCGGCCCCCATGCTCTTGAGCCACCATCGCCGGGTGTATCGCTTTGTCATCTGGCCAGACCTTGTAACACACGTGGGCGGCACTGGCCAAGCAGTGAGAAGAGCTACCAACCAGTGCCCTTACCCCGGTTTGCCGAAATCCGCGACCGGCTGCCGTCGCCCCTTTTCGAGGAAAGGCCTGAGTGGGTCTCCATGTACTGGAAAAGCTGGGAACTGGCGTTCAAGAACTTCCATAACCGGCCACGGGCAGCGGTTACGTCTCCCAGTTCATCGATGCCGCATTCAATGAGAACATCTTCCTGTGGGACACCTGTTTCATTACGATGTTCTGCAATTGCGCGCATCCGCTGGTTCCGGGCATCGCTTCGCTGGACAATTTGTATGCCAAACAACACCTTCGCCGGGATCGTCTGGTGCGGGGTGGGCCTGCGGGGCAAGGAATCGACCAACGGGCAAGTCCGCAATAACCTTTTTTACGATATGCAGCAGGCCGTTCTGGATGGCACCAAGGACGACTTCACCCCGGCCAATCCGGTGATCGAGTACAACCTGGCGTTCAAGACCGCGCCACTGGCGATGGACACGAACCTCAACGGCAAGGACCCGTTGTTGGCGGATCCGGAGAAGCGGGATTTCCGCTTGCGGAAGGGCAGCCCCGCCATCGGGGCGGGCCAGGGCGGCGTGACGATCGGCGCCCTGGAATATCCCAGCGTGTACTACGTAGATCCTCGTCACCCGGCTGCCGCGGACGAACCGGCATGGGGCTATCCGGGCGTGCCGCTGGCTTTGGCCGGGAAAGCTGGGCGAAGTCATTCCACGCCAAAAGGACCTCTCCCTCGCCCCTGCCGACGCCAGCGTCGAACCGCTCTTGTGGTTCAAACACTGGCGCGGAGGCTCGTCGCGGGGTGAGCGGGTCTGGCTCAAGCGGCAGCGGTTTGGCAGGAGCGTTCAGCCGCAATACGGGCATTCCTTTGGCCAATACTGGCCCAGGTTCGGCCAGGGGCATCCTGAATACTTCGCCATGCTCCCGGACGGGACGCGGCGGTTGGACCCCACTGCGGACCCGGGACCGGAATGGGTCCATATATGCGTCTCCAGCCCCGGCTTGACCGCGCAGATCATTGCGGACTGGAAGGCCCGAGGCGCTCCGAAGTTTTTGAATGTCTGCGAGAACGATGGCTGGGCCGGGTGCGCTTGCCCAGCGTGCCTGTCCCGGGATGAGCCCGACCCGGACAACCCGGTTCCGTTTGACCATCGGTTGGCTGCCGCCAAGAAGGCATTTGCCGGGCAGGAAGCCAGGCCCGACGAATGGATACTCCGACTGGGGTCGCTCTCGGACCGCTTCGCCAGGTTCTGGAAGCGCGTCGCCGAGGAGGCCGTGCAGATCAGGCCCGAGGTCGAAGTGGTCAGTTACGTGTATGATAATTGCCGCAAACCGCCGGTGAGGGCCAGGCTCGATCAGCACGTGCTCTGCGGCGTCGTGCCGCAGGAGAGCATTTTTGGCTATAGCAAGTTCGACTCTGAGGTTTTCCGCCGGGATTGGACCGGCTGGGAAAGAACGGGGTGCGCACTGTTTCTGAGGCCCAACTACACCCTCCCGGCGTCGAACTTCCCGGCGTTTTACGCGCGCATCCCGGGCGAAGACCTCAAGTTCGCGATGGCCCACGGCCTGAAGGGCACGGACTTCGATTCGCTCACGGGCAAATGCTCGGCCCAGGGCCCGTCACTCCACATGCTGGCCACGATTCTGAACCACCCGGATGCATCGTCCGAAACGGTCGTCGAGGAGTTTTGCGCCGCCTTTGGCCCGGCCAAGGACGCCGTCAGGCAGTATTTTGCCTTATGGGAGAACGTGTACCCCGACTATTCGGCGGGTGAACAAGCCAGCCGGATCAAGGCCAAGAGAAAGTACGGGGCCGGGATATATGGGCCATTCTACATCCTGGCGGGCGAGGTCTTTACACCTGGCGCCATGACCAACGCCTGGTCGTTGCTTGCGAAGGCCCGCGCCGACGCGGGGACGGAAGCCCTCGCCGCCGCGCGAGTCGAATGGCTGGCCAAGGGATTGAGGCAAGTGGATTTGATGCTCGCCACCGAACGGGCCTACGAACTCGCCGTGGATTTCAACCTTCCGCGCGATATTCCCGTGGGGCGTTACTATGTGGAGGCCAACGCGCATTCCGCCGAATTTGGGGAGGATTGGGTGCGGCTCGATAACCATAGCGAATTCCCAGACGAAATCCGCTACACGATCATCCAGGTGGACCAGGCGCCTGACAATCCGACGGCCCTGGGTTTGGGAGTGGGGTGGGCCAACGATTTCAACTGGAAGCTGGTGGTGGATGCCCGCCGCGAGTTTGGCGCCAAAGGGGATGGTGTGGCCGATGACACCGGGGCGATTCAACGGGCGCTCGACCGGGTTGCCGCCCAAGGCGGCGGCGTGGTCCGCCTGCCGGACGACCTTTACCGCGTCGCCGGGCTCACGCTTGGCCGCAAGACCATTCTGCAAGGGGAGAGTCGGGCAGGAACGGTCGTCATGGTTTCACCCGTCGGCGAAGCCGCCGTGGTCTGCAAGGGCCAGGGCCAGGGCTTCTCCAGCCTGACCTTGAAGTTCCAGCCGGAGGTGCCGGCAAATCATTCCGCGGTGGTGATCGGCGGGGAGGCCAGCCCGCTGTTCGTTCACGACGTAAGGTTCGAGCCGCTGAGAAGTCCCGATGTCTCCGTGAAGCAGGCGCCCTATGCCGGCCAAATGAATGGATTCTTCCTCGATGAGGGATGGATGGGCTGGAACATTTACAATGCCTGCATCGCCGGGAACAACGCGCACGACCTCAACGGCCCGGGCGACTGCCAGCCCTATGCAGCCGACTCCGCCTGGTCGTGTCTGGCCGGAGGAGTCATGGCTGCCGGCACCAACACCGTGGAGGTGCGCAGCGACCTGCGTGGCGATTTCAAAGGGTTGGACACCCATGAACTCGAGATGGTCGTCGCCCAGGGACGAGGGCTGGGACAACTACGCCGGGTATCGGCTCGCCGGAATTTGGGCGGCGACCCGGCGGTGATCCACTTCACGGTGGCGCCGGCCTGGGACGTGCCGCCGGATACTACCAGCGTCGTCAGCGTGGGCTGTTGGCATGTCAACAACGTGTTCTTCCGGAATCGAGCCGAGGGCTGCAAGTCCCCCTACAACATGTACTACGGCGGTTGTTATGATTGCGTGGACGCCGAGGCCGTTTCCCTGAACACCGAAGGTTGGTACAACTGGGGGAGGATCGGCGAGTTCCCGGACAACCGCTGGCATTGCCCGGTCTATTTCAGCCAGCTCAAACGAAGCGAGTTTTCCGGCATGTCGCCGGCCTACTCAACCCTGGGGATTACGCTCCGGGTCGAGAACGAAACGAAGACCTACCGCGGCATCGCGGATTACGGGACCGAAATTCGCGACAACACGATTGACCGCAGTGCCTGTTCGAACAAGAACCAGCGCCTGGCGGGCAATGCGGCCATTGCCACCTTCAACCAGTCCTGGATGAACGTCAGCGCCGATACCCCGCTCCTTTTCGCCACGCTATGCGAAGGGAACACCATCAAGAACAGTGCCGTCGGGTTCGATCTGAACGGAAGCTTTGCCTTCACCATCCGCGGCACGAAATACGAGAATTGCCCGAAACCCATAACCGACAATGGCTATCGCACGGCTATCCTGCCTGAATCATTCCGAACCCACCAATGACACTTCCAGCACACCTTGCCCCCCCGAATAAGACTATGAGACTAGGCACCATCTTCACCCTTCTTCTGACCTCTGCCTGTCTGCTGTGGAAAGCCCCGCTCCACGCGGCTGTTTCCTATCCCGCCCCGCCACCGTGGCAGCCAGACCTCCAGCAGCGCGAGCACCTGCGCCGTTCCCTGACGCTGCTCAGGGCCAGCACGCCGGCTGACCGAAAAACCGTCAAGGTCCTCTTCTACGGCCAGTCCATCACCCAGCAAGCATGGTGGAAAGAAGTGGAACATTACCTGCGCTCGACCTACACCAACGCCAACCTCATCATCGAAAACCGCGCCATCGGCGGACACGCCTCCCAACTCCTGGTCAAGACTGCCGAAGCCGACCTCTACCCGTTCCAGCCCGACCTGCTGATCTTTCACGTGTATGGCTCGCACATCGAATACGAGAATCTCATCCGCCGAGTCCGGGAGCGCACCTGCGCGGATATTCTCCCCCAAACCGATCACATCACCACCGATGCAAGCCTGACCGAAGAGACCGACGCGGCCAAGTTGACGCCGAAGCAGTGGGACGCTTGGATGAACCACGTCTTCCTGCCGGCTACGGCCGCGAAATACGGCGCTTGCCGAGCCGAAATCCACGAACTGTGGAAGGCCTATCTCAAGGCCAACAATCTGAAAGCCGCCGATTTGCTCCGAGACGGCGTGCATCTCAATGCTCACGGCGAATGGCTGATGGCCGAACTGCTCAAGGCCTACCTGGCGCCGCTTCCGCCGAAACCGGGCTATGATCCGTTGAGCGAGCCGCGGGTCCGCACGGTTCCCTTGACCCTCGACGCCGGGCAATCGTCCGCCCGGATGGAATTCACCGGCAGCGGCGCCGACCTGGTCATCAAGCCGGGAACGACAGGGCGCATCTCCGTGCTGGTGGATGGCAAGCAGCCTTCGGCCATACCTGAACTGTATGGCTTTACGCGCGTCTCTCCTTTCCCGATGAGCGACTGGCCGGTGTTGCTGAGGGTCAGCGCGTCGTCGCCGCTGGTCGCGGAGGATTGGTCGCTCAAAATCGACAGCGCCTCCCCAGACGGGAAGCTCTGCCACTTCACTCTGCGCGGCAGCGTTACCGGGGAGGACGGCGAGGGCTATAGCACCAACCGGTTCGCCTCGCGCTCCGGGCGAATCGTGATTGAGCCGGACGATTGGAACGTCGCCTACAGCGTGGCGGTCTTTAGGCGCCCGCTGCCCGAGGTTCACATTGCCGCCTGGCGAGCTGTCTTCCGTGGCGCCGACACAGTCGTGCCTCAGACAACCCCACCCGGCGTGGAAGCCTGCATCATTGTGGCCCAAGGCCTTCCGCCCGGTCACCACGTGCTCGAACTGCGCGGAGCGGATTTGGCCGAGGCGGTGCAGGCGGCGAGGTTCTATTCTCCGCCTGGCGCTCCCAGCCAAACCCAGCCCTCGAATTGATGCGGTACCCGCGGCTTTCCGCGACCGAAAGGACTGCCGGTCGGGCATTCCCCGGCTGATCGGGCTGAGAAAAGGGTTGAATTCTTGTGGACGACCGCGCCAAAGTGCCGGACCTGATGAGCCATCTGTGCCATTTATCGATCCTCACATGAGAGCTTTAGCAATCCTTCTTCGGACCGGTTTCGTCTGTGCGACGTTGGCCGGAAGCTTCCGGGTTCCGGGCGCGGTCGCGGCCCCCGCGACGGGTCCCGCTGTGCCAAGAGCCAAGCCGCTGGACTTCTGGGCCCCCTCGGACCAGAGAGTTGTCATCTGCACCAAAGCCCAAGCCCCGATCGAGCCGAAGCTTGAAGACCTGGCGCTAAAAGGGAGTGTGTCGCAGTCCGGCATCACCTGGACCTTCGATAAGCCGGCCCGCGTCGGCCATTTCGTGAACGGGGACTGGTACGTGGTCGGCCCGGCAACGGTGACCGCCATTTCTCCAAAGCCCCTTTACGGCAGCGAGATTCCGGAGACCGAACTGGACAGCCGAGACAAGGCCCATCCGGTCGAGCAGCGCGTGCGGAACGGCTTTATGCTCAACCCGCCGCCTCGAATGACCGTAGCCTATGACAGCGGGGTACGGAATTTCTTCGACCCGGCGCTGATCCAGAAATTGCCGGTGGCGCTCAAGGCGGGCGACTCCCTCGTTTCGACGATCAGCATGCCTAAAGGCCTGGTCCTCAAACCGCAGTTGTGGGAGGAGGTTGAGCGCGGGGTGGAAGACAGCACCCCGATCCGCACTGCCGCTGTCCTGACCTGCGTCCCCGGCCCCTTGCCGGCGGATGCCTTCCGCCCGGCATTCTGCGATCGGCAGTCCAGGATCTACTACTCGCACGATTTGAGAAGGGACTTGCTCCCGAGTCTCCCTGCCCCCAAGGGGCTGCCGGACGTCGGGCTATATGTCCGGTTCACGCAGCGGCCGTGGGTGGGGACGTGTTTCTTCGGCTTCGAAGGGCCGGTGGAAAACATGCCGCAGTACGGGCGGGATTACGCGCGGGTGGTGGGCCTGGACGCGCTGTTGCTCTGCACCGACCTCAAGCCGGAGCAAAAGGAAGCACTCCTGGTGGACTTCGTCCAGGTGGGCATCGACCTGGGCGGCATGATCCGTTCCGGGCACCCCGGTTGGGAGGGTTTTGGCGGGCACGGCAGCGGTCGGAAGCTGCCTATCGTCTTTGCCGGACTGCTGCTGGGAGACGGCGAGTTGGCCAATATCAACCGGAGCTTCCCCAGAGCGCACTTCGGCGAGGATGAGCAAACCGCTTACGGCGACGCCTGGACCGGGTCCAAGGTCGTCTTTACCGGGCATCGGGCCATCGACGAGGCCACCGGCATCGCTCGGCCGGCGACGGGACCCTACGAGCATAGCCCGCCGTCGACCTGGAAAGAGGGTCGGGAGAAGTTGAGTGAATCCTACCGTCGTTGCTGCACGAGCGCGGCCTGGATTGCCCAGGCGCTGTCGCTGCGCCTACTCAAGGCCGAGCCGCAGTGGGGGCACGATGCCTTTTTCGATTATTGCGACCGCTGGATGTGCGAGGACGAAACCCAGGCCTTGAAAACCCTGCGGCAGGACGCTGGCATGAACGAGCCGGACTGGGCTCAGGAAGGCAAGGCTTGGGAAGCATTCGTTAACGAAATGTGGGCTCGGTACCGCAGTGGCCCAGGCCTGCCGCCCACCGACGGCTGGCGGAAGCCGCACGACGACACGTATCTGCGCACAGCCATCGACAAGGCCAAAGCCGCGGCCAGGTGATGAGATGTTCCAATGAGCACGAAGCGGCTGCGGTGTGGATCTCCCCGATCGACCGTGAAAACCCTCCTTACTATGCCAAGAAACCTGGCCGGAGTTGCCCTGTCCTTTTGTCTGCTGGTCCAGTTGTGTGTATGCGCTTCCGAACTCGTGGAGGCATTGCCCTTGACCGACCGCATCGTGACGCTCCACTTCAATGATGGCCACGTGGAGCACCATCTGCGCGGGCAGAGCCGTTCGGATGAGAAGGTGATGGTCAATCCGCTGGATACGGCTGCGGCCTCGAAGCCCTCGAGCTACTCGATCAGCAGCCCGGACGACCCTCGGTATGCGGCGAAACGAAATCCAAAGCGCGTTGGGCGCAAGAGCAAAGGCGCCGATTTCGCCTGGTTTGTGGATAAATGGGAAAATGGTCACGCGGTCGCCGCGGAAGTACGGGTACGTTTTCCACTGGTTGGGAGACCAGGGTGGACTCGACCTCAAGCCGTACGAGGGGCATGCTTTTCACCTCGTTGACCAGGCCACTGGGCAGACTGCCTTTTCCGGCAAGCTGGCCTTTCGCATGTCGGCCCATCAGCCGGAGACCTTTCAGGAGAACGATTCGCCACCGGACGGGAACTTCCTCAAAGCCGACGTGTATGAGTGCGATTTTTCCTCGTTCCGGCGGCCCGGGAGGAATGTGCTGGCCGTCGAGGGCATCGGGTGCTCGTTCCCGTTTTCGGTGGGCGCCGATGTCTATCGCCAGGCGTTCCGCACCGTGGCGCGCGGGCTATACCACAATCGCAGCGGCATCGCCCTGGAGAGGCCCTACACCGAGTTCATTCGTCCCGCTCCGCACAATCCCAAACTGACACCGGGCTTTGCCGGCAAGCTCATCTATACCACGCTGCGTTTCACCGAATGGGGCTCCGAAGGGGGAGACGCCAAACAGGTGCTCGCCAACTCCAAAGGCCCCATCGAGTCCGCGGGCTGGTATCAGGATGCCGGCGACTGGGACAGCTATTATTCGCATCTGCGCGTCGCGCAGGAATTGTTGCTCGCCTACGAAATGGCACCGGAGAATTTCACCGATGGAGAGCTGAACATTCCCGAGAGCGGCAACGGCGTCCCGGACATCTTGGATGAAGCGGCCTGGCTGCCGCGGTTCTGTTATCGTCTCCGTCACGAATTGATGGCCAAGCGTTGCGCGAGCGGCGGTTTGGGTTTGCGCATTGCCGGGGATGCGTTTGGGGACGACGAAAAGAAGCTGCCCGACGGCAGGAAAGTGGGCCAAGGCTCCTGGGAAAACGTCAATCGCACCTGGGTCGCTTCCGGCGAGGACCCGTGGTCCACGTATCGTTACGCCGGGGTTGCGGCTCATCTTGCATATTGCCTGGGAATGGCTAACACCCGGGACCCCGAGGGTGTTGATTGGGCAAACGAGGGGGCTGAAGCCTGCGCTGGGGCGGGAATTGGTTTATGCCCATGCTCGTGGGCCAGCAAACGACGCCGCTTATGCTCCAGACCGTCGCCGGTTATGCGCTGACCAGGCAGAGCGACCCGGTCAGGGCGGAACGCTGCCTGGCGGCGCTTTACACCACCTGCGACTACTTCCTCGGCTGCAATTCACTCAACATGACCTGGGTCACCGGCTTGGGGCCGCATCACCCACGGCAGGTGTTCCACATGGACGCGTGGTACAACGGGAAAGGACAGTTTCATCCAGGAATTATTCCCTATGGGCCGTGGCGGAAGGAGAGAGAGCAGGGGCAGGGTCCATGGGATGCCGCGTGGCCCTATAGAACCGTTTATCCGCCCATCGATTCCTGGCCCGGAAACGAACGGTGGTTCGACAACCGCTGTTCACCGATGAGCAGCGAGTTTACCATTCATCAGAACACGGCTCCTGCGGCTGCGCTGTTCGGCTTTTTGTGTGCCCCACTGCGCAAGTGAGCAGGCCATCCTGTCCGTCGCGGCGACAGCGAATGGAGTTTGCCTGGCGTTCCTACACGGGTCCTCGCCGGCACCGGCGAAATCGGTCTGGGACCTGGTCCAATCGTCGAATGAGTTCCCCCTGCAATCGGCCGATGGCGTCGCGCGTCTGGTGTATTCAGGAATGTCTATCTGGTCCGGCAGCACTCCCCCCGTAGCCTGCGGCCGAGGGACTTCATGCGGGTGCATAGACCCCGGCCAAGGTGAACCGGATCCCGATCCTCGTCACCGAGTGACGAGATTGCCTCGCGCACAACCAATTGACAGGGCGGCGTGCCGATGGAACTTGTGCTCATGCATCCTCGTTTGATCGCGATCCTCGGCCTGCTGGTTCTGTGGGGCACAAGGCCAGTCCCCGCCGGTGAACTTGCCCTGCCACGATTCCGGGTCCTGGAAATCGATAGCCACATCGAGAGCCTCCAGCCCGACATGATGCACTATCGATGAGCAGAAGCCGCTTTATGAAAAAAGTTCCACTGGTCGGTTATCAGGGTTGGTTCCGCGCCGAAGGGGACGGATCGGGCGAGGGCTGGAGCCACTACAGCGAACGCGGCCCGCTCACGGCCGCGACGCTGCATCCCGATTTTTGGCCGGACGTGACGGAATACGAAAAGACCTATCCGACCTCGCTTACGAATCGGGACGGCTCGACAGCGCGCGTTTTCAGTTCATGGAACCAGAGCACCACGGACCTGCATTTTCGCTGGATGCAACAATACGGGATTGACGGGGTTTTTGTGCAGCGCTTTTTCGCCGGCTTGCGTTCCCCGGAGAGGCGGCGAAAAAGCCGGGTTGTGCTGGAAAACTGCCTCCGGTCTTCACGACAATATGGGCAGGCATTCGCCGTGATGTACGACCTCTCGGGCCTTCGGGATGCGGGGGAGGATTGCTCTGCCATCATCCAGGACTGGAAGCAATTGGTGGATGAACTGAAGGTCACTTCACAGCCCACAAACCATTACCTCTACCATCGGGGAAAGCCCCTGGTGACGATTTGGGGCTTGGGTTTTCCCGATCGCGGCTACAACATACGGAACATTGGGATTGACAAGGTGATCCGCTTTCTCAAGAGCGATCCGGAATACGGCGGCTGTTCCGTGATGCTCGGCGTGCCGGCCTACTTCCGCGACCTGAACGTGGATACCAATCCCGACCCTTACCTGCACCAATTGATGGAGTCTGCAGACGTGATTATGGCGTGGATGGTGCAGCGGTTGAATCCCGTTTCTTCTCGGCAGCCGGAACAACAAAGGTCACAAGGCAACAACAAACGGGATTTTCGCCTGCCCCGGCGAAGATCTGGCAGGTCGATTTCTCTCCACACGGCGGATGCAACGAGGCGGCTGGGTGAGGTAGGCCACCACGTTCCAACGCGTGACCAGGACACCCCCGAGATGTTCCGTAGGCCCGGGATCTGGACATCAATCGGCGAGCGCGGGCATCCACCGGACGCCGCGGTGGTTATCTCGTCCCGCCCGGCGTGAGCTCACGGCCACTGTCCCTGCGACGGCCACGTCGCCTCGGATGCCCACGACCTCGGATGCGACCGCGGCCAGTTTGTGACGCTGGCGTGCAGTCCCAAGTTGGAGTGCCACACTGGAGGGGAGGTTAGGCATCGTCGCCTTGACAAGAGCGAGCCATGCGCAGTCCTTTCTTTTTCGGGTGCGCTTTTTCGCCTTTCGGCGCTTATAGAGGTGATGCGAATGCGATTGAAGCACCCGATGGGCGGCCCCGGGGCAGCTCTGCCCATCGCGCTACGCCTGGGACCCGAGCGCCTCAAAATGCCCTCGGCCTCGCAGATGCTCCCGTGTTGCAAAAAGCACAACCACAGCAACTTAGAACGGTTTCACCAGGAACAGGCGGAAATGAGATAACATTAGGAAGTTGGCATTCCCAATTCCCGGCTGTTTTGATACACAATCGGCTCAAGTGGACAGCCAGCCGAGCCCAAACCAATTCTCATTGACCCCCGGCTGGCTGGGCTATGAAGGCCTGTCGCGACCATGAGGCTTGCCCGGGCAAGCTCAGCGCGTTTCGGTACTGACAAACGGGAAAGCCAGGCCACTCGCGATGAAGGGCGCCCAGTGCGCCGGAGACTCGAATGGTGGGCTGTCCGGATGGGTCTTGGCGTACTTGTTAGCTTCCTCCCGACACCTGACCTTCATTTCCTCGTCTTCAAGGAGGGCCAGAAATGGAGGCAGCCACCGGTCCCGCAGTTCTTCTCCGCTGCGAATATCCTCCCGCAGCCAGCGTTGAGCTTCGCCAAGCGCCGCAGCCGGGCAGCGGCCGGCCTCCAGTTCGGCGTGGAAAGGGGCGCTCAGCAACGCGCTGGACAGGTCGTTGACCGCCCATAGCGTGCTGATCACACACAGCGCCCCGGCGTGGCCGGGGTCGCCAAAGCGCTCTCGCAGATTTCGCATATTGCCGCATGTAGTGAACTCGCGGTGACCCTGGGCGAGGCAGGGTGCGTTTTGGGGGATGCCACCACGGGCTTAATCGCCCAGGTCGGCCTGACCGATCGTGCCCGCGACCGGGTGCGCTTGAGTGCGCGCGCAGAGACCATCAACGGCAGCGGCGACCGCTGGGCCGCCGCTTCGGCGCGTCATCGAATGGATTCCCCACCAATTGCCGGATTCTTGCCGCCTGCCACTTTCTCTCGGCGTCGTAAGCATCGAGGGCGTCGTCGGCATCGGCGGCGGCGAGGGCGGCGGTATTGGCGGCGGCGTAGGCAGCGGCCTTGGCGGCGTCGGCGGCGGCGGTTGTCGGGGTCCGTAAGTACTTTGCGGCGGCCTCGATCGCCTGTCGTGGCCGTGTGTCACCTGGGCACTTTTTCGCGTAGAAGCGCAGCACGTGACGCGCACATCCCACAGCTATCCGCACTGCCGTGCGCTTGTCCATTAAGCCCGCCCTCCAGAGAAGCCAGATCAGCCATTCCCCCCGCTCACACGCATCTCACACCTCTGCTGCCGTCGTGTACCCTCTCGTGAACCCACGTCCCCCGGGACAATAAGCCTTTAGGTTTTTCATTGTTATTTTCATATCCAGTTTTTTTGTTTGTAGGTGAATGGGTGCATAATTTAGAGTTCAGCTTCGGGACGAACTTGGGTCCCCGGTCGGTGGTCATAGGCTCATCGTCGGCACCGCCGGCCCGCCGGATCGGCTTCGTGGGAGGGAGCTGGGGCCTCGATGGCGATCTCCAGCTCATGCATCCGGCGCTCAACTTCCTCCCCGGGCCGCGCACGCGCCGCATCGTCGCTCACTGTCAGCCGGGTGGCCGCGCCTCCCGCGATGTTCCACAGTTGGTCTAAATTGTTCATAACTGCGGGTTTATTATATGCCCGGGCGGCTCGAATGCCCGGCGCCGGCCACATCCAGGACGTCCTCCACGCTGTTGAAAGCAGTGTCGCGCCCTGGCGCAGACTCGCCAAGATGGCGGCAGCGATCCGGGGTTGGCTATCACCCCGGCGTTGGGCTTCCCGTTCAAGGGGCACTGGTTAGGGCTGCGTGTCATTCCGGTTCTTGTGTTCGGTGGACATCCTTGGCTGCCGGAAGCCCGGCGCCATTCCGAGGCCGGATGGGGTCGGATGCTTCGCCCAGGCCACCCAGGCGGACAAAGGCACCTGGTTCTGCCGCCGATTCCGCGGGCTGAGAGACCCGCATCTCCTGCCCCAATCAATCCCTTTTCTCTGCCACTGGATTCTACCCCGATTTGGCGGGCCAAATCGCGCAGCAAAACAGGCCCAATTCACCAAGCGGAAATCGAACCGCAATCCGGGCTGCGGCTGATTCCAACGGTTTGTCAGCGCTCTCAGTGCGTCAGGGCGAATATGCCAGCAGGACCGGATCGTCTCCCTCCATCCAGTTTGCAATGCCCCTGAGGTTGGCTGCGGAGGATTCGGTTCTCGGTCGCCAGATGCTCGGTGCGCAGCAACAGTTCGGCATCGACCGAACCGGCCACACAGACTAACAGGCCCTTCCAATCCAGGGCTCACTTCATCAAAGCCCGCCACCAAGGCCAATTCCACGACAAGAGGAGCGCAACCACTGGACGCCGACTTGACAACGGCGGTTATAGCCAGTGATTCTACGCCTGATCCGGCATAGCCCGAACCATCAGAAAAACGTATGAATACGAACAGCATCACACGCCGGGACTTTCTGGCCACCTCCGGCAAGGGCATCCTGGGGGTATCCCTGGCTGGGGCGACGGCGTCCGCTCTAGGGCAGGACCGGGTGAAGGGGGCCAACGCCAGGGTCCTCCTGGGGCTGATCGGCGCCGGCGACCGCGGCACGGGGGTGATTCAGGGCATAATCAAAAACAACCAGAACGTCGAGGTTAAGTACGTGTGCGACGTCAACGACGCACGCGGGGGCGAGGCGATGGCGGGGCTAACGAAGCTACAAGGCTACGCGCCGCAACGCATCAACGACCTGCGGCGGATCTTTGCGGACAAGGACGTGGACGCGGTGCAGATCTCAACGCCGGAGCATTGGCACTCCGTGGCGGCGATTTGGGCCTGTCAGGCGGGCAAGGACGTCTATGTGGAGAAGTGCTCGTCCACCACGATCTGGGAGGGGCGCAAGCTGGTGGAAGCGGCGGAGAAGTATAAGCGCATCGTGGAAATCGGCACGCAGAACCGGAGCGCCGATTACGGCTGGTCGGCCCGAGACTACATCCAGAGCGGCAAACTGGGCAAGGTGGTCATGGTGAAGTCGTACAACCTGCTGGGCGGCGGCCGGGTGCGCCGCTACCCCGATTCGCCCCAGGTACCGAAAGGACTGGATTGGGACGCGTGGCTGGGGCCGGCGCCTTATGTGCCGTATAACCGGGGCATCCACGACATGAACAGCCGTGGCGGCTGGGGCAACTTCTGGGCCTATAGCGGCGGCATCCTCTCCGATGACGGCAGCCATGTGATCGATTTGGCGCGGCTGGCGCTGGGAGACCCGGACCATCCGAAGTCGGTCTGCTGCGCCGGGGGCAACTACGCCTTCAATGGGGAGCGTGAGACACCGGAGTTCCAGTCCATTGTTTATGACTTCGGGGATTTCGTGCTTACCTTCGACAGCGGCAACGCCACGCCCTACCTGAAGAAGGCGGGGTCCAATGTGAGATACGGCAAGGACTGGCCTTTTTGGCCGCAATACGCCTGCCGCACGGAGATCTACGGGACCGAGGCGGTGATGTATCTGGGGCGCCATGGTTGCGGCTGGCAAGTGTTCGGGCCGGATAACAAGCTGATCGCCGAGCACAAGGGGTATTTTCCTGATGACGCGCACCAGAAGGACTTTATCAGCTCGATCCGCACCCGGAAGAAACCCAACGGCGACCCGCTGCAGGGGCACCTGAGCGCGTGTCTCATCCACCTGGGGAACATCTCCTTCCGGGTGGGGAACAAGCAGTTGCTCTTTGACGGGCGCACCGAGCGGTTCACCAACAGCGACGAGGCCAATCAGTTGCTGACCAAGGCGTATCGGGCCAAGTACACGATCCCGGAACAGATTTGAGAGAAGATGAAGACCAAGCTGGTTACGGCCGCGCTGTCGGCCTGCATGCTGTTAAGGGCGATGGCGTCCGTATGGGCATGCGTCCGTTCCTCAACCTCCTTGGAGGATGTGATCCTCACGCCGATGCTGACCATCCTGGACATGCAGCGGGCCTTGCTCAATCCGCTGCGCTATGTTCGGCAGGACACTCATTCTGGCGCTCGCCTTCCAGGCCGCGCTTTGCCTGACTTCAATCAAATCGGGGGCGGCTGAACCGCCGCTCGCCGCGTCCGGCGCGGCCGCCGGGGTGGAGCCGCTCTATTTGCTGACCTACGATCACGGGGGCCTGGTGCTTTGGGGCCCGGAGCACTTTGCCGAGCGGCTGCGCAACGCCGTGTCGTGGCTGGATAAGTATCCGGGCTTCAAGATCGGATTGGACAACGAGGCCTATGCCTATGACGCGCTCGTGGCGCAGAATCCGCGCATGCTCGAAGAGATGCGAGGTTGGCTCAAGCGTTATGCCGGCCGCTTCGGCATCGGGAGCAGCACCTGCGGCCAGCCGTTGTCCACCTTCATCAATGAAGAATCCAACGTCCGCCAGCTCGTCCAGGCCATCCGGGCCGAGCAGCGGCATTTTGGCTATACGCCGACGGTCTATCTCATGAGCGAGCACGCCATGCACAGCCAGATGCCGCAGTTGCTGGCTGGGTGTGGCTTCCAGGGCGCCATCATGCGCACCCACTTCATGATGTACGGCTACAACCCCGCGTTCGACGCCCCGGTTGGCTGGTGGGTCGGCCTGGATGGCTCGCGCCTGCCGGCCGTCCCCACTTATCCCGGCGAAGGGGCGGCCTTTGGCAAGACCACGGTGGATAACTGGATCCTGACCCGCTGGCCCGGCAAGGACACCCCAAAAGCCCTGGCTGATTTCCGTCACGACTTCGCGTGCATCCGTCCCTTGTTGGCCTCACGCGCCGACGACTCCGGGCTCCGGCGCGAGGCGCTCGTCCAGGAGTGCGAAGGCAAACCGGAATACCGCTGGCTCCTCCTCGATGAGCTGTTCCGGATCTTCCCCAAGCCGGTCGCCGAGTTCAGAACCCAGCCGAACGATTTCGTGACCCGAATGCCTTGGGGTTATTGCGGCAACGGAATCTGGAACGCCTCCCGCCAGGCGGAGGTCCAGGTCCTTACGGCGGAACGATTGGCCGCCCTCGAACTCATGGCCGGCGGCACCAACCGCGAACCCGACCTCGAGTCGGCCTGGAAGAACCTCCTTGTGGCGCAGCACCACGACGTTCAGATCTGCGGCCTGCTCCCCGAGGCGCGCCGGTTCCTGCCGGCCTCGCTCGCCGCCTCGGCCCGCGTCCGCGACGGCGCCATGCAGTTCTTCGCCTCCCGCATGAAGGGACAAGGCATGGTCCAAGTCACCGCCTTCAACCCGCTCTCCTGGCGCCGTACCCAGTGGCTTGAAGCCGACTTGTCCTTCACTCAGAAAGGCGAGGCCAAATCAATCCGCGTCTTGCAGGGTGACCGGACGGTTCCTTCGGTCCTGCTCTCGGCCGAACGCTATTCCGATGGCAGCCTGATGACGGCGCGGGTGGGGTTCCCAGCGGATCTCGCGGGCCTGTCTTTGGCCGCCTGCTCGCTCCTCGCCGACGAGAGCAACGCGCCTCCCGGCACACTTCCGCCCGCGCCCGCCTCGCGGATTGTCACCTCACCGGCTGCCTTGACCATTGTCACGCCCTTCTGCGAAGCCCGCCTGGACCATCGAGGCGGCCTGGCTTCCTTGACCGAGCGGCCCGCCGGCCGCCCGGCGTTGAAGCCTGGACGGCGTAGCGTCTTCTTTGCCGCCACCGTTGACGGAGAGGCCCTCGAGTCCAAAGGTCATTGGCTCTTGCCGGCAGTCCCCGAGGATGCCCCCATCGTCACCGCGCGTGAAGACGGCGCCATTGGCGCGATCCCTTACACCTTCGAACTCACATTCCATGCCGACACGCCCCGGCTGGATGGCCGCGCCCGGTTCCATCTTGCGGGACAAAAGCTGGGCCGCCTAAGCGCCGACTTGCGCGACAGTTCTTCTGCGTTCCTCCACGAAGAGAAACTTCGCTTCAAGCTCTTTCCCTTGGCCGCCGGCCAGGCGGTCGGCGTGCGTGACCTCCCGTTCGCTATCTCCGAGACTACCAACCGTTACATCGAGGGCAACTACTGGACCGCCCTGGCCGATGGCCAGACCGGAATTGCCATCTTCAATCGCGGCACGATGGGCGCATCCTGGCGCGACTTTACGAGTATCAAGGAAAGGGTGGCCAGACGCCCCTCACGCCCGCCAACCGCGCCGCCCGACTCGAGGAGGTGGACCTCTTGGGCCTCAACCCGCGCCCGGTTGCCAGCCCCTTAACGTTTCGACCGTGGCAGATCCAAACCGTGAGAATCCAGGCCGGCCCTTAGTCGGGGAGGCCCGGGTCACAGCCTTTCCCACCTCCCACCTGGAAGGAGCGCGGGCGCAGCTTGGGAAAAAATACCGGACGGACTTCCAGGCGCAGGCGTTGGCCGCCTTTTTCGAGCCAGCCGCAAGTGGCGCTCTCCTTCTTCAGCACCGCGGGCGTGACCATGCCCCAGCGGACATTCGCGCTTTTAGCTCCCCCTTTGAGTTGATCTTCGATGATGACCCGACGGTCAGGTCGCAGCGTAAAACGCCGCTTGGCGCCGGCTAGCCCCCGGCGCGTCGCCAGGTAAAACAGGTACAGCTCGTGCGCCCCCACCGGGTCCAGGTGCGCGCCGTACCAGTGCTGATTCCCGCTCTGGGAGAGCTCGCCAAAACTCAGCCATTCCAGGTTCAGGGCCAGAATTCCCTGTTTCGCAAACTGGATGCACCGCTTCTGCTTGTACTCGACACTCTTGCCC
>Ga0187849_1001069_pt1 | contig 32255 bp, 30 predicted proteins | sample June2016WEW_4_10_2_FD_132412 | JGI IMG/M metagenome (GOLD analysis project Ga0187849, IMG submission 132412) | Peatland microbial communities from SPRUCE experiment site at the Marcell Experimental Forest, Minnesota, USA - June2016WEW_4_100 | ecosystem: Environmental > Terrestrial > Soil >...
ACTCTTACCGCCAATTCGGTATACTTTTCGTCTATTATACAGGAGATCTTTATCTCCGAGGTGGCAATCATCTTGATATTGATGTTCTCTCGGGCAAGCGTATCGAACATCCTGGCCGCCACTCCGCTGTTGCTCCTCATTCCAAGCCCGATGATGGAAACCTTGGCGATGCCGGGATCACCCGTTACCTGGCAGTCGCCCAGTTCGGGCGCAAGTGACCCCAGGATGCCAAGCGTCTGCTCGTAAGAGGTCTTGGGAACCGTAAATGAAATATTTGCCCTGCCCGGAACACCGCTTGCCCCCTGGACAATGAGGTCAACGTTGATATTTGCAGCCGAGATCGGCTGGAAAACCTTCGCGGCGATTCCCGGCTCGTCGGGGACGTTGGTGATCGTTACTCGGCCTTCGTTTTTATTGTAGGTGATTCCGGAAACCGCCATCTTTTCCATTGTATCATCCTCCCGTGTAACAAGGGTGCCCGGCGCATCGGTGAACGAGGAAAGTACTCTGATGGGCACATCGTACTTCATGGCGAATTCCACCGAACGATGATGGAGGACCTTGGCCCCCATGCTGGCCATCTCCATCATTTCTTCGTAGCTTATTTTATCCATCTTGCGCGCCGTGGAGCATACGTTGGGGTCTGCGGTGAACACCCCTTCCACGTCCGTGTATATCTCGCATACGCTGGCATGGAGCGCCGCAGCAAGCGCTACCGCCGTAGTATCGGACCCTCCACGCCCCAGAGTGGTGATGTTCCCATCATCGTCATATCCCTGGAACCCGGCCACCACTACGATCTTGCCATCATGCAGACTCTCGATGATGGGCTGGGTCTGTATCCAGCTTATGCGGGCCTGGCCGAATTGGCCGTCTGTCATGATCCCGGCCTGGTATCCGGTCATGGAAACAGCCTCGGACCCCATGGCTTTCACAGCAATGCAGAAGAGGGCTATGGTGGTCTGCTCGCCGGTGGCAAGCAGAACGTCCATCTCACGCGGGTCGGGATGCTCGGCAATCTCGCACCCCAGCTTTATCAGCCGGTCGGTTTCACCAGCACGCGCCGAAAGGACCACAACCAACTGGTCGCCCTGTTTCTGCCTCGCGAGAACCCGTCCTGCCACCGAATTGATTCTTTTCGCATCGGCAACCGAGGTTCCGCCGTACTTCTGCACAACAAGAGCCATCTATTTGAGTTCCTCCATATTGAAGAAACTGAACGCTAAAATACTTTAGGCAAGTAACCAAAATGTGCGGAATTGTCCACTAGAAAACAATAAAGGGACAGTATAATCTGTGAGTGCTGCGGATCTCCTGTTGACCTGGGAGATGGCAGGCTGTAAACTTCTGGCCAGCAGTTCTACGTGGTCCACTTGCAGTTTCCCTTCAGAATAAAGGGCTTAAATGAAGATTCTTCTCGTGTATCCACAGGTTTCCGAAACCTTCTGGAGCTTTAAGCACGCTCTTAGAGTGGTGCGAAGAAAAGCGGCCTTTCCCCCACTCGGAGCCTTGACCGTAGCCGCAATGCTCCCGGATTCCTGGGAAAAAAGATTGGTCGATCTAAACGTAAGGGCGCTCCGGGACGAGGATCTGCTGTGGGCCGATTACGTCTTCATCAGCGCTATGGTCGCCCAGAAAAACTCAGCTCGGCAGGTCGTGGACCGTTGCCGCGCGCTTGGCGCCAGGGTGGTCGGGGGCGGTCCTCTTTTCAGGGTATATCCAGACGACTTCGCCGATATTGACCATCTGGTCCTCGGAGAAGCCGAGTCGATACTTTCCGAAGTCGTAAGGGACCTGGAGATGGGGCGGCCCAAGAGGTTTTACCGGGCCTCCGACTTCCCAGCCCTGGACGATGTCCCTGTTCCCCTGTGGGACCTCATTAATCTGAACGACTATGTATCCATGTCCATTCAGTATTCCAGGGGATGTCCATTCAACTGCGAATTCTGTGACGTGATAGTCATGAATGGACGGGTACCCAGGGTTAAGCGGAACGAACAGATATTGGCCGAGTTGGAGGCGCTCTACTCCCGTGGCTGGCGCGGGTCGGTCTTTATTGTCGATGACAATTTTATCGGCAACAAGGAGAAGGTAAAAGGCCTTCTTAGAGCCATCATCTCGTGGCAGAAAGGCAGGTTGCGGCGCTTTAACTTCTTAACGGAAGCTTCCGTAAATCTCGCGGAAGACTCGGAATTGATGAACCTGATGGTGCAGGCCGGGTTCAACAAGGTGTTTCTAGGCCTGGAGACGCCCGTTGAAGAAGGTTTAAAAGAATGCGGCAAGGGGCAGAATCTCAGGCGAAACCTGTCCGAATCGGTCGCAACTATACAAAAGCACGGCCTGGCGGTCATGGGAGGGTTCATAATCGGCTTCGACAGCGACCCGCCTGACGTTTTCCAGAGGCAGGTAAACTTCATCCAAAAAAACGGAATCGTAACCGCCATGGTCGGGTTGCTTACCGCGATCCCGGGAACTCGGCTTTATTCGCGACTGGAGAGCGAAGGAAGAATGCTCTTCAAATCTTCCGGCGATAACACGGATGCAAGCGGATCTTTAAACTTCGTAACCAGGATGGACCGGGAAAAAATAATCGAGGGCTACCGCTGGGTCATGAACTCCGTTTATTCTCCGGAAATGTATTATAACCGGATACTTGCGTTTCTTCGGACCTACCGCCCAAGGACCAGGATTTACCTCGCAAGAAATGACCTGCTGACCTTTGTCCGCTCACTCTGGTACCTGGGGATTATCGACCATAAATCCAGAAACTACTACTGGAAGATCATGAGGAAGACCATCTCCAATTACCAGGGCTCTTTCGGCGAGGTGGTTGCCATGGCCATATACGGTTATCACTTTCGAAAGCTTTTCTGGTCCCCTAAACTTCCGATAAAATTGGAAGAATGGCTGAGCGGGGCGACCTTGTAGCGCGTCATTGCAGGCCCTGCTCTCAAAGAGTTAAGGATTTGAAGGGAGCAGGGAATAATTCCTCCGGGTAGATGTTCACCGCTTGCGCAGCCTCGTGTCCAGACTCCACAATCCCGCAGGCGATTTTCATAACCTCCGTCCGCTTTTTCCTTTTTCGCACCTTCGCGTGCACCAAGCTCATAATTTATGAGATCCACATTCTCAGGTGAACCATTACTCTTCCGGATGGGATGCAAGGGGCGGACTTTACGCTTTCCCGAGGCTGCCCGAAAGCCCGCCCCCACGTCTTGGAACAGCGAAGAATCGCTCAATTGACGCAAGAATGCAAAACTCCCGGCATGATCTGAATACGCCCAATGGAGAAAGAGCCTCTGCGGCCGCCTCTCATTGGGCCTGTGTCTGGTCTGTACGTTCGAAAAGATCTTCCGCCCTGGCGAAATTCTCATCCACAGCTTTCTTGAATTCCGAACAGCTTTTCCTGAATGTGGCAGCCATTTCGGCGATGGCCTTTTTCCCCTCGCTGGGAATCCAGTCCACCTGTTCAACGAAGGTGGTTATCATTTTTTCCGACTGCTCCTGAAACAAGCGCATGGCGCCAAAGGTGTTTGCAAAGGTAGTCCTGTTGAAATCGAGCATCTGTTTTGCGAAAGTAAACTGGTTCATTTCTGCCTCCATTGCTTTTCCAATTAGTGTCCGTCCTGAAGCGAAGTATAATAATTTGGATTGAGGTGTCAAGGGAAAATTATGCAACGCATAAATATTTTATAGTGGCGCTATACCTTATTATGTATTATTATAAATAGGCTAGTATTTTGCTTGGCAGCAAAGATCGGCATGGCTGGATCAAATGATGGCTGAAAAAATTGTTCTCAAAAAATATGCGAACAGGCGGATCTACGACTCCGAAAAGAGCGCCTGCATAACCCTTGAACAGGTCGGCGAACTCATAAGGGCCGGCCGCCAGGTTTCGGTAATCGACGCCAAGACCGGTGAAGATGTCACAGCCTTCATTCTATCCCAAATCATTGTGGAGGAAGCCAAAAACCATAACATCCTTCTGCCTGTGCCTTTTCTCCACCTGGTGATCCAACACGGCGAAAATGTGTTGAGAGAGTTTTTCGAAAAATATCTGGAACTCACCATCAAAAACTACCTGTTTTACAAAGCCTCTTTTGATGAGCAATTCGAGCGATGGCTCGATGTTGGTAAGGACTTCTCCACGATTGCCCAGAAAACCCTTCCTGCTGCCACGCCCTGGGAATCATTGCTCGATCTGTTCTTGAACCCGGGAAAAAAGGCCGAGAAGAAAGATTCACAGCCGTAGCTTTAAAGTTCATAGATGCTTTCTGAGGTTGAGTCCGGCTGGGATCGCCAAAAAACAATTCAATCCCTGTCCGAAAGAAGTGGTGCATCCGTTGGATAAGCAGAAATTTTCCGTGGCTGATAAAGAGGGACGTGCTAATTTAACTTCATTTCATCAAAAAGCAGGCTCGTTTAGAAGTTTTTCGCGGCTCCAAGATTAACTTCACCCAGCACTTTGTCCATATCCAGGATTATTTTAATACCGCTGGTCGTTTTGGCCATCCCGAGCTTTTTTCCCCGGAATTAGCCGGAAAGGCTTTCCAATCTGCTCCGTTTTCCGCATCGCTAATTCATGGGCAACAAGGAACTTGCCGATCCTTCCATTATCGCTTACACTCATTAGCGGACTTTTGCGCATTCGGATGTTGTTCCCGATCTGCAGATTATTTCCGCCCGCATTCCCAATCATAAATTGGCCCTGATTCGCCTTGGGGCGCAGTCTGTTTTTGTCTTTCCCCTGTTTGGAGGATAAGACCGATGGCTGACTCAGAACAAAAAGACAAATCTTTTGCCATTCTCATGATTGACGACGACGAGGAAGATTTTATCCTGGTTAATGAGGCCCTCAAATCGAAGGGGCTTAAAGTGGACCTCTACTGGGCCGAAGATGGCGATGAAGCAATGAATTTCCTGTTCCATCGGGGCGAATATGCGAATGCTCCGACTCCGAATTTGATCCTGCTGGATTTAAATATGCCTGGAAAAAATGGCTTCGAGGTGCTCAGGGATCTGAAAGCGCACGCTGGTCTTCGAAAAATTCCCGTCGTAATACTTACCTCTTCCAGGGATCAGAGAAGCGTCTCGCGCGGATATAACGTCGGAGCCAGCTCGTTTATGTTGAAACCCTTGTCATTTGATGAGATGGCCAGTGCGATGCAGTCTCTGTGCGAATACTGGTTCGCTCTGGTCCAACTGCCGAAAAGCACTGCCGGACCCGCCCACAAATCTGTAAAAAAAGCTCCGCCTTCGCAGAATTCACCGGGTCTTTAGCCACTCCCGTAGAATGTTCTATTTGACTCCACGCCCCGCGTGGCGGGTGGCCTGCTCCTTTCCTGTGCCCCTTTCGCTATCTCAGTTCTTCCGTTTCCCCCTCTCGTGTCCCCTATCACTGCATCTCTTTGTCCCCCGCCTCTTTCGGCATGCACTCGGGATCGTGGGGCAGGCTGCCCCGACTGGAGCGCAGGAAGGCGGTCGGGGTCAGGTGTAGGAAATTTGAAACGCGTGCGGTGTAGATATCGGCATAGCGCTCGATCTGTCTTGCCAGATGGCTCTTGTCTATGCCGGTTCGCATGAGCAACCCCCAATTCTTGTTGAGAAGCTGCCCGGAAGCCTGTGCGATTGGAGCGATCCTGGAATCGATTTGCACTATCCTGCCATGCAGTTCGGACATTTGCCGCTGGAGGTCCCTGATTTTCACGTTCCCACGCGGCCCGTATCCCTGCTGAATGCGCTGGGCGGCCAGCCGGAGCGAGCAGTATTGGGACTCCAGGCGCTCCTTGGTCTCCATCAGCGCGCTCAGTTCCGCCTGTTTGGGCAGAAATTCGTCAACCGCCGCGATCTCATCCTCAAGCTCTCTCACCACCAGGGCGGTTCGCCACCTCGAAATGCTCTTCGAAATATTTACGTCCGTAAATATGTGGTCCCCAACATACATAAGTTCTTCGCCGGAAAGACCCAGGCTTTCCTCAACGAGCGGGGCATTCGCACCCAGGTAGATGTGGCCCGGACTCAGAAGGCCGCGGTGTTCACGAAGAAGGCCCTCGGCATTGACCACCTTGAAGGCCGGCATTGGGAGGGTGAAAAAATCGGGTTTTCTCGCCCCGATAATTATTATATCGAACAGGTCGCGCCACTTAAGGGATTTTGGCAGGAAAGGGTCGAACGCGCAACTCAGTATCGGTTCCACATAAGACCATTCTGAATTGGTTATCAGAAGCAGCTTTTTGCCGGACTTTTTTTGGTCAAGAAGGGCCAGGGGCGTTTCTTCGTCAGGCTCGACGAACTGAGCCGGGTTGGCGAGGATTTCAGCCTTAAGCCGTCCCTCCATGTGAGCCTCGTCAGACGAACGGCGCACTCTCCTGAAGATCTCCTCGCAGCCAATGCAGCCATGCAGTTCCCCTGAATCAAGCAAATCTACGAGCTGCATGAAGATGCTTGCCTCAGAGATGGAGAAAAGTGTGTTCAGAAAATGCCACCGGGGTTCGCTAAGGTCCACTAGCGTGCGTTGATAGACCCTGCGCAGCTCTTCGAATTCGAGCGGTCTTGTCCCGTGGAATGCCCGTTTTATGTAACCGAACCGGTTTGCCTTGACAACGTTTCCCAGTTGCGTGTCGATCACAAGTCCGCGCATCGCAAGTTCCGGGTCGAATTCCAGGGCTTCCAAACTCCATCCCGTCAGGCGGATCCCCTCTTTTATATAGTTATAGGCGCGGTGCTCCCAGGACTTCATACGATAATGGACGAGCGTATAGTCCATATCGTAGCCGATTGCGCGGATCGCGTTCAGATTAAGCGTTCGATTGCAGAAGATGCCGCGAATATTGAGATTGCAGTTCATTCACGATCCATTGGCAATGAGTTGCCGGGGATGCCGAATCAATGACGACACTTTGCCAACAGTATGGAACCGCAAAGTTTCCCGCTCCTCCGGACGCATGAATGTAGTGAATGAGGCCGGTTTTGTAAACAGGCGGGATAAGGCAAATTGATCAATAAACCGTTGCCGTCGTAAAATACGCAAACGACGCTGGAAAAGAGCAATTGCAAGCGGTACAATTAAAAGTCGCGTTGCGAGGGAACGATATCTTGAGCATTGCCGGATTGTTTTTACCCGAATTTATTATAACCGGAAACCGGGACTAGATGAAGAATTCGTCTGAAAAAAAATACGTTTGTGTTCATGCACATTTCTATCAACCTCCCCGCGAAAACCCCTGGACCGAGGAAGTCGAGCGTGAGGATTCCGCAGCCCCTTATCATGACTGGAACCAACGCATCAACCTCGAATGCTATCGGGCAAACACTGCGTCGCGCCTTGTCGATAACCAGAATCGAATTCTGGATTTGATGAACAACTACAGGTATCTCAGCTTCAATTTCGGCCCCACCCTGATGTACTGGCTCGAGCGCCACGATCCCTGGGTTTACCAGGCTATTCTGGAAGCCGACCGTCAAAGCCTCGATGCGTGCGGGAGTCACGGCAATGCCATAGCGCAGGTCTATAACCACATCATAATGCCTTTGGCAAATCAGCGAGACAAGCTCACCCAGATCCGCTGGGGGATTCGCGATTTCGAACACCGTTTCGGCAGGCTTCCCGAGGGGATGTGGCTGGCCGAAACGGCCGTTGACAGGGCCACGCTTTTGCTCCTGGCGGAGGCTGGAATAAAATTCACCATCCTGTCTCCCCACCAGGCGGCGCGGTGGCGTTTTCTCAAGGGCGACACCCAGTGGAGGGATGGCACCGGCGGAACGATTCCTAGCGGACGAGCCTATCGTTATGCCTGTGGCGAGGGAAAACATATCCACATTTTTTTCTACGACTCCGCCCTGGCGCACGGTGTGGCTTTCGGCCGGTTACTTGAGCACAGCTCCATGTTCCTGGAACAGGTCGACAGGACATGGTCCTTGCGCAACCCCCTCAGCGGGGAACCCTGGCTGGTTAACGTGGCCACCGACGGAGAATCCTACGGGCATCATTTCAAATTCGGCGACATGGCTCTTGCCGCCACTTTTGAGGAACTGAAGCGCAATACCTCGACTGAGATAGTCAATTATGGGTGGTTCTTGTCCCGGTTCCCGGTCGTCGCCGAGGTTGAAATACTCGAACGAACGGCTTGGAGCTGCGCTCATGGACTTGGGCGGTGGAGCAGCGACTGCGGCTGCCATGTGGCAGGCAAACCTGGCTGGACTCAGAAATGGAGAGCACCTCTGCGTAAAGCGCTCGAATATGTTCGAGACAACTTGGCCGTCCATTTCGAAACTCAGATGGCAAACCTGTGCGCAGACCCTTGGGACGCCAGAGACGAATATATCGATTTAATACTGGACAGGAAGGGTCACCTGGCCCCGTTTTTGGAAAAACACCTCAGGGGCGGTCCACGCTCATCCAATGTCTCGCGATTCCTGGAGCTTTTAGAGATGCAGCGGTTTTCGCTGTTGATGTTCACATCCTGCGGTTGGTTTTTCGATGAAATCAGCCAGCTTGAGTCGGTCCTGATTCTCAAGTACGCCGCCATGGCAATGCGGCTTGCCGAAAAGACGGGATCGCCCCCCCTGGGCACGGAGTTTCTCAGGTTGTTGGAACTGGCGCCCAGTAACATGCCCGAATACGGAAACGGCGCAAATGTTTTTCTCCGTGAGGTCGAACCTAACGAGTTCGGCAAGGCAAAGGCGGCGGCAAATTACGCCATACAGTCTCTCGCCAGTTCCGCTCAGCTAGAGTTCCAGATATACGCATACAGCATCCTGCCCCAAAAGGAGGAGGATTTAGGGGCGAGTCCGGTGAGGTGCCTCTACGGTCTGGTTACCATTAAAGACGACAGAACGCTTGACGCAGAGGATTTCCTTTACGCGGTGACACGTTTCGGCGGGCTGGATTTCCGCTGTTCGGTGAAGCCCTATCTGAATGAGGGCGAGTATGAATCTATTCTTGCCGCCCTCCAGGATTCCATCGAAGAGCAAAATACGATCAAGATCGTGCGCGTGCTGGATGAAAAATTCGGTACAGGGTACTTCGGACTCAAAGACGTTCTGAAGGACTTGAGGGACTCGATTGCGTTGGACATAAGCCGCAAAACATTCGGCAGCTACACAGATCTTCAGCGGAGCCTGTTCAATACATACAAGCCACTCCTCTTGTCACTCAGGCAATGGGGAATAAAGATTCCAGCCGATCTTCGGGTTTCAATCCGGCGTGTCCTGAGCGAAGAGGTGGAAAGCCTGGTGGAAGACATCATGATGCATGAGGTTGAGCACGTCTCTGCGGATGCGCCCTGGGATTCTGCTGACTTCTTTTTCCGGGTGCACATGGCTAGGCTCAACTCCCTTCAGGAAGAGGCAAAATCATGGGGCGTTTCGCTATATCTCGTGGAAATCTCCGAAAGGCTGGGACGGTTTATGGTGAGGATCATGTCCAGGCTGCTCCGAATCTTCGACAAGGGAGATGCAGGGCGATTGTTCCGGCTGCTTACGCTTTGCCGCTCATTGGCGATCTGGCCGGAGACCTGGAAGCTGCAGACGCTCTTTTTCCAGTTTGTAACCAAAGGAATTGAAAATCCGACGCTCCTAACAAACATTGACCGGATTGAAAATTTTGCAGATGAACTCGACGGAATGCTCAACTGCCGGTTTGCGCCAATTTTGCGCCACGGCTCCCTGCCGCTTACCCGCGCGGCACAGCGGACCTAAAGGAAGGCTGAAGGGTGTGTTTCTTCCCTTTTCTCTCTTCACCCTTGACCCTTCCAACGCTATTGAATATCGCCCCGGAACCATATTAGTATTACAGACGGTTCGAGATATGCTTGGAATCCAACTCATCAGGAGCTGAATAATGTGTGAAGCAAATGCTTACTTGGTAAAGGAAGGGAAAGAGCAACTCATCATGGAGGCGGTTGACAAAGTCGAAAACGAGGGGGACCACATCAAGATCGAAAATATTTTCGGAGAGCAAAAAATGGTCCACGGGCGAATTCGCAGCATGTCCCTCGTGAATCACAGGATAGTGATCGAAGAGTAGCGCGCCTCGACTCCTCGTAAGACCAGACTTATTAGCAACACCGGGCAAGAAAATGCCATATCGATTGCGGGCACCCCTTCGCGATAATCTGGTCATTCCCTCTTACCGCCTTTAGGCGAAAGTCAATCGCGTTGGGCGTTCGCGGGCGCCTCGATGGGCAAAAGGCGCAAGGTTCGTGCAGGACCTTTACTTTTCTTCTTGTGGTACTCTTGCAGTTTTTCGGAAACAGTACCAGTCGATCTGCCTGCAAATGCCCCGAATCAGTTGCACATCACGCCCGCGGAGCTTCATTCTGCTGAAAAACCGCCTGATGCTCTTCATCCAGTAATCGGGATTTTCCCGATTTATGAAATTGATCTTCGTCAGCGTATCTTTGAGTTGAACGTACATGGCTTCAAGTTCGCCGCGGGTTGCAAGGCGCGGCGTAAACCCCTCGTTTTTTTCGGATGCGGCGGTGAAAACCTCGTAAACCATTATCATAACGGCCTGCGCCAGGTTTATGGAAGAAAATTCGGCTGTCGGTATGGTAACCAGAGCATCGCAGTACCTTATATGTTCATTGGCCAGTCCGCTTGCCTCGGGGCCGAAAACAAGCGCGACATGGTTTTTCTGGCTGATGGGTATAAGTTCCATGGCAAGCTGCCGGGGATTTTTGACGAACTGGCGGTGGGACCCCGTTCGGGCGGTGCTTCCAACCACGTACTGAAAGGATTTAAGCGCATCTTCGAGCCGGCCGTGGACTTCGATGCCCAAAACGAGGTCTTCTGCATGGTGAGTGGCCATCCTTAAAATCCTCGTAAGATCGCAGTCAGCCGGATTTACGACCAGGAATCGCGATATTCCCATATTCTTGGCCGCCCGAACCGCTGCGCCTATGTTTTCCGGATAATGAGGCTCGTTGAGCACAACGGCTATATTTTCGAGGTTTATTTTCATACCGGGCAAGAGAGGCTTTATTCAAGAGCCGGAGTTTTACTTTAACCCTGAAACGGCAGAAGCCGGAAAGAAAGTCCTTTTGCGTTACTTTAACCCGGACTATTGCGAATTAGAAGTTTTTGAGGAAAGCATGCCATAATCTATTGAGGCCCGCTTCATCCAATTCAGAAGCGGGCCATGCTATCAGTTATCCGTCCTCCGTCTTCCGCCCTCCGCTAATCTTCTTCCATCCGCATAAGCTTTTTTGCCATCTTCTTTTTGGACTCAAAGTCGGTGAGGTAGGAAATCATTACGCGCTGGGTCTGAGGCGCCCCCGCTCCGTGCCAGGTGCCCGGGCCGTGCAGGCCGGCGGTCCAATGCTGGAGGAATTTGGCCACCTTGAACCTTTTGCCGGCAGGTGCTGCACTCTGAAAGAATTTCTTGAGCAAAGGCCCGACCTCGGGGTGCTCAAGGTCTTTTAGCCGTGGCATTGTTACAACCAGGCCGCCGCCGATATCGCCGGCAATCTTCATGATTTCCCAGAAGCCGTGGGCTATGCTCAGCTTTGCTACGTTGCCGAAGAGGTCGTCGGGCATGAAAACGCCCGAGCCTTCAGGCTCCTCCTTGCCTTTTACCGCCGCTGCTATCGCGCACGCGTGGGAGGTTTCGCTCAGCCGCACCATTTCTATCAGTTTATCCTGGATGTGAGGTATCTTCTCTACACCGCTGTATTCAGCTGCCAGGACTGTCGCACCGATTATGAGGTCGGCAAATCCCACCTTGCAGGCCCCTCCGCAGTTCATACGGTGTGTTTTGGCGAATCTGGAGATCAGCCTTCCGCAGTACTTCGTTTCACCGCAAAGAAAAACCCTGTCCCAGGGGATGAAAACATTGTCGAAAACCATTGTGGAGGTCTCGCGCTGGCCGAATACCGGGTTTCCAAGCTCCAACTCGTCTTCGGCCATCTCCCTTTCGGCCGAGTATGCATTGTACTGGCAGATGTAGGTCAGCCCGGGAGAGCCGTTCGGGACGGCAAAGGCGACAGCGAAGTCCTCCTCGCCTTCCTTGAGCGCCCCGCCGGGAAGAACGAGCGTTTCGTGCGCCCCTATCGCCCCGCTCTGGCTGACCTTTGCGCCCCTGACCACGATCCCGTCGCTGCGTTTTTCGACGACGTGCACGTACACGTCCGGTTCGTCCTGCTGGGACGGGCGTTTTCTCCGGTCGCCCTTGGCGTCGGTTATCGCCCCGGAAACGGCTAGATCCTTCTCCTGAATGCCGGCAAGCCATCTATTGAAGCGCTCATTGTACTTCGTTCCGAGGGCGTGGTCCATTTCCCATGTAGTGGAGGCGAGGCCGTTTAATGCGTCACAGCCGACGCAGCGGTAGTTACAGGTGCCGACCGTCTGGCTGGTAAGCAGAGCCATTTCCTGCCGCATGTCCAGATCGCGATTGTTGCGGCAGACGTTAACGTTTCTGTTGATCGGGTTTCCGGTGAGGTGAGAGTTGGCAACCATGACGCTTTGGAATGGCTCCTGCTGCGCCAGGTCGTAAATAGCAGCATTGGCCATGACCATCGACCTGGTTACCGGATGGTCCAGCAGGTTCGAAACCCATTTGCCGCCCACGTAAACTTTGGGGGTGAGCTTCTTTACGCTTTCCAGGTATTCCTGAGAGGTCTTGAGAGCCATAAGGAGATCCTTTCGTTTGGGGGTGTGCCTTCGCTCATCACTTGCCACTCGTCACATGGGATAGTAAATGATTTATCATATAGGAAAAAGAGTATTGTTGAGGTTCGGCTGCAAAACCTTATGGCAGTGCCGGCATTTTCGGATAATGCGGTAACATATAAACTGGTTGAAGTCCAGGTTTACGTGGGAGGCACTTACATTTATGAACTTCCGCTTCTGTCCCCATTGCGGCGCTTCGCTCATAAGGAAAGCGGCAAAAAAGGGTGTAAGGTCTTTTTGTCCTGATTGCGGCAAGGTTTTTTATCGCAACCCTACCGCAGGTGTCGCAGTTCTGCTGGTCGAAGGAGGAAAGATCCTTCTGGTCAGGCGCAGGGGCTCGTACCGCGGGCGGTGGTGCATTCCGTGCGGCCACCTCGAGTGGGACGAGGAGGTGCGGGAAGCCGCCGGGCGTGAATTCTTCGAGGAAACCGGGTTAACGGTGCGGGTTGGGCGGGTTTTTTCCGTTCAATCCAACTTCCACGACCCTGAATCACAAACGGTTGGGATCTGGTTTTGGGGAACTCGGACGGGAGGAGAAATCCACCCGGGCTCGGATGCCAGTGAAGCTGCTTTCTTCAGCGTGGACGATTTGCCTGACTTGGCCTTTCCCACGGACAGAATTGTATGCAGGGAGTTGGAGGAGTACTTTGAATCCCGCTTGTTTGAAGAAGAGTAATGCGCTCAGGCCGGCGGATTTCAGGGGTCGAGCCGGCTAGGGTGGTTTGTTTTATTTCACCAGGGGCCGGATCCCCAAGCAGGCTTTGCGCACCAGGCCACTTTGGGAATCATGATGAGTGCTCACAAATTAATTCCGTCGCTTATATGTCAAAAGGTGGTTGACAGCGCACCAGCAATTAGCCTCATAATTACTTACTTATGTGTCAACTTTGAAGGCATCCCGCGAACGCCCAACGCGAACGATAGACATGCCACGCGGTCGCCTTCCCCGCTACGCGCTCATACGTTTCAGAGGGATGCCTGGCAAGTGCGCTTCTTTTTTACCGCACTACCGTAAATCTATCATACGAGGAGGTTGTCATGCCCGGCAGCTTTTATGATGTTCCGGCTGTTTCTCTAAAAACACGCATCGGATGGATCGGGACGGGGGTGATGGGGCTTTCCATGTGCGGGCACATTATGGAAAGAGGCTACAGCACCACCGTTTTCAACCGCACGAAGGAAAAAGCGCTCCCACTCATCGAGAAGGGCGCCGCCTGGGTTGATTCCCCTCGGCAAGCCACGGAAAACTCTGACGTCATCTTTACCATGTTGGGGTTCCCTGAAGACGTGCGGGCGGTTTATTTCGGGAAAGGAGGCATTCTCGGGGCGGCCCGCCGGGGTGTTATTCTCGTAGACATGACCACCACCGAACCATCGCTGGCAGCGGAAATCTATCAAGCCGCCCAGGAACGGGGGGCCTTCGCCATGGATGCTCCCGTCTCGGGTGGCGACGTGGGGGCGCGCAATGCCACTCTTTCCATCATGACGGGAGGAGATCGGGAAGTGGTGGAGGCCATTAAGCCCATCCTGGAAACAATGGGAAAAAACCTCGTTCACCAAGGACCTGCGGGTTCGGGCCAGCATACTAAAATGTGCAACCAGATCGTCATCGCGGGAACGATGATCGGCGTGTGCGAAAGCCTCTTATACGGTTTCAGGGCGGGCCTTGATCTGCCGACGATGCTCAGTTCCATCCAGGGCGGCGCAGCGAAGTGCTGGGCCCTGGACAATTTGGCTCCACGTATACTGCAAAGAGATTTCGCTCCCGGTTTTTTTGTTGACCATTTTATCAAGGATATGGGCATTGCGCTCAAGGAGTCGGCGCGTATGGGCCTTTTTCTTCCCGGCCTGGCGCTGGTCCACCAGCTACACCTTGCGGTAAAGGCGCAGGGACACGGTAAGTTGGGCACCCAGGCGCTCATGCTTGCCCTTGAACAGATGTCCCGGACCGTGGTCCTGGAAAAAGGCTGAAAAGTCTTACTGTATTCTCGTATGATAGACTTATATAATACCTTGCTCGAAAAAAATGCGCCTGAGATGATAAGAGCAGCGACCGTGCGCGCAGCCTTGCAGAACGCACAGACATTAAATGTGGTGCGTTTGAAGGCAAGCCAAATGTTAAGCGCATCAGAGAGTAAAGTGACAATGGTGTCAATGTCTCGCTTCGCGGGGCTTTGCCCTACTTCACTTTGTGAAGTGGGCTTGCCCGGCCTCCCTTAGCGAAGTGCGAGCGCGTAGCGCGGAGGCCGACCGCTCATTCTCGACAGCCCACCCACCCACCCGCGAGACGGGGCGGGAGCGGGAGGCCTTCAAATTTGAGCGAATTTCAGGCGCCTTGCTTATCGATCTTCAACCACTTATCCAAATCCACCGTTTTCTCGTATTCTTTGTATGTGAACAGTTCGGCCATGATCTCTTTGATGGAACCGGTCTCCTTAAGGGACACCACGGCCCTTTGCACCGCTTTCATTGCGGCGAAGAGGGGGAGGTACCAGTAGAGGACCATCTTCACACCGGTTTTCTTCCATTGATCCAGGGTGAAATCAGGTTGGATGGAGAAGCGTTGAGGGTCGGCGGCACAGACGACCAATGGGGCTTTTACTTCCCGGACAAGCCGCAAATATTGGTCAAAAGTATATAAGTCACCGACCATTGCCATGTCGGCCCCGTTTTCAATATACATATTGAGCCTTTTTATGGCTTCATCAATTCCTCCCGCCACTTTGGAGTCGGTTCTGGCTATTATTACAAAGTCTCCATTTTTCCTCGCATCGGCTGCTGTCCTGATTCTTTTTGCAAATTGCTCCGCGTCAATGACCCGCTTGCCCCGAAGTGCTCCGCATCTTTTGGGAAAGGTCTGGTCCTCGATGTGGATACCGCTCACGCCTGCCGTCTCGAACATCCGGACGGTGCGGCAGATGTTGAGTGCTCCCCCAAAACCCGTATCGGCGTCACAGACAACCGGGACATTTACCACTCCGGCTATATTTCCAGCCTTCCTGACAATTTCAGTAACAGTGCTCAGCCCCAGGTCGGGATACCCGAGGTCACTGGCTTCGTTACCTAGCCCGCTAAGATACGCGAGCGGGAACCCCGCTTTTTCAATGATCTGGGCGGACACCACATCATAGGCGGCCGGGGCGATAATGATCTCTTCTTTATCCAGCAGTTCTCTGAATCTCATTTATCTCCTCCGTCGATTGTGCCATCATTTTTTTCGTTAGATTCATGAATGCGCTTAAGGCCGGTGAAATCCACCGGTCCCTATACCTGACCATCAGCAGGGCAACTTCTATCCCCCCCTCTGACCAGGGCAGGATTATAACTTCCTTCCGAGCGGCTTCCGCAGCCACCGCTATCTCTGGAAGGACTGCAATACCCACTGCGGCCATGACACAGCGCTTTATGACCTCGACACTGTAGAATTCAAGCTTTTTGACGCCGCGGACCCCTTCCTGGTCCAGAATCTGCTCGAAAACCTTTCTGTAACTGCAATCCACCCTGGACAGAAGGATGGTCTGTCCCGCCAGATCGCTGGTGTGCAGTGTGCGCTTTGCTCCCAGGGGATGATGGGGGGCGGCCACGAGTACTATGGTCTCAAACCCCAGGGTTTCCACCATGAGATCAGATGCGCTGACCGACTCCGCAAGCAGGAAGGCCAAGTCGGTTATGCCCTTTCTAAGGTCTTTTTCCAGACCCTCATGGGCGCAGGTTATGAAGTTCAGTTGCACACCGGGAAACCGGGAATGGAATTCGCCAATCACCTGCGGCAGCCGATGGACCGCGAAACTTTCCGGAACTCTTACCGTGAGTGAACCCGCCGGTTCCATATCAGTAGTCATCTGGGAGTGTGTCTCGTCAACCAGGTCCAATATCTTGTCAGCATACTTGAGCAACCGGGCCCCGGTTTCGGTGAGCTGCACTTTTTTCCCCAGGCGGTCGAAGAGCTGTACTCCAAGTTCCTCCTCCAGCCCGTGAATCTGAGCTGATATGCTCGATTGAGCATAATGAAGCCGGCCAGCGGCCTTGTTGAAGCTCATGAGATTCGCAACTGTTTGAAAAGACCTGAGTTGGCGGATTTCCACGGGTCACCGTCCTATCGCTTTTGTTGATAAGACCGTTCGAAATAAATCGTTTGTCTCGATTGAGATTAGCTTGTAATCATAATTAGCGATCAGTCAACTAAAAAACGAAAGGAACTCAAAATGGATGCAGCACAAAAAGCGGTGCACCTGTTCGAAAATGGCTTGAACTGCTCCCAGGCAATATTGACAGCTTTTGGCGAGCCACACGGAATTGACTCCGAGAGCGCCAAAAAGCTCGGCCGTCCCTGGGGAGGCGGCGTGGGACGCATGGGGCGGATATGCGGGGCTGTTACCGGAGCTATCATGGTCCTGGGGCTTGCGCAGAGCGGAAGGCAAGATGAGGGCGAGGCCAGGAACGACATTTGTCTAACTGTCCAGGAACTGGTTAGACGTTTTGAACAACGGCACGGGACCTCTGTTTGCAAAGATCTTTTGGGAGCGGATTTCAGCACGGAAGAGGGGCTGCGCAAAATTAAAGAGGAGATGCTCGTAAAAAAACTCTGCCCGAAATTTGTGGAGGATGCAGGCGGCATCCTGGCCGAGCTTGTTGTATGATAACTGCTGCGTAGTACCGAAAATGTCAATATCAGACAATGATTTGGGAAATGAGCGGTTTCCGTGGTAGTAAAGGCTGCCCTCGAGGCCTCCCGCTCACGTCCATCGCGTACGATAGACCTATTTTGCGGTCGGCCTCCGCGCTCCGCGAAGTACCTCGCTGAGGGGTACCCGCAATCGATATGGCATTGTTTTGCCCAGTGTTGTACATGAATTTGTTTTACGAGGCCTCCCACGAACGCCCATAGCGGCTATAGACCTATTTTGCGGTCGGCCTCCGCGCTACGCGAGGTACCTCGCTGAGGGGTGCCCGGAATCGATATGGCATTTTTTTGCCCAGTGTTGTACATAAATTTGTTTTACGAGGCCTCCCGCTCCCGTCCATCGCGTACGATAGACCTATTTTGCGGTCGGCTTCCGCGCTCCGCGAGGTATCTTTCGCCTAAAAACGGTAAATTGCATAACCAGATTATCGCTAAGGGTCGTTTATAAGTCTGTAAAACGAGGATCGTCATAGATGGAGCAGACCCAGGGATTACCCGCCGCCATAGATTTCATGAACACGTTTGCCGCCCTTACCGGACTTGCACCGGCGAGTGAGGCGCCAAGACGATACCTGTGGACCGATGCTTTTGCGGTTTGCAATTTCCTGGGGTTGTACCGGCAAACGAATGATGAAGAATACAAAAAACTCGCACTCCTGCTTGTCGACCAGGTCCATAACATTCTTGGACGGCATCGTGACGACGATCGGCGAAAGGGCCGGGTCAGCGGCCTAGATGAGCAGGAAGGGAAACTGCACCCCACTGTGGGAGGACTGAGGATTGGCAAGAAAATGAACGACCGGGGTCCCGATGATCCCTTTGATGAGCAGCTTGAATGGGATCGTGACGGGCAGTATTATCACTACCTCACTAAATGGATGCACGCCCTCAACTGCGTCAGTTCGATCACGGGGGACCCGGCCTTCAGGCGGTGGGCCGTTGAGCTTGCAAAAACGGCTTACGCCAAATTCACCTATGGCCCTTCTTCCGGAGATCAGAGGCGAATGTACTGGAAGATGAGCATCGACCTAACGTATCCTCTCGTCGCATCCATGGGGCATCACGACCCTCTCGACGGACTCATCACCTATTGTGAGCTTCAGGCAGGCCTGGCCGGAGGTTCGGAAGGGTCTCCGGACCTGAGCGGGGAAATCCAAGGTCTGGCTGCCATGTGCAAGGGAAAAGATTGGACTACCGATGACCCTCTCGGCATTGGCGGCCTTTTAACGGATGCCTATAGAGCGGCCCAAATGATGGCCAGTGGAACTTTTCCGCAGGCCGATCTTTTAGCGGACCTATTGGAAGCATGCCGGCTCGGATTGTATGCCTATGTAAGTATGGATTCGCTGGAAGCCCCGGCTCAGTACCGGCTCGCATTCAGGGAACTGGGGGTTTCCATCGGGCTGCATGCTCTTGAAAAATTACAGCGGCTTATTGAAGGAAAACCGGGCGTTTTCGACAAGGCACAATCACTGGCCAGGCAAGTTGAAATCCTGATGCGGTATGAAGCTCTGGCGGAAATCATCGAAGACTTCTGGCTCGATCCGGCTAACAGAGAAGCACCCGGTTTTACCGACCATTGCGACATCAACACAGTCATGCTCGCAACCAGTCTGGCGCCTGATGGATACCTGGTGTTAGGGATTGAGGAATTGCCGAATTGAGGGATTGATGAATTGAGGGATTCCTAAATCCCTAAATCCCTAAATCATTGAATCGTCTTCCCTCACCTGTAATAGCTGCGAAAATACTCCAGCACCATCCTGTGGGTATTGAACCGGGGGGTTATGTCGGAGATGGACCGCCTTATTATGGAGAGCCATTTTCTGGGGTTGGCGTAGTAGGTCGTAACCATGTCTTCAAGGTCCCGGTAGAAGTCGGCGGTGGCCGCTACATCAGCCTGATCTTCGTCGTCGCCGATGGCCCATCCATTTATCCGGTCTTTGCACGCTTCCCGCCACCATCCGTCCAGAACGCTCATATTCACTCCGCCGTTAAAGCAAACTTTCATGCCGCTCGTGCCGCTCGCTTCTCTTGGACGGCGAGGAGTATTCAGCCAGACGTCGGCCCCTGAAGTCATCAGGCCCGCGACCCAGATATTGTAATTTGGGACAAAAACCAGCTGAAGCTGTTTTTCGTATTGCTTCCCGATATTTACTACCTGCCGGATCAGTTCTTTTCCCGCCTGGTCCTGCGGATGAGCTTTCCCGGCGAATACGAACTGCACCCGGTCATAGGACAGATTGAAAAGAAATTCCAGGTCGCTGAAAATGAGGGTTGCGCGCTTATAGGCTGCTGCGCGCCGCGCAAAGCAGATCGTCAGCAGTTCGTCGGTAAACCCTGCGCCGGACAGGGAGTTTATGTATCTTATTAGCCGCCTTTTGGCCTTCCTTTTGGTCTCGACTATATCGCTGTCCGGAATTATCGAAATGTCCCCGAGTTGTTGAGGGTCCCGCCGCCAGGTCGGGATGTATTTGTCGTATAGCTCCTTGAATTCAGGGCCGGTCCAGCTCAGGTGGTGCACGCCGTTTGTGATGTGGCCGATGTTGAACCCTGGAAACATCAGCCTGGATATTTCCCCGTGCAGTTGGCTCACCCCGTTTGCGGCGCGCGACAGATTGAGGGCCAGAACGGTGGTGTTTAGAACATCGCCGCCCGCAAGCTTCCTGATATTTGAGGGCAGGTATTCCCCGATTACCTTCGATGCGAGGTCGTAGCTGAATTTATCGTGGCCGGCGGCAACCGGGGTGTGCGTGGTGAGTATGCACTTGGATCTTACCTGCTCCTCGTCTCCTCCAAAGTCCTTCAGCATGGCGAGAGTGAGGAAAACCGAGTGGCCTTCGTTCATGTGATAAGTGGTGATTTGCGGCTCCAGGCGCTTGAACGCCAGATATCCGCCTATTCCGAGAATCGCTTCCTGCGATATCCGGGTATGCTGGTCTCCACCGTAGAGATACTGAGTTATGACCCGGTCTTCGGGTGCGTTTCCCGGAAGATCGGTGTCGAGAAAATAGACCGGGACTCTTCCCGATCCGGTCTCGTTATGCATCCCAACCACGTTATGCTTCCAGACGCCCACCTGCACGTCTCGACCTGCGAGCCTTACGGTTACTTTGAGCGGAAGAGGTTCCATGAATGCACGCGGGTCGAAGTAAGGGTAGATCTCTTCCTGCTGCCCAAAAGGGTTTATATTCTGGATGAAGTAGCCGCGCTTGTAGAGAAGCGTTACGGCGACCAGCGGGATGTTCAGGTCGGCAGCCGATTTGATGTGGTCCCCTGCCAGAATGCCAAGCCCTCCGCTGTAGGTCGGAATGCTTTCATTTAGACCTATTTCCATGCTGAAGTATGCGACTTTCATCAGGCGAGTTTCGCTCCTTTTCCTGATTTCCGATAAGCATTATAAGACTTACAAAACCTGCTGCGCCCGGCAGTCGAGCAAAAGCCCGGAAACGCCACATTCAGGATTTTTGAATCCTGTGCTTATATCACACCACCGGCAGTTATTAAAAAAAACATGCCGCCATAACGGATGCGTTCTTGCCTCCTATTTATCTTTGCTCCTAAAATTTGCGGTAAAATGTTACCATGAGCACCTGAAAAAAAACCGGGGAAAAACCATGCGCGCGCTGCTGATTTCAGCCAATACGGAACAACTCCAGATGCCTGTGCTGCCGATGGGCCTGGCCTGCGTCGCTGCGACGGCCGAACATGCCGGCCATGAAGTCAGGTTTTTGAACCTCATGACGAAAGACGGCTTTCAGGAACTAAAACTTGAAAACGCCGTTTCAGGTTTTAATCCTGAACTTATCGGCGTTTCGGTAAGAAACATCGACGATCAGTGCATGAAGTCTCCCAGGTTTCTTCTGGATGCCGTAAAAAATGTCGTGACTTCCTGCCGCAGACTCACGCCGGTCCCTATCGTTCTGGGAGGAGCGGGATACAGCATTTATCCTCGAAGCGCCCTGGCCTATCTTGGAGCCGACATGGGGATAAAAGGCGAGGGAGAAGCCGCTTTTGTGAAGCTGTTGGACGCACTTTCACGAAAAGAGGGCCTGGCCGGCGTTCCGAATCTGGTTTTGGCTGAGTCTTTGCGCGAAAATAAGACCGAGGTCCTTACAAGGCTCGACGACTCCGTGTTGCCCGATCCCAACGGCCAGTTTTCGTTTCCCACGGAATTCAAAAATCAAAAAATCTGGCTTCCCTTCCAAACCCGGAGGGGCTGCCCGATGGAATGCAGTTTCTGTTCGACCGCAACCATAGAGGGGCGGATTTTGCGGAAAAGGTCCCCTGAAATTGTTGCCGATTCGATTTCACGGTTCGTTGAAGCGGGGTTTAAGAATTTTTTCTTTGTGGACAATACTTTTAATTTTCCTCCCTCATATGCCCGTGAGCTTTGCGGCGCGCTGAGCGGGAGAAATCTCGACATCCAGTGGCGCAGCATACTTTATCCCTGGAAAGTCGAGGAGGACCTTATCGAAAGGATGGCCAGGGCCGGGTGCGTCGAAGTGGCCTTCGGATTTGAGAGCGGATCGAAGAAAATATTGCGTTCGCTCAACAAGAGGTTTCAGCCTGAAGAAGTCCGCAGGATTTCAGAAATGCTTGACGGATACGGAATCGGGAGAATGGGGTTTCTTCTGCTCGGAGGGCCTGGAGAAACCAGGGAAACAGTTGAGGAGAGCCTGGAGTTTGCGGATTCTCTCGAATTGGAAGCAATGAAGATCACCACCGGAATCCGGATTTATCCATATACGGCCCTGGCAGCGACCGCAGTCGCCGAGGGCGTTGTTTCACCCCTGGACGATCTGCTGCGTCCGGCATTTTACCTGGCCGGGGGACTTGAAGGCTGGATAGAGGAAACGGTTTCCGATTGGCTTATAAGAAGACCGAACTGGCACAGTTAGTTTCCGTCCGGAAAGGGTCCTTTTCCGTCCTGGGGCGGTGTCAATCTTCGGGCTTTCTTGTGCGGCGTACCCCTTCCGGCTAAAGCCGGTAAGAGGATCTTCCGCCTAAAGGCGGTAAAAGGAATGACCAGATTAAGACCAGATTATGTACGCCTCCGCGCAAGCCCTTGATTTCCTGGCCAGAACGAAAACGTTCCGGCTAAAGCCGGTAAGAGGAATGACCAGATTATGCCTCCTTTCCGGATCGGAAACTGTCATTGATAGTGGTAGTTAAAGCCTTGCCTTGTTTTTTTTCTTCGTGGCTCTTCGTGGTGAAAAAAGCGGTTGAGTAATCTGTTCATTCCGCTTAGCGGCTTTTAGCCGGAAGAAAGAAGGTCCATAGGTATAGAGAAAGGGAGACGCAAATATGGCGAAGGTTATGATTCACCCCTCAAGCTATGAAACTATCCGTGAAGCGGTTGACCGGGCGTTCGATCTTTTCCCGCTCAAAATCAGGGGCAGGAAGGTTTTGATAAAACCCAATGTGCTAAGGTTATCGGAGGCAAAGGAAGGTATTGTCACCCATCCATCGATGCTGCGCGCGGTAGTTGACAAAGTCGAAACCCTGGCCCCGGCTTCCATGGTCGTAGGCGACAATCCGGGGCTTTTCAATTACGGCGATAACGAGAAGAGCTTTACAAAAACAGGCCTGATGGAAGCGGCGAAAGGCTACTATCGCAACATTGGGACCGATTCGCTCAAGGTCGATTTCAATCCCGATTTTGTGCCGATGGTGAGTGTCTCCCGGATCGTTTTGGAGGCCGACGTCATCATCAGTCTTCCGAAGTTCAAGACCCATGGCCTGACCGTCATCACGGGGGCAATCAAAAACAGCTACGGCATTTTGCCCGGCGCCCAGAAAGCGGTGCTCCACAAGGCGGCCGGCAGTCCCGAGCGGTTTCATGAAATGCTTGTCGATGTCTTCCGGCTTCGGGTCCCGGACCTTTTCCTGGTGGATGCCGTAGTCGGCATGGAGGGAAATGGGCCGGCCTCGCCGGAGCTGAGAGACATAGGCCTGGTTCTGGCTTCCGATGACGCCGTAGCCCTGGACTCGGTGATAGCAACGATGATGGGTTGTGACCCGGCCCGGTTGCGGTTCCTGCAAAGAGCCAGGGAGCTTGGCCTGGGGGACTGCGATATCAAAGGGATCGACATCATAGGGGAGCTGAAACCAATACCTCATTTCAAGCTTCCGCCGCTTGGAGGCGAAGCGATAATCAATAACGCCGCCGCGCAGGCAATGATTCACAGCCGCACGGTCCTGCGCCCAGAGGCGGACCCCGACCTGTGCACGGGCTGCGGCACATGCGTCGATCAGTGTCCGGTTTCGGCCCTGTCCATGGGTGAGATCGTCCCGAGTGTGAATCCCGATATTTGCATCACATGTTTTTGTTGCCAGGAGATCTGCCCGGAGAAAGCTATCATGCTTAAATAAGGATGGGTGTCTCACGCGGAGACGCAGAGAACGCAGAGAATGCGGAGAAATGAATATATGTATATGAGCAAAAGAAAGGAAGGCCTCCACAGAGTCGTCAATAGCTATCAAGCCCCTTCCTCCGCGCCTCCGCGTGAATAAAAACTCTTAAACCTGACGCGGAGGGCGCTGAGAAATGAATATGAACAGAAGACAGGAGATTGATGAAATCACAGGTCAGGTGGTGGATGCAGCCATCAAGCTGCACACGAGGCTTGGACCCGGTTTGCTGGAGTCGGTTTATGAGCTTGATCCAGCCAACGAACTGGAGCGACGGGGGTTGATGGTAGAGAGACAAAAGCCTGTTTCCTTCGAGTTTGATGGCTTACGGTTGGAGGATGCTTTTCGTGTAGACCTGCTGGTCGAGGGATGCGTGGTTGTCGAACTGAAGTCAGTCGAGACCCTGGCTCCAGTTCACTCAAAACAGATTCTGACCTACATCCGGCTCCTCAACCTACCCGTGGGATTGTTGATCAACTTTGGCGCCGCAACCATGAAGGAAGGACTCCACAGAGTCGTCAATAACTATCAACCCCCTTCGTCCGCGCTCTTCGAGGGCAGAAAACGCGTCTCCGCGTGAATAAAAAACCTTAAACAGGAGGATAAAAATTGAACGGTATTCTGATAAGATGGCTGCTTCTGACGATTTCAATTATTCTTACCTCCTACCTGGTCGAAGGCATATACGTGGCGAGCTTCTTTTCGGCCCTTTTCGCCGCGTTGGTCCTCGGCATACTGAATGCCCTGTTCCGGCCGTTGCTGATCGTCATCACCCTTCCGATCAATATCCTCACTTTAGGCCTTTTTACATTCGTTATAAACGCCCTGCTTTTGAAAATGGTTTCCGGGGTAGTTCCCGGCTTTTACGTCTATGGGTTCTGGTCGGCGGTTTTCGGCTCTCTCATCATCAGCCTCGTGAGCTGGCTGCTCAGTTCTTTTGTAAACGGCAGGGGCAGGATCGCCTATATCGAGCTGAAGAAAAGATAGGCGTTCACCACTATGTTTTCATTGGCCAATTAAGGAGCGCTATGAACAATTCGACATCTACCATTCCAATCGAGGGCCGCTGCCTCGAGGATTTTGTAGTTGGTTCCGTGAGCGAGTTCGGTTCCATCGCCGTAGAAGAGGCCGAGATCATTGACTTCGCGCGCCGCTTCGACCCGCAGGTCTTTCACACCGATCCTGAAGCTGCGAAAAGAAGCATTTACGGAGGTTTGATCGCCAGCGGCTGGCACACAGCCAGCATGATGATGCGCCTTATTGTGGACCATTATCTCCCAGGGGCGAGGAGCCTGGGCTCTCCCGGTATCGACGAACTGCGCTGGATCCTGCCGGTGCGCCCAGGCGATGAACTTTCGATCCGCGTGACGGTTATGGAAGCCAACCGATCACGTTCCAAACCGGATCGGGGCGTCGTCCGCTCATTGGTCGAGGTGCTCAACCAGAACCATGAGGTGGTGTTGACCATGAAGGCGATCAACTTGTTGCTCTGCCGGGATGCGCAATAATAACAGGCCACCCGCCGCCGGCCCCGCCTCGCGGGTGGGGGGGCGGGCTGTCGAGAATCCAAAGAGAGGATATATGAGTCAAGCAAAACCGGCGCCGTTCCAACTGAGCGTTCCCGATAACGTGCTCCAGGACCTCCAGGAGAGGCTGTCCCGCGCGCGCCTGCCCGATGAGCCGCCGGTCGAGCCGTGGGCTACCGGCACAAGTGTTGCCTACATGCAGAGGCTGATCGGCTACTGGCGCAATGGTTTCGACTGGCGCGCGCAAGAGGCGATGCTCAACGGCTTCCGCCAGTTCAGCGTGCCGCTGGCAGGCATAGAGGTGCACTTTATCCACGAGCACGGCAAAGGACCCGACCCGATGCCTCTGCTGCTGTCCCACGGCTGGCCGGGATCGGTGGTGGAGTTCCACAAGCTCATTCCCATGCTTACCGACCCGGTGCGCTACGGGGGCGACCCGGCCGACTCTTTCACGGTGGTGGCGCCCTCGCTGCCTGGTTACACACTGTCTTTCCGGCCCGGACAGAAGCGCTTCAGCGTTGAGGAGATCGCGGAGGTCTTTGCCGAGCTGATGACCGACGTGCTGGGCTACGAGCGCTTCGGCGCGCAGGGAGGCGACTGGGGGGCGTTCGTAACATCGCGCCTGGGTTACCGGTTCGCGGAGCGCTTGACCGGAATTCACCTCAATATGCTGGCGGTGCGGCACCACCGGAAGATGCTCGATAACCCGACCCGTGAGGAAAAGGTATTTCTCGCCCAAATGAACGAATGGGCCAGGGAGGGGACCGGCTACCAGTGGATCCAGGGCACGCGCCCAACTACGCTTGCTTTTGGGCTGACCGATTCCCCGGTAGGCCTGGCGGCGTGGATTGTGGAAAAATTCCGCGCCTGGACGGATAACAGCGGCGAGCCGGACAGCGCCGTTGGCCTGGACGAGATGCTGACCAACATCACTCTCTATTGGGTCACCGGCGCCATAGGGTCTTCCTTCTGGCCCTACTACGCACTCAGGCACGGCGCCCGGCCGATCCCGGAGGGCGCCAAAATCACCGTGCCGACGGGCTATGTCGAGTTCCCGCACGAGATCATGCGCCCCCCTCGCTCGGTGGCACAAAGCCTTTACACCAATATCAAGCGGTGGACCGTCATGCCTGAAGGCGGTCACTTCGCCGCACTCGAGCAGCCCGAAGTCCTGGCGCGGGAGATCCGGGAGTTCTTCAAACCGCTGAGGAGCAGGACTGAGGACTGAGGGCGGAGGAGCAGGACTGAGGACTGAGGACTGAGGGTGGAAGACGGAAAGGCGGAAGGCCTGGTTTCACGCGGAGGCGCGGAAGGGGCTATTGACTGTTTAGCGGTTACTTCCCGCTTATCTGTTCACTGCTCCAAAATGGCTCGATTCTTTACCGGCCGGGCGCAACATATTTGACTCCACCCATAAACCCGGCGTGACCGTGACGGCTGGGTGATTTTGGCTGTGGAAAGTTCACAGGCGTCCCACCATCACCACTCTAGCCCATGAGCAAATGGGCGCTTAGAGTGCCCATTTCACCGTTGAAATTGACCTTCTAAGACGCAAAACCGCCCCTTCTTTCAATCTTCTGGCTGTTTATTTAGGTACTTGGCTTGGCCCGACCCCGCCCGGCCCAGTAGTTTGTAATAATTGGAGGGTTCGCTCTTGAACGCCACTTTCTCCATAGCGAGCGCGATTTGTTACGCGTCTGTAGCTAGCGATATCGTGGAACCTGTAATTATTCGGGTCCAACAGTAATCTATGGGCTGGCGGAGAACCTCGGGTAGATTCCATAAAATACTCCATTCTCCTTCACGGACAGCGAATATTATGAGGGAACCAAAAATTTTATAAACTTGACCTGCAGGGAACTAATGTCCTTTACTTCGCATTCCCATACCGTAAGTGCCTGCCAACCTGCAGCTTCGAGTTCCTGCAGGTTCCTCCTGTCGCGCATCTGCGTCTTCTCCAACTTCGGCACCCAATATTCGAGGTTTGATTTTGGAGTGTGCGCAATTCTACAGCCGGGGTGCTGGTGCCAAAAGCACCCATGTATGAACACCACCTTTTTCCGTCCCTTCAATACGAGATCAGGCTTGCCGGGCAATTCTTTTCCGTGCAACCGATATCCGAACCCTAGTGCCCGAATCAGCCGTCTGACGGCCCTTTCAGGGGAGGTATCCTTCCCCCTAATTTTCCGCATGTTCGCACTTCTCTGGGATATGGTGATCCTGTCCATCTGTTATTTTTTGCCACTACCCGATCTGATTTGTGCGAGGATGCGCCTGCAGAAATCTTCCTTTGGTGGAGCATTACTGTATAGCGCATGCATCATCAGTTCGCTGTGTGTTGTCCCGGCTATGCCACTATACCGTAAAGTGTACTGATGACTTTCTCGACCTTGATCTTCGGCCAAATCGTATTGGAGGAAGAGGACATTACTTTCCCTAATGGCAGTATCGGCAAAGCGGACTGCTTGCTGAATGTTCTCGTAAATGGGTCTTTGCAAAACGGCAACTATTTTCGTTTGCCACTGGTGGTGGAAAAAACCTTTGTTGATGAGCTGCGTTACGAACCTCTTCCTGACATTGGCGTAGTTGAACCCATAGGAAAATTTTCTTTCGAGCGGTTGTGATAGGGTGATTGCAGCGTATGCTGGCTCAACTGATCCAGTTATATCGATTGCCTGCAATTCCGCTGACACGAAATTCCTTATGTTACCGGCTTCGGTATCAACATCAGCCACAACGAAATCGACAGTTCCAACCCTCGCCATTTTGATCTCGCGAACGAATTGTGGGTTTTGAGGGGGAGTACCTGTCCATGCATACTTTAAAATATCATGGAAAAGGTCGCCCGCGTAAAACCTTTTTGGACAGACGATTATTGGCTCCTTGACTTGCGTCTCTTTCCTACGGTTTGACCGGAATATCGAGCAAACCGGATAGGGAATGCCTCTATAATTCTGACTTCTTTTGACGCAAGTGGAGTTGATGAAGGGGCATTGATAACCGGCATTGGCCGGGTTGGTCATCAGGTGAGCCGGTTCGCCAAGGATTTCGCAGATTACTTCGAAGGGATTGATGGGCAACGCGCATCGCCTCCTCATCTTTGCATAGTGCAAAAAGGACATTCGCCGCAACAGCCGCAGCCAAGATCACGGGAACGGCATTACCCACTTGCCTGTATTGCTCGACCTTCGGTCCGCAGAAACGAAATGAATCAGGAAAGGATTGAAGCCGCGCCGCCTCTCTGACCGTAATGGATCGATCCTGGCTGTAATGGAAAAAGGCTCCCCAATGCGGATCGCACTTGGTGAGGATTGTACATGCAAGGCCATCAGGATGCAAGCGGCCATAACGTTTGGTATGGTCGCACCGCCTCGCCCGTTTCATACCGGTTGGTAAAAGCTCGACAGGGATATCCCGCCAGCTGCCACCGGGCGGTATGAAGCACATCCGGTCCAGGTTGATCTTAGAGAGGGATGGGGCCACATGGTTGAAAAGAGCCGGCGATGCATTGCGCAAGAACGCCTGATAAGAGGAAAGGGCAGGCTGGCCGTGAATGGACTCCTCGACCCCCTCAGCATTCCTCAGCTCCGGCAAGTCCCCGATAGCGTCTTCCACAGTAACGAAAGGTGCAAGGCTGCCGCCATGGGTCGGCTGCGGCCAGACGAACCTAGGCCCCAAAGTGCCCACGAAGAACATTCTCCTGCGCTCTTGTGGCACACCGAACTCCTCAGCCTTGAGGATTTTATTCTCAACCGTGTATCCAAGGGATGAAAGGCCAGATGTGATCTCTTTGATTGCCCGGCCACCTTCAACGGAAGACATACCGGGTACATTTTCCATCACCACGAAGCGGGGCATGATACCGGCGACTATCCGCAGATACTCCCGGAAAAGTCCAGAGCGCTCATCATGCATACCGCGCTGATGGTTGTAAACGCTGAAAGCCTGGCAAGGCGGGCCACCAATAATGCAATCAACTTCGCCCGGCCTCATTCTGGCAGCGCGGAGAATATCTTCAGGATACAAGCGCTCAATGGGTTGTAGAAAAAAAGGTACAGATGGATTATTTGCCCGGAAGGTGGCAGCGCAATGGGTATCGAAATCATTTGCGGCAAGGACATGGAACCCGGCGAGCCTAAATCCTTCAGAAAGGCCACCAGCCCCGGCGAAGAGGTCGATGCAGCTAGCGCTCTGCCCACCCTTTCTTAGGGACTCCAGCCATTCGATATGATTGTTTTTGGTCATGGCCGCTATCCTTGAAGAGGTTCAGTGCTGCCGTAAACGCGCGGCCTACTCTCCCCCCTTTTCCAGGAGGTCTTTTATCGTGAGCTGAACCGCTAATTGCTTCGGCGATTCCAGGTACTCCTTCGCCCTCTGAATGAACCAAGCCTTTAGTTTCAAGTTGTCCTCTTCCAAACGGGCATACATGGAATTCTTCAGGTCCACGTCCACTTCGAGCACGATCCGGCCACTATTTCCTCGCGCCATGGCTACTTACTCCAAGGTAAGCTCCCACTTTAATGTTACATTACATGTTATGTTATGTAACATCAAGGAAATTTCAATGGCTGAGCAGTCTTTCATTGGCCGGGTGCTGCAAAAAAATTGTAATCTCCGTCCGGTACTCTGGTCTGTTTCGGAAGCTGGATGTTACATGGTCTTCGGTTGGATTCTGCTTGTACTGGTATTTTGAATTGCGGCTCGATTAGAAAGCCAAAAACGGTGGGTTCAACTCGCGTCATTTCTTCTGGTGGTCCGCAAGTGATGTGATAGCCCAAAATCAGCGCGTAATACATCGGAACACCTACAAAAATCTCAGCGTCGGAGGTTCAGATCGTCTCGCCGCGATTTGAGGGGGACGTTGCTTAACACATGCCGTCGCGTTATGCACCTCAGTTCCAAGACTTTTAAATATCTCACGGGATCAAACCGGTTTCATCTACAGAAGTTCCTCGATGAGCTTTCCGAAACGCGGTTTAATATGCACATGATACGGCTTGACCTGGGCCGAATAGCTGTGTGTACAGTCTTTGAGGTGAAGCGTGAAGCGAGAAGGGTAAAGTTAGAAGGGTTAGATTTTCGCTCTTCACTGCTCCTCGCGAAGCGATAGAACCAAAAGGAATTATTTTTTTTGCCGCTTCTATTGCCGTTTGTATTGCCGCTTCTGGTTGCCGTTTCCGGTTGCCGTTTTGCACGACCTTTTAGAGTGTGCCAAACTGTTTGTGAGAGTTAACTACAAGAACAGTAGATCCACCGCAGAGCTTCCGGCTAAAGCCGGTAAGCGGATTGACCAGATTATGGGGCATAGCCCGGACAGGAAAAGGCCAAAACATTCTCACCACAGAGCTTCCGGCTAAAGCCGGTAAGCGGATTGACCAGATTATGGGGCATGGTCCGGTCAAGGAGAGGGCACAGAGAAACGAAACTGGGCATGCAGGAAAAACCGTAAGCAAGCATACAGGGATCTGCCTTTTAGTTTTGTCTGTTCGCTTAATTGCCTTCCTCTGTGCCCTCTGTGTCTCTGTGGTGAACCCTAACAGGAAAGGTCGCCACATGAGAAGCCGAATCGATGATAAGCAATTACGTCAATTAATCAGGAACGGCGACACCGTTACCGGAGTCGCCCGCAAGATGGGGGTGGACAAAGCTACCGTATCCAGACGGTTGAAGGCGTTGAACATCGCCATAAACCGGAATGTAACCATCCGGGCAGCCCATAAGATTGTCGACCGCGAAATCAACGCGCTGGACCAATTGCAGAAGATCAACCGCGACGCTAACGAAATACTCGACCTGCTCATGCGCTGGAACCGGGGCGAGGACGAGGCTCTTCAGGTACTCGAATCTCAGGTCCGCAAAATCAAGGTCCGTGGGCAGGAAGAGAAAATCACCGAGTACAAATTCAAGGACCCTCGCGAACTCGCCTTAAAGGCCATGCATGAAATCCGGGAGCAACTGAAGTTGCAGCTCGACATCTTCCAGGCGCTTTTCGATATGCGGGCGGTCCAGCAATTTCAGGCTGAAGTATTGCAGGTAATCGGAAGTGTTTCAGCGGAAGCAAGAGATGAGATCATTCGCCGGCTGACTGAGAGAAATGCTCTCCGGTCGGCTGTTGACCTGAATTGATCTACAAGAACGTCATCGCAACTCACAAAGTAATCAGCCCTGGCTTGTTCAGCAGAGGCAACTCCTCATAACTGTTTATCCGCAGATGTCACAGATGTGCGCAGATGGTTTTGGGAGAGGATGAGGCGCTTGTATTCAAGACGCGGTACTCCAAAGTTAAGCAATAGCGCCTTCTGGAGCCCGGAGGCTTTTAGATAATTAATGACCTGGGCCTCTTCTACAGATGAAAGGCGTTGGAGCGCCTTCAATTCGACAATCAAGGAGCCAAAGCAAACAAAGTCAGCCCGGTAGGAGGTGGTGAGGGGTGTGCCTCGATAGAACACGGGCATAGGGGACTCCCGCTTGAAGGCGATGCCACGAGCCGCAAACTCTATTCCCAGTGCTTCCTGATAAACAGGCTCCAAAAAACCGTGTCCCAACTCGGCATGAACCGCCATCGCAGCGCCAATAACGGCATAAGTCTGTTCATCTCTCGCTGAAATATCAGTGCTCATCTGCGTCATCTGTGGATTAATCCTTTGGACGTTGTCGGCAAAGTATTAGCGTAACTATTTTGAAAAATCTAAGTTTATTCCACCGAAGACGATATCCTGCTTAGGTGCATAAAAAATTGGATGATGCTTGTTACTTTTCCGGATCACGTTGCAGAAATCCCGCAGGGAGCTTTCCGAAACGCGGTTTAGGGCTTGTCCGTAAATAAAACCTTTACGCTCGCATCCGGCTTTTGGCCGGCTTTGGCCGCTCCTCAATCGCAAAATCCTCGACGTAGCCCAGCTACGCCTGCGGTTTTGCTCAATCTTCGCGACCAAATCAGTCTCAAAATCCGGCGCAATCCC